>Ga0207696_1000044_pt1 | contig 300953 bp, 292 predicted proteins | sample KBSS54metaG_FD_184403 | JGI IMG/M metagenome (GOLD analysis project Ga0207696, IMG submission 184403) | Switchgrass rhizosphere microbial communities from Kellogg Biological Station, Michigan, USA - KBS S5-4 metaG (SPAdes) (version 2) | ecosystem: Host-associated > Plants > Roots > Rhizosphere... | reverse complement strand
TGTGGACAGAGCATGGGCCGTTTGCTGACGCAAACGGCCCATGCTCCAAAGATTTGCTCGTTTAGCTATACGAACCCCAGAAACGACAAACCCCTGCTCGAAAGCAGGGGTTTGTCATCAACCTGAAAACCCGCTTCGGCGGGTTTTTTCATTTACCGGGGCGTTATATTGAAGGCCGCATCAAGGCTTGGAGGCGATTGCCTTTTCCACCGCGGCGATGAGGTCCGGGTCATCAGGCTTGGTGATGCTGGAGAAACTGGCCACCACATTGCCCTGGCGATCCACCACGTATTTGTAGAAATTCCACTTCGGCGTACTGCTCTGCTCGGCCAGCACCTTGAACAGATGGGTGGCATCCGCCCCGCGCACAGCAGTGGGACGGGTCATGGTGAAGGTGACGCCGTAGTTGGCGTAACACACCTTGGCGGTCTCGGCGGTGTCCTGGGCTTCCTGCTTGAAGTCATTGGAGGGCACGCCAATCATCTCCAGGCCCTGATCCTTATAGCGGCCATACAGACCTTCCAGGCCACTGAACTGCGGGGCAAAGCCACAGTAGCTGGCGGTATTGACCACCACCAGCGGCTTGCCAGCAAAGCGCTGACACAGGTCGATGGGCGTGCCACCCCGCAATGCGGGCATCTGGCCTTGCAACAGTTCGGGGCAACCGGCGGCGAAAGCCGAACCGGTCACGAGCAGAAGCGGTAGTGCCAACCAGCGCAAGGCCATGGGTATGCTCCTCATCAACAGTCATCGTCAGTGCAGCCGCTGGCTTGCCAGCGAGCGCTTCGAGGCTTGAAACGCCAACGCCTGCCCCATTGAAACTTATAACACGCCGCCCGCCTCTGAGCCTTTAAGCCCCCAGCAAAAGGCTCGCCCATGGACCTCGTCATCGCCCGCCCCGAAGGCCTCTACTGCCCGCCCGGCGATTTCTACATCGACCCCTGGCGCCCCGTGTCGCATTCGGTGATTACCCACGGCCATGGCGACCATGCCCGCACCGGCAACAGCCACTACCTGGCCGCCAGCCCCGGCGCCGGTATCCTTCGCGCGCGGCTGGGTGCCGACATCAACCTGCAAAACCTGGACTACGGTGAACGCCTGGTACACCACGGGGTAACGCTCAGCTTCCACCCAGCCGGCCACGTGCTCGGCTCCGCTCAAGTGCGGCTGGAATACCAGGGTGAAGTCTGGGTGGCATCCGGCGACTACAAGGTGGAAGCCGACGGCACCTGCGCACCGTTCGAACCGGTACGCTGCCATACGTTCATCACCGAATCCACGTTCGGCCTGCCCATCTACCGCTGGCAGCCACAACAGGAAATCTTCAGCGAGATCGACAGCTGGTGGCGCGCGAACGCCCAGGCGGGCAAGGCCAGCGTCCTGTTCGCCTATGCCTTCGGCAAGGCTCAGCGCATCCTGCATGGGATCGATGCCAGCATCGGGCCGATTCTGGTGCACGGCGCGGTAGAGCCGCTGAACCGGGTATACCGCGAAGGCGGCATCCGCATTCCGGATACCCACTACGCCGGCGACTTCAAAAAAACCGACCCGGCCCTGCGTCAGGCGCTGATCCTGGCGCCGCCCTCGGCCGGTGGCAGCACCTGGATGCGCCGCTTTGGTGATTACAGCGACGCCTTCGCCAGTGGCTGGATGCGCCTGCGCGGCACCCGCCGGCGGCGCGGCGTGGACCGTGGCTTCGTGCTTTCCGACCACGCCGACTGGCCCGGCCTGCTGTGGGCCATCGAACAGACCGGCGCCGAACGGGTGATGGTCACCCATGGCTCGGTGGCGGTGCTGGTGCGCTACCTGCGCGACCTGGGGCTGGACGCCCAGGGCTTTACCACCGAATACGGCGACGAAGACGACGACAAGGCGGCCAGCGCATGAAAGCCTTTGCCCAACTGTATGCCCGCCTGGATGAAACCACCTCCACCAACGCCAAGCGCCAGGCGCTTGAAGATTACTTCAGCCACGCCGACGCCGCCGACGCGGCATGGGCGGTGTACTTCCTGTCCGGTGGCCGCCCCCGACAACTGGTGCCCAGCCGGGTGCTGCGCGAGATAGCCGTGAGCACCAGCGGCATCCCGGACTGGTTGTTCGAGGAAAGCTACCAAGCTGTCGGCGACCTGGCGGAAACCTTCTCCCTGCTGTTGCCCGAGTCCGAGCACAGCAGTGACCAGGGCCTGGCCTGGTGGGTGGAACAAGCCCTGCTACCCTTGCGCGGGCTGCCACCGGAAACCCTCGCCGAGCGCTTGCCGGCGCTGTGGGCGCAACTGGACCGGCAAAGCCTGATGCTGTGCCTGAAGCTGATCACCGGCAGCTTCCGGGTGGGCGTATCGAAATTGCTGGTCACCCGTGCCCTCGCGCAACTGGCCGGCATCGACAGCAAGCGCGTGGCCCAGCGCCTGGTGGGTTATACCGACTTGTCCCACCGCCCCACCGCCGACAGTTACCGCCGGCTGATCGCCGCCGAATCGGCTGATGAACACGCCCAGCGCGGCGGCCAGCCCTACCCCTTCTTTCTCGCCCATGCGCTGCAGCAACCGGTGGACCAATTCGACACACTGATCGGGCCCGTCAGCGACTGGCAGGTGGAGTGGAAGTGGGACGGCATACGCGCGCAACTGGTCAAGCGCGATGGCCAGCTATGGGTGTGGTCACGCGGCGAGGAGCTGGTGTCCGACCGTTTCCCGGAGTTGCAGGCACTCATCGATGCCTTGCCCGACGGCACCGTCATCGACGGCGAGATCGTGGTGTGGAACGAAGGCGTACAGCCCTTCGCCCTGTTGCAGCAGCGCATCGGCCGCAAGACCCTGAGCAAGAAGATGCTGACCGAGGTTCCCGTGGCCGTGCTGGCCTACGACCTGCTGGAATGGCAAGGCCACGACTGGCGCAACGAACCCCAACACCAACGCCGCCGCCAACTGGAGCAAGTGGTGGCCGGTGCCGACCTGCCGGTACTGCGGCTGTCGCCCCTGGTGCAAGGTGATACCTGGCAGGCCCTGGCCGAGCAGCGCGAGCACTCCCGGCGCCTGGGCGTGGAAGGCATGATGCTTAAGGCCCGCGAGGCACTGTATGGCGTGGGCCGCACCAAGGACATGGGGGTGTGGTGGAAATGGAAGGTCGACCCATTCAGCGTCGACGCTGTGCTGATCTACGCCCAGGCCGGCCACGGCCGCCGCGCCAGCCTCTACACGGACTACACTTTCGCCGTCTGGGATGGCCCCGCCGAGGCCAGCGAACGCACCCTGGTACCGTTCGCCAAGGCCTACTCGGGGCTGACCGACGAGGAAATGCGCCAGGTGGATGCCATCGTGCGCAAGACCACCGTGGAGAAGTTCGGCCCGGTGCGCAGCGTCCGCCCTACCCTGGTGTTCGAACTGGGCTTCGAGGGCATCGCCCTGTCAAAACGTCACAAAAGCGGCATTGCCGTACGTTTTCCGCGCATGTTGCGCTGGCGGCAGGACAAACCGGTGGAAGAAGCCGATAGTCTGGCTACGCTGCAGGATCTGCTGAGCTGACCGCACGCTTTTGGTGCGCCATTTTTCGACCGCCCGATTTTGGGCATCACAGCGCGCCAGAGCCTCCGCGGGTGCTCCATTTAAACGCCCGTTCGTGGACTATGGTGCGGAAATTGCTATCACAATGATGTCTGGCATTTGCCGGTAACGAATGTCGCGTACCCCTATACGCTCTTCTCAGGTTCTAAGGACTGCACAATGAAAAAAGCATTGCTGACCCTTTCTGCACTGGCCTTATGTTTGTCTGCTGGCGCCGCGATGGCCAAGGATTACAAGGTACTGCGTTTCGGCGTGGACCCGTCCTACGCTCCGTTTGAATCCAAGGCCGCCGACGGCAGCCTGGTGGGCTTTGACATCGACCTGGGCAACGCCATCTGCAAAGAACTGAAAGTGCAGTGCAAGTGGGTCGAGAACGACTTCGACGGCATGGTGCCGGGTCTGAACGCCGGCAAATTCGACGGCGTGATTTCGTCCATGACCGTGACCGAAGCGCGGGAAAAGGTCATCGATTTCTCCAGCGAACTGTTCTCCGGCCCAACCGCGCTGGTGTTCAAAAAGGGTGCGGCCTACAGCACGCCCGAGTCGCTCAAAGGCAAGACCGTGGGCTATGAGCAGGGCACCATCCAGGAAGCCTACGCCAAGGCCAAACTGGAGCCGGCCGGGGTGAAGATCCAGCCTTACGCCAACCAGGACCAGGTCTACGCTGACTTGACCAATGGCCGCCTGGACGCTTCCATCCAGGACATGCTGCAGGCCGAGCTGGGCTTCCTGAAGTCCCCGCAAGGCGCTGCCTACGAAGTCAGCAAGCCAGTGGACGACCCGCTGCTGCCGGCCAAGACCGCCGTCGGTATCAAGAAAGGTAACAAAGACCTCAAGGCCCTGCTGGATAAAGGTATCGAAGCGTTACACAAAGATGGCACCTACGATGCCATTCAGAAGAAACACTTCGGTGATCTGAACCTGTACAGCGGTAAGTAACATTTGGTAACGACGCCTTCCTCTCTCCGGGGGAAGGCGTTTTTTCTACCTGCACAGGCCTGATCCATGTTCGATGACCTATTACAAAACCTGGGGCTTTCGGCATTCAGCTTGAAGGGCTTCGGCCCCATCCTGCTGGAAGGCACCTGGATGACCATCAAGCTTGCCGTGCTGTCGCTGCTGGTGAGCGTTTGCCTGGGGCTGCTGGGCGCTACCGCCAAGCTGTCCAGCGTCAAGCTGCTGCGCGTGCCTGCCCAGCTCTACACCACCCTGATCCGCGGCGTGCCTGACCTGGTGCTGATGCTGCTGATCTTCTACAGCCTGCAGACCTGGCTGACCAATTTCACCGACGCCATGGACTGGGACTACATCGAGATCGACCCTTTCGTCTCGGGGGTGATCACCCTCGGTTTCATCTATGGCGCCTATTTCACCGAAACCTTCCGTGGCGCCATCCTCGCCGTACCGCGCGGCCAGATGGAAGCGGCTACCGCCTACGGCCTCAAGCGCGGCCAGCGCTTTCGTTACGTGGTGTTCCCGCAAATGATGCGCTTTGCCCTGCCGGGCATCGGCAATAACTGGATGGTGATGCTCAAGGCCACCGCGCTGGTATCGATCATCGGCCTGGCGGACGTGGTCAAGGCCGCGCAGGACGCCGGCAAGAGTACTTACCAGCTGTTCTACTTCCTGGTCCTGGCGGCCGTCATCTACCTGCTGATCACCAGTGCATCCAACATCGTGTTGCGCTGGGCTGAACGGCGTTACAGCGCAGGCAGCCGGGAGGCGGTGCGATGATCGAATTGTTGCAACAGTACTGGCGCCCGTTCCTGTATTCGGACGGTCAGCACATCACCGGCCTGGCCATGACGATGTGGCTGCTCAGCGCCTCCATCGCCATCGGCTTCGTGGTGTCGATTCCGCTGTCCATCGCCCGCGTGTCCAGCCACTTCTGGCTGCGCTGGCCGGTGCAGTTCTACACCTACCTGTTCCGCGGCACGCCGCTCTACATCCAGTTGCTGATCTGCTACACCGGTATCTACAGTATTGCCGCGGTGCGCGAGCAACCGGTGCTGGACGCGTTCTTCCGCGATGCCATGAACTGCACCATCCTGGCCTTCGCCCTGAACACGTGCGCCTACACCACCGAAATCTTCGCCGGCGCCATCCGCAGCATGAACCACGGTGAAGTCGAGGCAGCCAAGGCTTACGGCCTCACGGGCTGGAAGCTGTACACCTACGTGATCATGCCCTCGGCCCTGCGCCGCTCGCTGCCGTTCTACAGCAACGAAGTGATCCTGATGCTGCACTCCACCACCGTGGCCTTCACCGCCACCGTGCCCGATATCCTCAAGGTGGCCCGGGACGCCAACTCGGCGACCTTCCTCACCTTCCAGTCGTTCGGCATCGCCGCGCTGATCTACCTGACCATCACCTTTACGCTGGTGGGGCTGTTCCGCCTGGCTGAACGCCGCTGGCTGGCCTTCCTCGGCCCCGCGCACTAGGACACGATCATGCGACACCATACCCATGACCTGATCAGCCCGGTGCCTGGCACCACCCGGCAGGTCCACAGCTTTCACTATGGCCCCACGGACGGCGCCGGCAAGATCTACATCCAGGCTTCGCTGCACGCCGACGAACTGCCCGGCATGCTGGTGGCCTGGCATCTCAAGCAGCGCCTGAGCGAGCTGGAACAGGCCGGGCGCCTGACCCACGAAATCGTGCTGGTGCCGGTGGCCAACCCGGTGGGCCTCGAACAAGTGCTGATGGACGTGCCCCTGGGCCGCTATGAGCTGGAGAGCGGGCAAAACTTCAACCGCCTGTTCGTCGACCTCAGTGATGAAGTGGGGACCGAGGTGGAACCCCACCTCAGCGACGACCCGCAGCACAACGCCAGCCTGATCCGCGCCAGCCTGCGCAAAGCCCTGCAAGCGCAGGTGCCGACCACCCAGTTGCAATCCCAGCGCCTGGTGTTGCAGCGCCTGGCCTGCGATGCGCTGATGGTGCTGGACCTGCACTGTGACTTCGAAGCCGTGCAACACCTGTACACCACGCCCGAGGCCTGGCCCAGGGTAGAGCCGTTGTCGCGCTACCTGGGCGCTCAGGCCAGCCTGCTCGCCACCGATTCGGGCGGCCAGTCGTTCGACGAGTGCTTCACCCTGGTGTGGTGGGAGTTGCAGCAGCGCTTCAACCACCGTTTCGAGATCCCCCAGGGCAGCTTTTCGGTGACCGTGGAACTACGCGGTCAGGGCGATGTGGACCACCCCACGGCCCTGGCCGACTGCCAGGGCATTCTCGACTACCTGACGCACTTCGGCGCCATCAGCGGCACCCCGGCGCCCTTGCCCGCGTTGCTGCAGCCTGCCACGCCACTGGCGGCCGTGGAACCGGTGGTCACGCCCGTGGGCGGCCTGCTGGTGTTTCATGTGCTGCCAGGCACCCTGATGACGACCGACCAGCTGATCGCCGAGGTCATAGACCCGATCACCGACACCGTCACCCCGGTGCGGTGTGCCCAACCTGGCTTGCTCTACGCCCGTTCGCTGCGCCGCATGGCCACCGCCGGCATGGTCATTGCCCATGTCGCCGGCCGTGACGCCTACCGCAGCGGCTACCTCCTTTCGCCTTGAGACCCACTTGCCCATGTACAAACTGACCATCGAAGGCCTGCACAAACGCTACGGCGACAACGAAGTGCTCAAGGGCGTATCGCTCAAGGCCAACACCGGCGACGTCATCAGCCTGATCGGCGCCAGCGGCTCGGGCAAGAGCACGTTCCTGCGCTGCATCAACTTCCTGGAAACCCCGAACGACGGCGCCATGAGCCTGGACGGCAAGCAGATCCGCATGGTGCAGGACAGCCATGGCATGCGCGTGGCCGACCCGGCCGAACTGCAGCGTATTCGCACGCGCCTGGCCATGGTGTTCCAGCACTTCAACCTGTGGAGCCACATGAGCGTGCTGGAAAACGTCACCATGGCCCCGCGCCGGGTGCTGGGCGTGAGCAAGCAGGAAGCCGAAGAGCGGGCGCGCCGCTACCTGGACAAGGTAGGCCTGCCGGCGCGGGTCGCCGACCAATACCCGGCGTTCCTTTCCGGTGGCCAGCAGCAGCGCGTGGCCATCGCCCGCGCGCTGGCCATGGAACCGGAGGTGATGCTGTTCGACGAACCCACCTCGGCGCTGGACCCGGAGCTGGTGGGGGAAGTACTGAAGGTGATTCAGGGCCTGGCCGAGGAAGGCCGCACCATGATCATGGTCACCCACGAAATGAGCTTCGCGCGCCAGGTCTCCAACCAGGTGATGTTCCTGCACAAGGGCCTGGTGGAAGAACAAGGCGCCCCGGCGGACGTACTGGGCAACCCGACCAGCGAGCGGTTGCGCCAGTTCCTCAGTGGCAACCTGAAGTAACACCCACTGCGCTTTTAAAACAAAACTATCTGCCGGGCGCCGCTGTCTTTGGTTTAACCCCCACGGACAGCGCCCATGCCCGATCACGCCCGCCACTGGTTCGCCGACCGACACTGGAAACCCTTCGCTTTCCAGAAACAGGTCTGGACAGCGGTGAAAGCGGGACAGTCCGGCCTGCTGCATGCCAGTACCGGCGCCGGCAAGACTTACGCACTGTGGTTCGCGGCCTTGCAGCGGTTCGCCAAGGCCGGCAGCCGCACCGCGCCACTGACGGTGCTGTGGATCACGCCCATGCGCGCACTGGCGGCCGACACCCAACGCGCCCTGCAAACGCCCCTTGACGACCTGCAACTGCCCTGGAGCCTGGGCCTGCGCACCGGCGATACCAGCAGCGCCGAACGCGCGCGACAGGGCCGGCGCCTGCCGACCACGCTGATCACCACCCCGGAAAGCCTGACCCTGCTGCTGGCCCGTGAGCAGGCGCACACCGAATTCGCCAGCCTGCGCATGGTGGTGGTGGACGAGTGGCACGAACTGATCGGCAACAAGCGCGGCGTGCAACTGCAACTGGCCCTGGCGCGTCTGCGCCGCTGGCAACCTGGCCTGATCGTGTGGGGTATTTCCGCCACCCTTGGCAACCAGGCCCACGCCCAGGAAGTCTTGTTGGGCCCGGGCGAAGGTATCAGCGTGCAGGGCGCCGACGCCAAGCGCATCGAGGTCGACACCCTGTTGCCCGGCGCCATCGAGCGCTTCCCCTGGGGTGGCCACATGGGCCTGCGCATGCTGGACCAGGTGGTGGCCGAAATCGACGCCAGCAGCAGTTGCCTGGTGTTCACCAACACCCGCGCCCAGGCGGAAATCTGGTTTCAGTCGATTCTGGATGCCCGCCCCGACTGGGCCGGTATCATCGCCTTGCACCATAGTTCGCTGGCGCGCGAAACCCGCGACTGGGTTGAACGGGCACTCAAGCAAGGCGAACTCAAGGCCGTGGTCTGCACCTCCAGCCTCGACCTGGGCGTGGACTTTCTGCCGGTGGAGCGCGTGCTGCAGATCGGCTCGGCCAAGGGTGTGGCGCGGCTGATGCAACGCGCCGGCCGCTCGGGCCACGCGCCCGGTCGCGCCTCGCGGGTCACCCTGGTGCCCACGCACAGCCTGGAACTGGTGGAAGCGGCCGCCGCCGAGCAGGCCGTGGCCGACCGTCAGATCGAACCGCGTGAATCACCGCACAAACCGCTGGACGTGCTTGTACAGCACCTGGTGACCATGGCCCTGGGGGGCGGCTTCTTGCCTGAGCAACTGCTGCCCGAGGTACGCAGCGCCTGGGCTTACCGCGACCTGACCGATGACGAATGGCGCTGGGCCCTGGCGTTCGTCCGCCATGGCGGCCACTCGCTGACCGCCTACCCTGACTACCGCCGCGTGGAGCCTGACGAACACGGCGTGTGGCGGGTGCCCGACGCCCGGCTGGCGCGCCGCCACCGCATGAGTATCGGCACCATCGTCAGCGACGCCAGCCTGCAACTCAAGTTCTGGAGCAAAGGCGGAGGCGGCCGCTCCCTGGGCAGTGTCGAAGAAGGCTTCATCGCCCGCCTGCGCCCCGGCGACGGCTTCCTGTTCGCCGGCCGGCAACTGGAGTTGGTGCGGGTAGAAAACATGACCGCCTATGTCAAGCGCAGCAACGCGAAAAAAGCCGCCGTGCCGCGCTGGAATGGTGGGCGCATGCCGTTGTCCAGCGAGCTGGCCGATGCCCTGGTGGTGCAACTGGGCCTGGCCGCCCAGGGCGAGTACCACAGCCCGCCCATGCGGGCCGTGCGCCCGCTGCTGGAAGTGCAGCAACACTGGTCTGCATTGCCGACCCCCGCCACCTTGCTGGCTGAAACCCTGAAGTCCCGGGAAGGCTGGCACCTGTTCCTCTACCCCTTCGCCGGGCGCCAGGTGCACCTTGGCCTGGCCAGCCTGCTGGCCTCACGCATGAGCCGCCAGCAGCCGCTGACCTTCTCCATGGCGGTCAATGACTACGGCTTCGAACTGCTCAGCGCCACGGCCGTGGATTGGTCGCAGTGGCTCAATGGCGCCCTGCTCAGCCCGGACCACTTGCTGGCAGACGTGGTGGCCAGCCTCAACGCCGGTGAACTGGCGCAACGACGTTTCCGGGAGATCGCGCGCATTTCCGGCCTGGTCTTCGGCGGTTACCCCGGGTCGCAAAAAAGTACACGCCAGGTTCAGGCCTCCAGCAGCCTGTTTTTCGAGGTGTTCAAACAGTACGATGCCGGCAACCTGCTGCTTACCCAAGCCCAGGAAGAGGTGTTGCGCCAGGAGCTGGATGTGCAGCGCCTGGCTCATACACTGACGCGCATTCAGGGCCTGCGCCTGGACGTGCATGCTCTCAAGCGCGCCACGCCTCTGGCGTTCCCCTTGTTGGTGGAGCGCTTTCGCGAAAGCCTGAGTTCGGAAAAACTTGCTGATCGCATCGCGCGGATGGTCGGCGAACTTGAGCGGGCAGCAGACCGGTGAGCGGGCATCATGAGTTGAGTGTGCATGGCACCACGCTGTGGCTGCTGCCAGAGAAAGCCATCTATTGGCCTCAGCAGCGCGCGCTGCTGATAGCCGACGCCCATTTCGGCAAGGCGGCAGCCTACCGGCGCCTGGGGCAACCAGTGCCCCACGGTACCACGGCCAGCAACCTGGCCATGCTGGACCGCCTTCTGGCGCAGCATGACTGCGGGCAATTGATCTTCCTCGGTGACTTCCTCCATGCACCCGGCTCACAAGGCCCTGCGACCCTGGCCGCCCTGATGGCCTGGCGCGAGCGGCACACGAATCTCGCAGTGACGCTGATACGCGGCAACCACGACCGGCGCGCTGGCGACCCGCCTGCCGAGCTAGGTTTCCAGGTCGTCAGTGAACCTTGGGTGGTCGGGCCCCTGGCCCTGCAGCACGAACCCACGCCCCATTCGCACCTACCGGTGCTGGCCGGGCATGTACACCCCGTGTATCGATTACACGGGAGAGGCCGCCAGAGCCTGCGCCTGCCCTGCTTTGTGCTGGGCGGGCAGGTCAGCCTGCTGCCCGCTTTCGGAGCGTTCACGGGGGGCTATGCGGTGCGCCCCGGGGTGGGCGAGACCGTCTACGTGGTAGGTGACGGACACGTCTGGCCAGTGGCCGGCTAGACCCTGCCCTGCAGGAGTTGGCAAGCCAACCCCTGCACCGTCGTCAGCTACCCATCACGCCACGGGGGCGGGTGGTGGCTGGTCTGGAATAGTAGGTTCGCCGGGCTCTTCGGGCTGAGGGTAGTCGGGATTGGGATCGGGGTCCGGTTGGCCCGGTAGGCCGCCTGCCTGTTGGGCCATGGGGTTGGCCAGCAAGGTCCAGGCAAGCACGCCAACCTGGTTGGGTTGCAGCCTGGCCAGTTCGGCGCTGATGGTCGGGTCGATTTTCATAGGCACTCCCTGGGCAAAGGTCCGCTTCGCGTAACGCGAAACAGAACAGTTCACCTCGATAGAGTGCCTTTTCCCCGACTAATTCCTTGCGCCGGTCGGATTAAGTACGCGGCAGGGTCACGCCACGCTGGCCCTGGTACTTGCCGCCGCGGTCTTTATAGGACACTTCGCACTCTTCGTCGGACTCCAGGAACAGCATCTGCGCCACGCCTTCGTTGGCGTAGATCTTGGCCGGCAGCGTGGTGGTGTTGGAGAACTCCAGGGTCACGTGGCCTTCCCACTCCGGTTCCAGCGGCGTGACATTGACGATGATGCCGCAGCGCGCGTAGGTGCTCTTGCCCAGGCAGATGGTCAGCACATTGCGCGGGATACGGAAGTACTCCACGGTGCGGGCCAGCGCGAAGGAGTTCGGCGGGATGATGCACACGTCGCTCTTGACGTCGACGAAGCTCTTCTCATCGAAGTTCTTCGGGTCGACCGTGGCCGAGTTGATGTTGGTGAACACCTTGAATTCATCGGCGCAGCGCACGTCGTAGCCGTAGCTGGACACGCCGAAGGAGATCAGCCGGTCGGCGCCTTCGCCACGCATCTGGCGCTCGACGAAAGGCTCGATCATGCCGTGCTCTTGCGCCATGCGGCGAATCCACTTGTCCGATTTGATGCTCATGGCGGGTGTCCTGAATAGCGAGGTGTGAAAATGATGCCGGCATCTTACCGGACCACGGGCCACGGCTCAAAGTGCAGTGGTCAATTAGCGGGCTGGGAGCCCGCGAAAACTGCGACTTTTCGTCACTTGCCCGCACCGTCAGTCATGATTTGGGATATTCGTTGCGAAGGGCATTGGCAGGCCCCGGAAAAAGGGTTATGGTGGCGTCACTGTGTTGCTTGTGTCACTGAGAATCTCTACCCGATGTTTTACATCTTCATGAATTTTCCTGCTCTTTGCACTCAGTCTCGGCCAGGGCGTTCCTAGCCGCAGTTAACTTTGTCCAAGGAGACTCACCATGTCCAATCGCCAAACCGGTACCGTTAAGTGGTTCAACGATGAAAAAGGCTTCGGCTTCATCACTCCACAATCCGGTGACGACCTGTTCGTACACTTCAAAGCTATCCAGGCTGACGGCTTCAAAAGCCTGAAAGAAGGCCAGCAAGTTTCTTTCGTCGCTACCCGCGGCCAGAAAGGCATGCAAGCTGAAGAAGTTCAAGTTATCTAACTTGTACTGAACAGTTCAAAAGAACCCCGCTCTCGAGCGGGGTTTTTTTATGCCTGGAATTTGCGATGCCTGTTCCCCGAGCTCGCCCGGTCCGGACGAAGCTCGGGGACCAAATGACGCCGATCTCAATCGTCGCTGACGGTGATGTTCGGCATCGCGGGCGCCGCAGCCTCCTGCAACACGATCCGCGCGCCGACGTGGCGAGCCAACTCCTGGTAAACCATGGCGATCTGACTTTCCGGTTCAGCGATGGCCGTGGGCTTGCCGCTGTCGGCCTGCTCGCGGATCAGCATCGACAACGGCAACGAAGCCAGCAGCTCCACACCGTACTGGGCCGCCAGCTTCTCGCCACCGCCCTCGCCGAACAGGTGCTCGGCATGGCCGCAGTTGGAGCAGATGTGCACGGCCATGTTCTCCACCACACCCAATACCGGGATGTTGACCTTGCGGAACATCTCAACGCCCTTCCTGGCGTCCAGCAGTGCCAGGTCCTGGGGCGTGGTCACGATCACCGAACCGGCTACCGGCACTTTCTGCGCCAGGGTCAGCTGGATGTCGCCGGTGCCTGGCGGCATGTCGATGACCAGGTAGTCCAGATCGTCCCAGGCAGTCTGCGTGATCAACTGCAGCAACGCGCCAGACACCATGGGCCCGCGCCACACCATGGGGGTGTTGTCATCGGTCAGGAAGGCCATGGACATCACCTCCACGCCATGTGCCTTGAGCGGCACGAACCACTTCTGGTCCTTGACCAGCGGCCGGGTGCCTTCGGCAATACCGAACATCACCCCTTGGCTGGGGCCATAGATATCGGCATCGAGCATGCCCACTCGCGCACCTTCACGGGCCAGTGCCAAGGCCAGGTTGGCGGCGGTGGTGGACTTGCCCACCCCGCCCTTGCCCGAGGCCACTGCCACGATGTTCTTGACGTTGGCCATGCCTGGCACCTGGGCCTGAGCCTTGTGCGCGGCGATCACGCAGTTGATCTGCACCGTGGCGCGGGCGACGCCCTCCAGGCCCTCGATGCCCAGTTGCAGCATCTGCGCGAACCCGTTCTTGAACAGGCCGGCGGCGTAGCCCAGTTCCAGCGTGACGCTGACCTGCTCGCCATTGATGTCGATGGCCCGCACGCACCCGGCGCTGACCGGGTCCTGGTTCAGGTAGGGGTCTGTGTACTGGCGAAGCACGGCCTCGACGGCTGCGCGGTTGACGGCGCCCATGGGTTCTCCCGTTATATAAAGACTGAGCAAGACAGGCGGCTATCCTAGCGCGTCCGCGGCACGGTAGGGAAAATCTCGAAGCCCCCCGCGCTACCCTGCGGGGCAGAGGAAGCCTGGGGAGGGTGAAAAAAATCCGCCGGGCCTTTATAGTGGCCGATCTTCGTTTGACTTCTAAGTAGCCGAGCCCCATGTCCGAGCCCCGCAAGATTCTCGTCACCAGCGCCCTGCCCTACGCCAACGGTTCGATCCACCTTGGCCACATGGTCGAGTACATCCAGACCGACATGTGGGTGCGTTTCCAGAAGCACCGTGGCAACCAGTGCACCTATGTCTGCGCCGACGACGCCCACGGTTCGGCCATCATGCTGCGCGCGGAAAAGGAAGGCATCACCCCCGAACAGCTGATCGCCAACGTGCAGGTCGAACACAGTACCGACTTCGCCGACTTCCTGGTGGAATTCGACAATTTCCACTCCACCCACTCGCAAGAGAACCGCGAGCTGTCGTCGCAGATCTACCTGAAGCTGCGCGACGCCGGGCACATTTCCCAGCGTTCGGTCACCCAGTACTTCGACCCCGACAAGCAGATGTTCCTGGCCGACCGCTTCATCAAGGGCACTTGCCCCAAGTGCGCGGCCGAAGACCAGTACGGCGACAACTGCGAAAAATGCGGCGCCACCTACGCGCCCACCGAGCTGAAGAACCCCAAGTCGGCGATCTCCGGTGCCACCCCGGTACTGCGGGACTCCCAGCACTTCTTCTTCAAGCTGCCCGACTTCCAGGACATGCTCAAGGCCTGGACCCGCAGCGGCACGCTGCAGGACGCCGTCGCCAACAAGCTGGCCGAATGGCTGGACAGCGGCCTGCAGGAGTGGGACATCTCCCGCGACGCACCGTATTTCGGCTTCGAGATTCCAGGCGAGCCCGGCAAATATTTCTACGTGTGGCTGGATGCGCCGATCGGCTACATGGCCAGCTTCAAGAACCTGTGCGCACGCCGCCCGGAGCTGGACTTCGACGCGTACTGGAGCAAGGACTCCACCGCCGAGCTGTACCACTTCATCGGCAAGGACATCATCAACTTCCACGCGCTGTTCTGGCCCGCCATGCTCGAAGGCGCCGGCTACCGCAAGCCGACCGCGGTGAACGTGCACGGCTACCTGACCGTCAACGGTCAGAAGATGTCCAAGTCGCGCGGCACCTTCGTCAAGGCCCGCACCTACCTGGACCACCTGTCGCCGGAATACCTGCGCTACTACTACGCCTCCAAACTGGGCCGCGGCGTGGACGACATGGACCTGAACCTCGACGACTTCGTGCAGAAGGTCAACTCCGACCTGGTGGGCAAGGTCGTCAACATCGCCAGCCGCTGCGCCGGCTTCATCCACAAAGGCAACGCCGGCGTGCTGGTGGCCGAGAACGCCGCCCCTGAGCTGACCGATGCCTTCCTGGCCGCGGCCCCAAGCATCGCCGAAGCCTACGAGGCCCGTGACTTCGCCCGTGCCATGCGCGAAATCATGGCCCTGGCCGACCGCGCCAACGCCTTCATCGCCGACAAGGCACCGTGGGCCCTGGCCAAGCAGGAAGGCAAGCAGGACGAAGTGCAGGCCGTGTGTGCCTTGGGCGTTAACCTGTTCCGCCAGTTGGTGATCTTCCTCAAACCGGTGCTGCCGAACCTGGCCGCTGACGCCGAGGCGTTCCTCAACGTCGCGCCCCTGACCTGGGACGACCACAAGACCCTGTTGGCCAACCACACGCTGAACCCGTTCCAGGCGCTGATGAGCCGTATCGACCCGGTGAAGGTGCAGGCCATGGTGGACGCCTCCAGGGAGGACCTGGAAGCCAGCCAGGCCCCAGCCGCGCCTGCCGGCAACGGCGAGCTGAACAAAGACCCGCTGTCGCCGGAAATCGAGTTCGACGCTTTCGCCGCGGTCGACCTGCGCGTGGCCCTGATCGTCAAGGCCGAGCATGTCGAGGGTGCGGACAAACTGCTGCGCCTGACCCTGGACATCGGTGACGAGCAACGCAACGTGTTCTCGGGCATCAAGAGTGCCTACCCGAACCCGGCCGAGCTGGAAGGTCGCCTGACCATGATGATCGCCAACCTCAAGCCGCGCAAAATGCGCTTCGGTATTTCCGAAGGCATGGTCATGGCTGCCGGCCCTGGCGGCGAAGAGATCTACCTGCTGAGCCCCGACAGCGGCGCCAAGCCAGGCCAGCGCATCAAGTAACACCCGCCCTGGCGGTCATGCAGGAGCTGGCTTGCCAGCGAGCCGTTCCGGGCCACCGGACGCTCGCTGGCAAGCCAGCTCCTGCATTTATTTCGGACACCCGACATGAGCCTCATTCAACGCATCGACGCCCTCCTGCCCCAGACCCAATGCGGAAAATGCGGGCATGGCGGCTGCCTGCCCTACGCCAAGGGTCTGGCCGCCGGCGAAGCGATCAACAAATGCCCACCTGGCGGCACGGAGACCATCCGCGCGCTGGCAGACCTGCTGCAGGTGCCGGTCATCGCCCTGGACACCAGCCGCGGCAGTGCACCGGCGCAGGTGGCGTATATCCGCGAGGCCGAATGCATCGGCTGCACCAAATGCATCCAGGCTTGCCCGGTAGACGCCATCGTCGGCGCCGCCAAGCTCATGCATACCGTGATCATCGATGAATGCACCGGCTGCGACCTGTGCGTCGCTCCGTGCCCGGTGGACTGCATCGAGTTGCGCCCACTGCCCGCCAGCCAAGGCGTGGCCATCGTCGGTGGCCTCGCCCATGACGACAACGAGCGCCAGGCGCGTGCCCACAAACGTGACCGCGCCCGCCGCCGCTTCGAACACCACAACGCGCGCCTGGCCCGCGACCAGGCACGCCGTGAGAGCCTGCGCCAGGCCCGCCTGGCTTCGCCTGCCGCCACCACCGACCCGGTACAGGCCGCGCTGGCCCGCGTACAGGCCCAGAAGGCCGGCGACGATGCACCGCTCAAGCAAGCCAAGGTCGCCGCGGCCATGACCCGTGCACAGTGGACCAAGACACTGCGCGTATACCCGACGCCTCCGACCCTGGCGCACTTCCAACGCTTGCAGGCCCTGGACGAAGAAGCCAGCAACGCCGAAGCCCACCTGGCCAGCCTGCAGGGTCAGGCGCAGCCCGCTACCCCGCCAGCCCCAGGCGCCGACCTCAAGCGCGCGAAGATACAATTGGCCATGCGCCGCGCGGAGCTGGGCAAGCTGGAGCGCACTGACACCACCGACGCCGTGGCTCTGGAGAACGCTCGCCAGGCGGTCACCTTGGCCCAACAAGCGTTGGACGCCCTTGGCCAGCCATGACCTCAGGACACCGTGACCGATGAATGCCGCCAAACGCCGGGAAATTTTCCGCCGGCTCCACGAAGACAACCCCGAACCCAAGACCGAACTGGCCTACACCTCGGCCTTCGAACTGCTGATCGCCGTCATCCTTTCGGCCCAGTCCACCGACGTGGGCGTGAACAAGGCCACCGCCAGACTGTTTCCGGTCGCCAACACGCCCGCGGCCATCCATGCCCTGGGCATCGAGGGCCTGTCCGAATACATCAAGACCATCGGCCTGTACAACAGCAAGGCCCGCAACGTGATCGAAGCGTGCCGCATGCTGGTGGAACTGCATGGTGGCGAGGTTCCACAAACCCGCGAAGCCCTGGAGGCGCTGCCAGGCGTAGGCCGCAAAACCGCCAACGTGGTCCTCAACACCGCCTTCCGCCAGCCCACCATGGCAGTGGACACCCACATTTTCCGCGTCAGCAACCGCACTGGCATCGCCCCAGGCAAGAACGTGCTGGAGGTGGAAAGGAACCTGCTCAAGTTCGTACCCAAGGACTACCTGCTCGATTCACACCATTGGTTGATCCTGCACGGCCGTTACGTATGCCAGGCGCGCAAACCACGGTGCGGCAGTTGCCGGATCGAAGACTTGTGCGATTACAAGCACAAGACCTCCGACGATTGACGCCTTATTGAAAAAGCTGATCAGGCGATTGAAAAAATCTTTTTTACCTGTTGCGTTTTTACCGATATAAGGTGCGCCAATGGCATTCCAAGCCTGGAGTTGACTATATGAGCACCGGTAAAGAAGAACTGGATGTGGAAGACGAGTTCGCCCCCGTCGACAGCGATGACGATGCCCCCGTGGAGACGGCAAAAACCAATCTCAGCAAACGACGCACCATCGACAACCTTCTGGAAGAACGCCGCCTGCAAAAGCAGTTGGCCGATTACGATTTCGACCTCTGAACCCTCCGGCTGGGCGCCGGCGGGCAGCATTGCGCGGGCCAGCGAGCCTTTCAACGCGGCTCGACTGTTCGCCAGCAACCCAGCCGCACATTTTCCTTCAGGCCAGGCCGTTGCGCTGGGCCAATTCAATCAGGTCCACCAGGGACCGTGCATTGAGCTTGAGCAGCAACCGGGTCTTGTAGGTACTCACGGTCTTGTTGCTCAGGAACATGCCATCGGCGATTTCCTTGTTGCTCTTGCCCCGCGCCAGTTGCTGCAACACCATCATTTCACGCCCTGACAAGCGCTCGATCATCTGCGCCTCGGACGCATTGCCAAGGCTTGAGCGCACCGAGTGCAACGCCTGGTTGGGGAAATAACTGTAGCCTGACAGCACCGCCTTGATGGCACTGAGCAGTTCCGTCAGGTCCTGCTGCTTGCACACGTAACCCGCCGCGCCCGTCTGCATGCAGCGCATGGAGAAATGCCCAGGCGCCTGGGAAGTGAGCACCAGCACCTTGGCCGTCCGTTTCTCGGCCGTCAGCCTTGCGATGACCTCCAGGCCATCGAGCTTGGGTATGGCGATATCGAGTATGACGATGTCCGGTTCATGCTCCCGTGCCAGTTGCAGGGCGTCCACGCCATTGTCCGTCTCCCCTACCACCTCGTAGCAGTGGCGCTCCATCAGCATGCGCACCGCTAGGCGAATGACAGGGTGATCATCCACGATCAGCACTTTATTCATGGGAAAATCCAATTATCGCTGTTCGAATTTTTAGAGCCCGCACAATAGCCTAGTCGTCTGGCTCTTTGCATTGCATCGCCACCATCCACCTAGCAGCAAAGACAAAACCTACAGCCAACAAAGACTTTTCCTACAGAAAACCTCGTCCATTGAAGTTCTCTCCAGATTTTTCCGACAATTGGTAGCCCTACATTGATAAATACCTGACGACAATGAGCATTGCACATTGATTTATCCGCAGCAATTGAGTATTTACTTACAAGACAATCAACCTGTTTCCAACTGCCGGCTTCCGTTCCCGCTACCACCGCGGCACACCCCGCGCAATCATTCACCTGGTGCCTGCCCTTCTCTTTATATCCAGTTGTAAATGGTTTTTCACCTCGCAGATCCTGCAAAGGCCTTTGCCAGCGGGGGCGCCCACCCCCTCAATCCGGGAAGGTGCACCCTGGCGACAGGATAGGCCTCGTCATAAACACAAACAAAAATAACTATGCATTAACCCGACCCTGCCATTGAAACTCTACGATGTCGCTGACTGATGTCGGCTGAATACAAGCCATGGCAAGGAGCTACCATGTCCAGTCCCCCCGCACAGACCAAGAACCCGTTGACGATCATTGCAATCTTTGCCGCAATTGTAGAAGCATCGGCTTTGGCTTCACTGCCTTTTCTCAAAGAGGACAGCCAGGACCTATACACGTGGTTTCTGGTTGGCTTTCCACCGTTCCTCACACTGTTATTCTTTGTAACCCTTAATTTCAATTACAAAGTGCTGTACTCGCCTTCAGACTTCAATAACCAACGCGACTTCATGCAAATAGCCAACGGCCCACCGGCAGCGGTAACGCCCACCACACCCGAACCGACCCCGGCGGTCACCACCCCCCCGGTATCGGCCGTCAACCACCCGCCACCGGCGCCCGACCCTCCCGCCGCACCAGGCAGCACGGCGCGGCCAAGGGCCTTGTATATTCTGGACTGCAGGCATTTCGAAACCGCCGACCACCTGAATACAGCGATCGACACCCTCCTGAAGGCGCCCCACGCAAACGGCCAGCACCTGATACTGCTCTACCAGCCAAGGAAGGGGGGCGGTGGCGTCAACGAGTTGCTGGCGCAGGCCCTCGCCAGAACCTTCGAGCATCGCAGCGATTGCACCGTGAGCGCTTACGACATGGGCACCGCTGCGCTGGTCACCTTGAGCCGGCAAGCCAACGGGCCACTTGATAGCGCGGGCCCTGCGTGACCCGCAAAACAAAAAGCCCCGGGCAGGCCGGGGCTTCGTGTGGCAGACAGGGGGCAATCAGAACAGCTTGCGGCCCTTGTTGGCAGCGATGCGCATGCGCAGTGCGTTGAGCTTGATGAAGCCCGCCGCGTCGGCCTGGTTGTAAGCACCGCCGTCTTCTTCGAAGGTGGCGATGTTGGCGTCGAACAGCGAGTCGTCGGACTTGCGGCCGGTGACGATGACGTTGCCCTTGTACAGCTTCAGGCGCACGACGCCGTTCACGTTGACCTGGGAAGCATCGATCATCTGTTGCAGCATCAGACGCTCAGGGCTCCACCAGTAGCCGGTGTAGATCAGGCTGGCGTACTTGGCCATCAGCTCGTCTTTCAGGTGAGCGACTTCGCGGTCCAGGGTGATGGACTCGATGGCACGGTGGGCGCGCAGCATGATGGTGCCGCCAGGGGTTTCGTAGCAGCCACGGGACTTCATGCCCACGTAACGGTTCTCGACGATGTCCAGACGGCCGATGCCGTGGGCGCCGCCGATCTTGTTCAGGGTCGCCAGCACGGTAGCCGGGGACATCTCGACGCCGTCCAGGGCAACGATGTCACCGTTGCGGTAGGTCAGTTCCAGGTACTGCGCGGTGTCGGGGGCCTTCTCCGGGGAGACGGTCCAGCGCCACATGTCTTCTTCGTGCTCGGTCCAGGTGTCTTCCAGCACGCCGCCTTCATAGGAGATGTGCAGCAGGTTGGCGTCCATCGAGTACGGGGACTTCTTCTTGCCGTGGCGCTCGATCGGAATACCGTGCTTCTCGGCATAGTCCATCAGCTTCTCGCGCGAGAGCAGGTCCCACTCACGCCATGGGGCGATGACTTTCACACCTGGCTTGAGGGCATAGGCGCCCAGCTCGAAACGCACCTGGTCATTGCCCTTGCCGGTGGCACCATGGGAAATGGCGTCGGCGCCGGTTTCGTTGGCGATCTCGATAAGGCGCTTGGCGATCAGTGGGCGGGCGATGGAAGTACCCAGCAGGTACTCGCCTTCATAGACGGTGTTGGCGCGGAACATCGGGAACACGAAATCGCGCACGAATTCTTCGCGCAGGTCGTCGATGTAGATTTCTTTGACGCCCATGGCCTGAGCCTTGGCGCGTGCCGGTTCTACTTCTTCGCCCTGGCCCAGGTCAGCGGTGAAGGTCACCACTTCGCAGTTATAAGTGTCCTGCAGCCACTTGAGGATCACCGAAGTGTCCAGGCCGCCGGAATACGCCAGAACGACCTTGTTTACGTCCGCCATGCCATCACTCCACGGGGTTGTACGGAAAGCCGATTAGTCTACCGTTCAAACCCGCAGATTTACAGAGGCGCGACAGCAAATGACGATGAAGCGACAATAACTTTCGCGCGGGCGACCCTTCTGAGCAGCCTTTATAGCTGCGCGGGCGGCTTGGCTTGCGCAGGGCCGGGCTGCGCAGGCGCCTGCCGGGACGCCGGCACGGGTGCCTGTTGCACCGCTTCAGGCGGTACTGCGGGTTGCTCGGCCACGGGCACCCGCGACAACTGGATGTTCACCCGGCGGTTGAGGGCGCGGTTGGCAGAGTTGGTGTTCGGCGCGATGGGGTACTGCTCGCCATGAAAGCGCATGACGATATCGGCTTCGGGCACGCCCCCCGCCTTCAGATAATCCATCACGGCCAGGGCGCGACGGCGCGACATGTCGCGGTTGGTCAGGCGGTTGCCGCTGTTGTCCGAGTGCCCGTCGAGCTCGACATGGTTCACGCTGGGGTCGGCTTTCATGTACGCCAGGATGGTGTCCAGGCGGCGCTTGGCGGCGGCGTCCAGGTCGTTGCCACCGCCTGGAAAGCCCACCTGGGTACGGCTGACCTGGTCGAAGTTCATCGCCAGCAGTTTGCTGGTGCAAGCCTGGAAGTCGGTGTAACCCTGGCTGAACTTCACTGGCAGCACCCGTACTTCCGTCGGGCGCCCGGTTTCCCCGGAAAACGTACGGATGACCGTGCTGCGCCCCTCGATGAGGCCGCCGATCAAGCGGCTGGCCTGCCCCTGGGAACTGCTGAACAGCGTGTCACCGCCGCCCATGCGCACCGAACCCAGGCTGATGTCGCCGCGCCCTGGCTGCCACGGCGCGGCCGCCGCCAGCAAGGTCGCCGAGCCACGGCCCAACAGGCGGCTGTTGGACTTGAGGCTGAACACCGCCCCCTCCCCCGCCCGCTGAACGAATTCACCGGAACCGAAATCGGTGATGGGCTGAACCAGCCGACATTCGAATTGATCGCCTTCGACCTTCCACTCGACATTCTCCAGACGGGTCTGGAAAGTGATTGCCATCGCAGGCAGGCTGGCAAACATACTGAGCAGGGCAAGATAACGCTGGCGCACGGGAGGCTCCACAAATGTGTACGGCATACCTCCGGGCTATCGGTCGGGTCGCGGAAAACTTGATAGCGAGTGCCTGCATCGCCCATTTGCGGTAGCATTCCCCCGAGTTCGAACCGCCTGGAAACCCCCATGTCCGACCGCCTGACCCTCCTGCGTCCCGATGACTGGCACATCCATCTTCGCGATGGCGCCGTGCTGCCCCACACCGTCGGCGACGTTGCGCGCACTTTTGGCCGCGCAATCATCATGCCCAACCTGGTACCGCCTGTTCGCAACGCCGAGGAAGCCGACGCCTACCGCCAGCGCATCCTGGCCGCACGCCCGGCCGGCAGCCGTTTTGAGCCGCTGATGGTGCTTTATCTCACCGACCTGACCACCCCTGCCGACATCCGCGCGGCCAAGGCCAGCGGGTTTGTCCACGCGGCCAAGCTGTACCCGGCCGGGGCCACCACCAATTCCGATTCGGGCGTGACCAGCGTCGACAAGATCTTCCCGGTGCTCGAAGCCATGGCCGAAGTGGGCATGCTGCTGCTGGTGCACGGTGAAGTGACCCGCGGCGAAGTGGACGTGTTCGACCGCGAGAAGCTGTTCATCGACGAGCACATGCGCCGCGTGGTGGAACGCTTCCCTACCTTGAAAGTAGTGTTCGAACACATCACCACCGGTGACGCCGTGCAGTTCGTCAACGAGGCCTCGGCCAACGTGGCGGCGACCATCACCGCGCACCACCTGTTGTACAACCGCAACCACATGCTGGTGGGCGGCATTCGTCCGCACTTCTACTGCCTGCCGATCCTCAAGCGCAACACCCACCAGGTGGCGTTGCTGGACGCGGCCACCAGTGGCAGCCCCAAGTTCTTCCTGGGCACCGACTCGGCACCTCACGCCCAGCATGCCAAGGAAGCGGCCTGCGGTTGCGCCGGTTGCTACACCGCCTACGCGGCCATCGAGATGTACGCCGAGGCATTCGAGCAGCGCAATGCGCTGGACAAGCTCGAAGGCTTCGCCAGCCTGCATGGCCCGGCTTTCTACGGCCTGCCGGTGAACACCGACACCATTACCCTCGTCCGCGAAGAGTGGACGGCCCCGGCCAGCCTGCCGTTCGGCGAGCTGTCCGTCATCCCGCTGCGCGCCGGTGAAAAACTGCGCTGGCGCCTGCTGGAGAAAACCGCGTGAGTGGAGACCACTTCGACGAAGACCAGGACAACGGCGGTGGCGGCTCACGCCACCCCATGGCAGCGCGGTTTCGCGGTTACCTGCCGGTAGTGGTCGATGTCGAGACCGGCGGCTTCAACAGCGCCACCGACGCGCTGCTGGAAATCGCCGCGACCATCATCGGCATGGACGAGATGGGCTTCCTGTACCCCGAGCACACGCTGTTCTTCCGGGTAGAGCCGTTCGAGGGCGCCAACATCGAGCCGGCGGCGCTGGAGTTCACCGGCATCAAGCTGGACCACCCATTGCGCATGGCAGTCAGTGAGGAATCGGCACTGACCGACATCTTCCGCAGTATCCGCAAATCGCTGAAGGCCAATGGCTGCAAGCGCGCGGTGCTGGTGGGCCACAATGCCAGCTTCGACCTGGGCTTCCTCAATGCCGCCGTGGCGCGCAACGACCTCAAGCGCAACCCGTTCCACCCCTTTTCCAGCTTCGACACCGCCACGCTGGCGGGCCTGGCCTACGGCCAGACCGTGCTGGCCAAGGCGTGCCAGGCAGCCGACATCGACTTTGACGGCCGTGAGGCCCACTCGGCCCGCTATGACACCGAGAAGACCGCCGAGCTGTTCTGCGGCATCGTCAACCGCTGGAAGGAAATGGGCGGCTGGGAAGACTTCGACCGTTGATACGCCCCGCCTGATCACCCCGTGATCCCTGCAGGAGCTGGTTTGCCAGCAAGCCTTTCGAGCCCCCAAAGGCTCGCTGGCACGCCCGGCCCTGCACCCTCTCATCCCCCGCACATGACCACCCATCGCTCTGACTTAATGCGTTGCGAAGTTGTTTTGACAAGCATTCTCATTACGATTAGTCTCACCGCATCAAGACGACACAGCGACGGTGTGCCCCCTATGTATGTTTGCCTCTGCCAAGGTGTGACCGATGGTCAGATCCGTGACGCGATCTATGAAGGATGCTGCAGCTACAAGGACGTCCGCCAGACCTTGGGTGTGGCATCTCAATGCGGTAAATGCGCCTGCCTTGCCAAGCAAGTGGTGCGCGAAACCCTCACCGAACTGCAAACTACCCAGGCCGCCCTGCCCTACCCGGTAGAATTTACCGCCGCCTGAAACCCCGAATACTGAAGAACCGGACCGTGTGTCCGGTTTTTTTATGCCTGAAATTCAAGTAGTTACGTTCCGGATGCGGAACTCAAACATTCTTATTCCGATTAATTTTCATATATTATTCAATAACTTAGGTTTGACAGCGGAAGTTGCGGGGCTCAAACTTCCGCCATTGGCACCCATTACCCAGGACAGGACCCCACCATGAAAGGCGATATCAGCGTCATCCAGCATCTCAACAAGATCCTCGGTAACGAGCTCATCGCCATCAACCAATACTTCCTGCACGCGCGCATGTATGAAGACTGGGGCCTGAACAAGCTGGGCAAGTTCGAGTACAAGGAATCCATCCAGGCCATGAAGGACGCTGACAAACTGATCAAGCGTATCCTGTTCCTGGAAGGCATTCCCAACCTGCAGGAGCTGGGCAAGATCCTCATCGGCGAACACACCCGTGAAATGATCGAGTGCGACCTGAAGATCGAACGCAAGGCCCACACCGATATCAAGGCCGCCATCGCCCACTGCGAAACCACCGGCGACTTCGGCAGCCGCGACTTGCTGGAAGACATCCTGGAAGACCAGGAAGAGCACATCGACTGGCTGGAAACCCAGCTGGGCCTGATCGACAAGGTCAGCCTGGAGAACTACCTGCAATCGGGCATGGGCGAGGACGAGTAAGCCTTACTTCGCCCTGTCCTGCACTGGCCACGCACATCATCAAAGCCCTGTTCGCAGGGCTTTTTTGTGCCCGAACGGTTCCCCAGCTAAAAATGAAGATACTTTCATGTTACCAAAGTAGGGTGCGACAAGTCGCCGCAGACCCCCAAGCACGGGGCTTTCAGCCATTCGTACGATTTGCGCAAGTAATCGTTGCAAAAACCGCCTGTTTACTTAGGAAGCTAACAAATTCTATAAAGGAGTCCTGCAGAGCCTTGCTGCAGAACTTGAGAAATTGGAGCTTTCAAATGACTGTAAAAGTAACCGAACGCGACGATTCACACATGTCTCACGAAGGCGTGGCCGCTGGCATCCGTATCTGGGACGTTTACCAACAGGACCTGTTGGTCGGCATGTTCCACAACGAGAACGACGCTCAGAGCTATAAAGCCGAGCTGGAAAACCTGGAAGCGCAGCGCTCCCAGCAATAAGTCATTTTTATATCGTCACTACTGCCTTCAGTAAAAAACCCCGCCCAGGCGGGGTTTTTCTTTGTGCGGGGTTTACCACATCAGGTCGTCAGGGATCACGTAGGCCGCGTACGGGTCATCGGCGTCCGGTTCCTCGGTCACCACGTTCAGCAACACGATACGCTCTGGTGCGCGCTCCTGGATCTTCAGGGCGGCCTCGCGGGGGATCACCTCGTAGCCACCACCATGATGCACGATGGCTAGTGAACCGGAACTCAGCTTGGCGCGCATCAAGGCGTTGACCGACAGGCGCTTGACCTTCTTGTCATCGACGAAGTTGTAATAGTCTTCGGTGGTCAGCTTGGGCAGGCGCGACACCTCGATCAATTGCTTGACCTGGGCGGCGCGAGCTTTCTGCTCGGCCTTCTCTTGCTGCTGGCGGTTCAGCTCCTGGTCACGCTTGACCTTCTCGGCCATCGCCTCCTGGGCCAGGCGCTGCTGGGTGTCGTCGACTTCCACCTGGCCTTTTTGCTCCAGGCGCTTCTGTTTCTGCTGGTTCTTGCTGACTTGCTTGACCTGCTTCTGGTTGACCAGACCGGCTTTCAGCAATTGGTCACGAAGGGAAAGGCTCATGGTACGTGCTCACTTATGCAACGGGCTCAGCCACAGCTGGGCAGGTTTTTTTCCTGGCGTTTGGCGTCGCCCCACAGGGCGTCCAATTCGTCGAGGGTGCAATCTTCAATGGGGCGGTGGGTGTCGCGCAATGCCTGTTCGATAAAACGAAAGCGCCGCTCGAACTTGCCATTGGCGCCGCGCAAGGCGTTTTCCGGGTCGACCTTGAGGTGCCGGGCCAGGTTGACCACCGTGAACAGCAGGTCACCGACCTCCTCGCTCACCGCCGCGTGGTCATCACCGGCCATGGCCTCCAGCACTTCGTCCAGCTCTTCGCGCACCTTGTCCAGCACCGGCAGCGCCGCCGGCCAGTCGAAACCGACGCCTGCGGCACGCTTTTGCAGCTTGGCGGAACGCGCAAGGGCCGGCAAGGCCTGCGGCACGTCGTCGAGCAATGACAACTGCTCAGGGGCCAAGGCCTTCTCAGCGCGCTCCTGGGCCTTGATCTCGTCCCAGCGCAGCTTGACCTGCTCTTCGCTCAGGCGCGGGGTGTCCAGAGGCGCGTAGAGCTCGCCGGTGGGGAAAACATGGGGGTGACGGCGGATCAGCTTGCGGGTAATGCCATCGACCACGTCGTCAAACTCGAAGCGGCCTTCTTCGCGCGCCAGCTGGCTGTAATAAACCACCTGGAACAGCAGGTCCCCCAGTTCGCCTTGCAGGTGTTCGAAGTCGCTGCGCTCGATGGCGTCTGCGACCTCGTAGGCCTCTTCCAGGGTATAGGGAACAATGCTGGCGTAGGTCTGCTTGATGTCCCAGGGGCAGCCGTACTGCGGATCACGCAGGCGGGCCATCAGGCTGAGCAGGTCTTCAAGTGAATACATCTGCAAATCTCTTGGAGCTTCCCGCCCGGCCCTGCAGAGGACAAGGCGGGCCGAGGGGTGAATTAAGGCGTGCGGTTACGCCGGGTCTCGATGATGTTCGGCAGCTGCGAGATACGCCCCAGCAAGCGCCCCAAGGCATCGAGCCCGGGGATCTCGATGGTCAGCGACATCAGCGCGGTGTTGTCTTCCTTGTTCGAGCGGGTGTTGACCGCCAGTACGTTGATGCGCTCGTTGAGCAGCACCTGGGAGACGTCGCGCAGCAGGCCGGAACGGTCGTAGGCACGGATCATGATGTCCACCGGGTAGGTGAGCACCGGCACCGGGCCCCAGCTGACCTGAATGATGCGCTCCGGTTCACGGCCGCCCAGTTGCAGCACCGAGGCACAGTCCTGGCGGTGAATGCTGACGCCGCGGCCCTGGGTGATGTAGCCGACGATGGCGTCGCCCGGCAGCGGCTGGCAGCAACCGGCCATCTGCGTCATCAGGTTGCCCACGCCCTGGATCTGGATGTCGCCGCGCTTGCCCGGCTTGTAACCGGTGCTGGACTTGCGCGGTATCAGCTCCAGTTGTTCGTTGCCGCGCTCCGGCTCGACCAGTTGCTGGGCCGAGTTGACCAGGTGCGCCAGGCGCAGGTCGCCCGCCCCAAGGGCCGCGAACATGTCGTCGGCTGTCTTGTGGTTGGCTTTTTCGGCCAGTTGCTCGAAGTCCACCTGGGGCAGGCCTAGGCGGCTGAGTTCGCGCTCCAGCAGGGTCTTGCCGGCGGCCACGTTCTGGTCGCGGGCCTGCAGCTTGAACCAGTGGACGATCTTGGCCCGCGCCCGCGAGGTGGTCACGTAGCCCAGGTTGGAGTTCAGCCAGTCGCGGCTCGGCGTACCGTGCTTGCTGGTGATGATCTCCACCTGCTCGCCGGTGTTGAGGCTGTAGTTGAGCGGCACGATGCGGCCGTTGATCTTGGCGCCGCGGCAATTGTGGCCGATCTCGGTGTGTACGCGATAGGCGAAGTCCAATGGCGTGGCGCCCTTGGGCAGGTCGATGGCGTGGCCGTCGGGGGTAAACACGTACACCCGGTCAGGCTCGATGTCCACGCGCAGCTGTTCGGCCAGGCCACCGATGTCGCCCAGCTCTTCGTGCCACTCCAGTACCTGGCGCAGCCACGAGATTTTCTCTTCGTAGTGGTTGGACCCGGACTTGACGTCGGTGCCCTTGTAACGCCAGTGGGCACATACGCCCAGTTCCGCTTCCTCATGCATGGCATGGGTGCGGATCTGCACTTCCAGCACCTTGCCCTCGGGGCCGATGACCGCGGTGTGCAGCGACCGGTAGCCGTTCTCCTTGGGGTTGGCGATGTAATCGTCGAACTCCTTGGGGATGTGCCGCCACAGGGTGTGCACGATGCCCAGCGCGGTGTAGCAGTCGCGCATTTCGGGCACCAGCACGCGCACCGCGCGCACGTCATAGATCTGGCTGAATTCCAGGCCCTTGCGCTGCATTTTGCGCCAGATGGAATAGATGTGCTTGGCACGGCCGCTGATGTCGGCCTTCACGCCGGTGGCCAGCAGCTCGTTCTGCAACTGGGTCATCACATCGCTGATGAAACGCTCGCGGTCCAGCCGGCGCTCGTGCAGCAGCTTGGCGATCTGCTTGTACTGGTCGGGCTCCAGGTAACGGAAGGACAAGTCCTCCAGTTCCCACTTGATATGGCCGATGCCCAGGCGGTGGGCCAGTGGCGCGTAGATGTCGAACACCTCGCGGGCCACGCGGTTGCGCTTCTCTTCGTCGGCGTTCTTCACCGCACGGATGGCGCAGGTGCGTTCCGCCAGCTTGATCAGCGCCACGCGCACGTCGTCGACCATGGCCACCAGCATCTTGCGCAGGTTTTCCACCTGCCCCTGGCTGCCCAGCACCAGCGACTGGCGAGGGCTGAGGCTGGCGCTGATGGCGGCCATGCGCAGCACGCCGTCGATCAGTTTGGCCACCACCGCGCCGAAGCGCTCGCTGACGTCGGCTACCGTGACCCGGTCTTCGCGCACGGCGCGGTAGATGACGGCTGCCACCAGGGTGTCCTGGTCAAGCTTGAGGTCGGCAAGGATTTCGGCGATTTCCAGGCCCGCCTGGAAACACGACGTACCGTCGGCCCAGGAGTGCTTGGCCATGTTGCCTTGTTGCTCGGCCTGCAAGGCGAACTCGCAGGCTTGTTTCAGGGCCGCACGGTCCAGCGCCAGGTCGACGCTGACGATGTGGTCCAGCCACGCATCGAGATTGATACTGCCGTCAGTGTTGATCGGCTGGTGTGCTCTCACCTGTACCATCTTGTTTACCTTCCCTATGACGCGTTGCTAACGCATCAACAGATCGCTGGCTTTGCCCTTCGCGGGGCCGGCAAAGGGCATGCTTTCAAGCACCAGTCGGATTAGACGGACCTTCCTGGTCCGCTTCAAATAACGCCATCGCCTCGACATGCGCTGTCTGGGGGAACATGTCGAGGATTGCGGCACGTTTTAACCGGTAGCCCTGCTTGATCAATTCGACCGCGTCGCGGGCCAAAGTTGCCGGGTTGCAGGACACATACACCAATCGCTTGGCACCCAAGGCCGGCAGGTTCCTGACCACCTCGTACGCACCGTCGCGCGGTGGGTCCAAGAGTACCGCAGAAAAGCCTCCGGCGGCCCACTGTGCCCCCGCCAACGGCTGGGACAAATCGGCCTGAAAAACCTTCACGTTATGCAGATTGTTGCTGAGCGCATTGGCTGCCGCCCGGTCCACCATCACCTGCACGCCCTCGACCGCCACCACGTCCTTCACCCGGGTGGCCAGTGGCAGGGCGAAGTTGCCCAAACCACAGAATAGATCCAGAACGCGCTCCTGGGGTTGCGGGTCGAGCCATGCCAGGGCCTGCTCGATCATCGCCGTGTTGACCGCCTCGTTGACCTGCACGAAGTCACCGGGGCGGTACGCCAGCGTCAGCTGCCAGGGCCCCAGGGTGAACCCCAGGGCATTGCTGCCATCGGCCGGTTGCGGCTGGCCTTCGCCTTGCAGCCACAACTGCGCGCCATGGCCGGTGCAGAACGCTTGCAGCGCTTGCAGGTCGGCGTCCGCCAGGGCTGCGGTGTGGCGTACCAGCACGCACAGGTCAGTACCGGCGAACAATTCCACGTGGCCAATGGCCTGGGGTTTGCCCAGGCTGCCGAGCACCGCGGGCAAGCCGCTCATGATCGGTTGCAAGGGCTGTACCAGCACCGGGCAATCGGCGATGGCGACGATGTCCTGGCTGGCGGCGGCACGGAAGCCCACGTCCAGCCTGCGGGCTTTCTGATCCCAGCGTACGGCCACCCGGGCGCGGCGCCGGTAGCCGAATTCGGGGCCCGTCAGCGGGGCTTCCCATTGTTCGGGCACAAGGTTGCCAGCACGCTGCAGGTGCTCGGCGAGCATGCGCTGTTTCAGTGCCAACTGTTCTTCGCGGGGTACATGCTGCACGCTGCAACCGCCGCAGCGGTCGACGTGGGCACACGGTGCCGGGCGGCGCATGGGGCTGGCCTTGAGCACCTTTTCGGTGCGTGCTTCCACCACCTTGCCATGGGCATTGAGCACCCGTGCTTCCACCTGCTCGCCCGCCAGGGCGCCCAGCACGAACCAGGTGCGGCCTTCCAGAAAGGCAATGCCACGGCCATCGTTGCTCAGGCGCTCGATGTCCAGGCGTTGCTTCTTGCCGGTGGGCACTTGCACGGCCCGCTGACCGCCCGCAGGCTGAAAGCGCAGGCCGACGTTCTTCTTAGCCATCAGTGCGCCGCATCGAAAATGCCGCTGGACAGGTAGCGGTCACCGCGGTCGCAAATGATCGCGACGATGGTCGCGTTTTCCAGCTCCTGGGACAAACGCAGCATGGCCGCCACGGCGCCGCCGGAGGACACACCACAGAAGATGCCCTCTTCACGCGCCAGGCGGCGTGTGACGTCTTCGGCTTCGGCCTGGGCCATGTCGACGATGCGGTCGACGCGGTCGGCCTGGTAGATCTTGGGCAGGTATTCATGGGGCCAGCGGCGGATGCCGGGAATGGCCGAGCCTTCCATGGGTTGCAGGCCGACGATCTGCACCGCCGGGTTCTGCTCCTTGAGGTAGCGCGACACGCCCATGATGGTACCGGTGGTCCCCATGGAGCTGACGAAATGGGTGATGGTGCCCTGGGTCTGACGCCAGATCTCGGGGCCTGTGCTCACGTAGTGGGCCTGGGGGTTGTCGCCATTGGCGAACTGGTCCAGCACCTTGCCACGGCCTTCGGCCTGCATGCGCTCGGCCAGGTCGCGGGCGCCTTCCATGCCCTCCTCCTTGGTGACGAGGATCAGCTCGGCACCATAGGCAGTCATGGCCGCCTTGCGCTCGGCAGTGGAGTTGTCGGGCATGATCAGGACCATCTTGTAGCCCTTGATCGCCGCCGCCATGGCCAGGGCGATGCCGGTGTTGCCGGAGGTCGCTTCGATCAGGGTATCGCCGGGCTGGATCTGCCCGCGCGCTTCGGCACGGGTAATCATCGACAGCGCCGGGCGATCCTTCACGGAACCGGCCGGGTTGTTGCCTTCGAGCTTGAGCAGAAGGGTGTTGCTGGTCTCACCGGCCAGGCGCTGCAAGCGCACCAGCGGCGTGTTGCCGACGCAATCGGCGATGGTTGGGTACTGCAGGGTCATGGCGAATTCGCAATCCGGACTGCGGGGCCGCCTATCATACCGGCAAACGCCTTCAGGCCATATCACGCAAAGTGCGCGGCTCATTCCATTGAGCTATAAGCCGCTGGAATGCGCAGGTTCAGTCGCAGCCCGGCGCCACTGTTCTGCGCCCACAAGGTGCCGCCCTGGCGGGCGAGGGCGTTGCGCGCGATGCTCAGGCCAAGGCCGAACCCGCCGTCGCCCGGGCGCGAGCCATCCAGGCGGATGAAAGGGTGAAAAATACGCTCCAGGTCGCGCTCGGCCACGCCGCCGCCCTGGTCTTCCAGCCACACCAGCCACTGGTCGCCTTCACGACGGCCGGCCAGGCTGATCACCCCACCCGGGGGCGAGTGGCGGATGGCGTTGCGCAGGATGTTTTCCAGCGCCTGGGCCAGGGCATTGAGGTTGCCCTGCACCCAGCAATCGGCACTGACCCGGCATTGCAACTGGCTGCTGGGCCAGCCACTTTCGTAGCAGGCGTTTTCCGCCAGCATGTCCCACAGCGCCTGCACCTGGATGGGTTCCAGAGCGGGCGCAGTGCGCTCGGTGTCCAGCCAGGCCAGCTGCAGGGTGTCGTCCACCAGCCGTTGCATACCCTGCACTTCGCGCTGTACCCGGTCGCGCAGGCGCGCGCAGTCCTGCTCACTGTCACCGGCCACCCGCAGCCGGCTCAAGGGCGTGCGCAGCTCATGGGAAAGGTCGCGCAGCAATTGGCGCTGCAGGGCCACGGTGCTTTGCAGGCGCTCGGCCATGTGGTCGAAAGCCCGCCCCAGCTCGCCCAGTTCGTCGCCGCGGCCGGTGGCCTGGGCCGTCAGGCGGCCCTGCAAGGGGTCGGCGCGCCAGGCATTGGCTTGCTCGCGCAGGCGGTTCAGTGGCGCGATCAATAAACGGTAGAGCCCCATGCACAACAGGAAGGTGAACACCCCGGGGATGATGCCGGTGATGGTCAGGTGCCACAGCAAGGCATAGCGGCCCGGCATGAAACGCTCTGGCAGTTCGATCACCAGGCTGCCCGCGCCAGCGTCGTGGGGGAACGGTACGCGCATCCACGGCAGCAGTTGCGAGCGTCGGCTGACGGGCCACTCCAACCCTCGCAGAAAGGTCAGACGCTGGCTCTGAGCAGCCGTCCAGGGGGTGCTGCCCAAGGGTTGCAGGTCTGGACCGATGACCGCCACCCAACCATTTTCACGCTGGCGCATGGCGGCCAGCCAGCGGTCGACGCCCTCCGTGCCTGCGTCTTGCCAGGCTTGTTCGGCTTGCGCGGCATAACCCTTGAGCGCCTGGCGGGCCTCGGACGACAGGAAGGCGTTCTGGGTTTCCATGTACCGCCCCCACGACCAGCTCAACCAGATCATCAGCAGGCAGAAGGCGACCAGCAGCACCACCAGCTTCCAGAACAATGAATGACGGCCTGGCATGTCAGGCATCCTCGCCGGGGCTGAGCACGTAACCCTTGCCCCACACGGTGCGTACCTGCCTGGCCTGGTAGCCGGCAGCCTTGAGTTTGCGGCGGATCTGGCTGACGTGCATGTCCAGGCTGCGGTCATGCTGGGCGTAGCCGCGCTGCAAGGCGTGCTGGTACAGAAAGGCTTTGCTCAGCACTTCGTCGGCGTGGCGGTTGAGGGTGTCCAGCAGGCGAAATTCGCTGCGGGTCAGGCCCGCGGCGCGGCCGGCGAAAGTCACGTCGAAATGCAGGTCATCGAACTGCAGGTCATCACTTTCCGGGCGCACCGGGCCCTGGCTGCGCCGGCGCTCCAGGGCCACGCGCCGCAGGATGGCCTCGACCCGCACCTGCAGTTCATCGACGCTGAACGGCTTGGGCAAATAATCATCGGCCCCGCGGCGAAACCCGCTGATACGATCGGCCTCCGCCCCCAGCGCCGACATCAGTATCACCGGCGTGGCCGAGTGCTCGCGCAGGTGCTGCAGCACGTCCAGGCCGTTCATGCCGGGCAGCAGAATGTCCATCAGGACCACGTCGAAGCCCTCGCCCCGGGCCAGGGCCAGGCCGTCCTGGCCATTCTGGCACCAGGTAACCTGAAAGCCGCTGCGCCCCAATTGCTCGTGCACATAGGCACCCAGCACGGGGTCGTCCTCAATGGCAAGAATGTGGCCAGCACAGTGGGTTGCAGGATTCATTGGCATCTGGGAGTGATTATCAATCAGTGATTATCAGTGATCCCAGTGCTAGCAAGCAACCACCCTTTGTCCAGCGGCTTACAGGGGCAAAGCGCTATCAATCATCGCCTCTAGTACCTGGCGAATAGGCGGCGCCGGGTCGGGCAGGCCTTGCAGCATCAAGCTTTCGGACAGCGCCGTGAACAGCATGGCCAAGGCTGGGCGTGGCATCGGCGGCTGCTTGCCACGGTTGTTGAAAATGACCTCGATCAGGCGCCCCAAGGCTTCGCTGTTCTGCCGGTGCAGCGCGTGGTAGTGGGGGGCGAAAGCCGGGTCGCGGGAAGCCATCAATTGCAGTTCGACGTCCAGAACCACACAGGCCTTGTTGTGCTTGAGGTTGTCGATGTACTGCACCAGGCCCTGGCTCAGTTCGGCGGGCGAGGCATCGGCGTTCAGCACACTGCTCAACCGCTCGATTTCCACCCCTTTGAAACGCTGGGTCAGCGCCAGGAGCAGCTCGGCCTTGCTGGCGAAATTGGAAAAGAAAGCCCCCTTGGAAAACCCCGCGGCCTCGGCAATATCACTGACGCTGGCGCCGTGGTAGCCCTTGCTGACCATCAAGTCGGTGGCCGCCTGGAACAGTTTTTCACGGGTGTGCTGCTGCTTCTCTTCACGGCCCATTCTGGTTTTGATCAACGCTCGTTCTCCCCACGCGCTAACCCATCATGGTAACGCAGCTAGCAGAGTACAGCGCAGCAGCGATTAAATACCAATTGATATCCGGATACCGATTGGTATTTAATCGACCTCATGCCACGCACAGCACCTCATCGTCCGCCTGGCTCTACAGGAAGATCCAATGGAATGTGTATTTGTCACCGGTGCTACCGGCCTGTTAGGTAGCAACACCGTACGCGCCCTGCTGCACCGGGGCATTCGGGTCAAGGCCCTGGTGCGGTCCCAGGAAAAAGCCCGCAGGCAATTCGCGGATCTGCCTGTGGAATGGGTGCAAGGGGACCTGGCGCGCACCGAAGCCTTCAGCCATCACTTGCAAGGCTGCGACACCCTGATCCACACCGCCGCCTACTTTCGTGACAGCTACAAGGGTGGCCGGCACTGGCAGGCCCTGTACGATACCAATGTCACCGCTACCGAGCGCCTGTTGAGCGCCGCCTACGCCGCCGGTATCGGCCGCGCCGTGCACGTGTCGTCCATTGCAGTGCTGCACGGCCGCCCTGGCCAGGTGATCGATGAAACCATGTCGCGCCCCGAACAGGGTGCCGACGACTACTACCGCAGCAAGATCCTGGCCGAGCAGGTGGTGCAGCGTTTCCTGCGCCATCATCCGGACATGAAGGTAGCCATGGTGCTACCCGGCTGGATGTTCGGGCCAGGCGACATCGGCCCCACGTCGTCCGGCCAGTTCCTGATGGACTACGTGGCCGGCAAGCTGCCGGGCGTGCTGCCGGGCACGTTCTCGGTGGTGGATGCCCGGGACGTGGCCCTGCACCTGCTGGCCGCCGCCGAACGTGGGCGCAGTGGCGAACGCTACCTGGCGGCCGGCGTACACATGGACATGGCCAGCCTGCTCAAGGTGCTGGCCGAGGTCAGCGGCGTACCGGCCCCGCAGCGGCAGGTACCACTGGCCCTGCTGCGCGTGATCGCCGCAGGGTATGAGCTGTACCACCGGCTCAGCGGCAAGCCGGTATTGATCAGCCCCGCCACCGTACGGCTGATGGCCCAGGAGCGCGGCCGCACCCACTTCAGCCACGTCAAAAGCCGCCACGAACTGGGCTGCAGCTTTCGGCCCGTGGCGCAAACGCTGGCCGACACACTGGGCTGGTACCGGGCGCAGCCGCATGCCGAAGGGACGGGGGCAGCAACCCAGCCACGGTGAAACCGGCGATAAAGCGCTACAAAGGATGCATGCACGCCCCCGGCAAGGTATTTTGCCAGGGGCGCGCGACAGTTCGCGTCCATTTCGGGTAGCCAAAGCAGGGAGACAGGCGTGCTGAAAAGACTGGGGATCAAGAGCCGCGTGCTCCTGTTGGCACTGTTGCCGGCGACCTTGATGGCCGTGTTGCTGGGCGGCTATTTCAGCTATGTGCAGCAGGCTGAACTGCAGGCCCAGTTGCTGCGCCGCGGGCAAATGATCGCCGAGCAACTGGCGCCGCTGGTCGCCCATGGCATGGCCAGGACCGACAAGCCGCTGCTGGAACGCATCGCCGCCCAGGCGCTGGAACAGGCCGACGTGCGGGCCGTGTCGTTCCTGGCCCCCGACCGCTCGCCCCTGGCCCACGCCGGCCCCAGCATGCTCAACCCGGTGCCCATCGGCAGCAGCACCCATTTGCTGCTGCGCAGCGGCAACGACGCCACCCGCTACCTGCTGCCGGTGTTCGGCCGCCACCGCGACCTGGCCGGCGACGTGGTGCCAGGTGAGGATGACCGCCTGCTGGGCTGGGTAGAACTGGAACTGTCCCACGACGGCACCCTGTTGCGCGTCTACCGCGGTCTGTTTGCCAGCCTCATGCTGATCGCTGGCGGCCTGCTGGCCACCGCCCTGCTGGCCGTACGCATGAGCCGCGGCATCAACGGCCCCATCAGCCAGATCAAGCAGACCGTGATCCAGCTCAAGGACGGCAACCTGGAAAGCCGCTTGCCCGCCCTGGGCAGCCACGAACTGGACGAACTGGCCGCTGGCATCAACCGCATGGCCGAGACCCTGCAAGGTGCCCAGGAAGAACTGCAGCACAACGTCGACCAGGCCACCGAAGACGTGCGCCAGAACCTGGAAACCATTGAAATCCAGAACATCGAACTGGACCTGGCGCGCAAGGAGGCCCTGGAGGCCAGCCGAATCAAATCCGAGTTCCTGGCCAACATGAGCCATGAAATCCGCACGCCGCTCAACGGCATCCTGGGTTTCACCCACTTGCTGCAGAAAAGCGAGCTCACCCCGCGCCAGCTCGACTACCTGGGCACCATCGAAAAGTCCGCCGACAGCCTGCTGGGGATCATCAACGAGATTCTCGATTTCTCTAAAATCGAAGCTGGCAAGCTGGTGCTCGACAGCATTCCGTTCAACCTGCGTGACCTGCTGCAGGACACCCTCACCATCCTGGCCCCCGCCGCCCACGCCAAGCAGCTTGAACTGGTAAGCCTGGTGTACCGCGACACCCCGCTGTCGCTGATCGGCGACCCCCTGCGGCTCAAGCAGATCCTTACCAACCTGGTGAGCAACGCCATCAAGTTCACCCGCGAAGGCACCATCGTCGCCCGGGCGATGCTCGAAGATGAAAACGATGACGGCGTGCAGTTGCGCATCAGTGTGCAGGACACCGGCATTGGCCTGTCCAGCCAGGATGTGCGCACCTTGTTCCAGGCCTTCAGCCAGGCTGACAACTCGCTGTCCCGCCAGCCCGGCGGCACCGGCCTGGGGCTGGTGATCTCCAAGCGCCTGATCGAGCAGATGGGCGGCGAGATCGGAGTGGAAAGCGCCCCGGGCGAGGGCTCGGAGTTCTGGATCAGCCTGCGCCTGCCCAAGGCCCGCGACGACGCCGAAGACCAGCCCGGTGAGCCGCTCAAAGGCCGGCGCATCGCCATGGTCGAGCACCACGACCTGGCCCGCCAGGCGTTGCACCATCAACTCGAAGACCTGGGCATGGAGGTCAGCACCTTCGCGTCGGTGGAAAAACTGGTGGGCGGCATCAGTGCCGCGCACCTGGCCGGGCAGCCCATCGACCTGGCCGTACTGGGCCTGACCAGCTATGACATCGGCCCTGACCGCCTGGCCCCACAGGTGCGTGATATCGAGAAACTGGGCTGCCACGCCCTGGTGCTGTGCCCCACTACCGAGCAGACGCTGTTCCATTCGGCCATGCCCAACCCGGACAGCCAACTGCAGCCCAAACCGGCCTGTACACGAAAATTGCGCCGTGGCCTGAGCGACCTGATCAACCCCAAGCGCCTGCGCGTGGACACTGCCCAGCCGTTGGGCAACCGCGCGCCACGGGTGCTGTGCGTGGACGACAACCCCGCCAACCTGCTGTTGGTGCAGACCCTGCTCGAAGACCTGGGGGCCGAGGTGCTGGCCGTGGACAGCGGCTACAGCGCTATCCGGGCGGTGCAGGATTCACGCTTCGACCTGGTGCTGATGGACGTGCAGATGCCCGGCATGGACGGCCGCGAAACCACTGAAAAGATTCGCCTGTGGGAGGCCACCCAGACGGGGCCGGCGTTGCCCATCGTGGCCCTGACGGCCCATGCCATGGCCAACGAAAAGCGAGCATTGCTGCAAAGTGGCATGGACGATTACCTGACCAAACCCATCAGCGATCGGCAACTGGCCCAGGTGGTGCTCAAGTGGACCGGCCTGGTGCTGCGCACCCGCACCACCGAGCGTGCCGAATGGGTAGCCGAAGACGACGTGCTGCATGTGCTCGACCCCGAGGAAGGCTTGCGCCTGGCCGCGGGCAAGGAAGACCTGGCCGCCGACATGCTGGCCATGCTGCTGGCCTCACTGGAAGATGAACGTCGCGCCATCAAGGCGGCCCGCGATGCCCAGGACCACACCCTGACCATCGAACGGGTGCACCGCCTGCACGGGGCCACCCGCTATTGCGGGGTACCGCAGCTGCGCGCGGCGTGCCAGCGCAGCGAGACCCTGCTCAAGCAGGACGACAGTGCTGCCACGGCAGCCCTGGACGACCTGGACGCGGCCATTCTTCGCCTGGCCGAACACGCCCGCTCCAGCGCCTGACTCGCCCGTGGGGCCTGTACCGAACCCGGTGAGACCGGGTTCGGTACAGGCCAGGTCCGCGGACAACACTGACCCCAAGCAATAACACCGCCCCCCAACCCGCTACACTCATGGCCCGAGCCCGCTGCCCAAGGAACCCTCGCCCATGCGCACCCTTCTGTTCGGCGCCCAGCCCTACGACCGCGACAGCTTCCTGGCCGCCCCGCGCGACGCCGCCATCGACCTGCATTTCCAGCCCGCGCGCCTGACCGCCGAAACCGCGCCCCTGGCCGCCGGCCATGAGGTGGTATGCGCCTTCATCAATGACGACCTGGGCGCCGAGGTACTGGCTCAACTGGCCGCCGGCGGCACCCGCCTGATCGCCTTGCGCTCGGCAGGCTACAACCACGTCGACCTGCCCGCGGCCCAACGCCTGGGCCTGGCCGTGGTACGGGTGCCCGCCTATTCGCCCCATGCCGTGGCCGAACATGCGGTGGCGCTGATCATGGCCCTCAACCGTCACCTGCACCGCGCCAGCAACCGCACCCGTGATGGCGACTTCACCCTGCACGGCCTGACCGGCTTCGACCTGGTGGGCAAGACCGTGGGTGTGATCGGCACCGGCCAGATCGGCGCTGCCTTCGCACGCATCATGCACGGCTTCGGCTGCACACTGCTGGCACATGACCCTTATCCCAACGAGGCCGTGCTGGCCCTTGGCGCTCGTTACCTGCCGCTAGACGACGTACTGAGCCAGGCACAGATCATCAGCCTGCACTGCCCGCTCACCCCCACCAGCCACCACCTGATCAACGCCGCCAGCCTGGCCCGCCTGCAACCCGGGGCCATGCTGATCAACACCGGCCGTGGCGCCTTGGTGGACACCCCGGCGCTGATCGACGCACTGAAAAGCGGCCAGCTGGGCTACCTGGGCCTGGACGTATACGAGGAAGAAGTGCAGCTGTTCTTCGAAGACCGTTCCGACCTGCCCCTGCAGGACGATGTGCTGGCCCGGCTGCTGACGTTTCCCAACGTGATCATCACCGCGCACCAGGCCTTCCTGACCCGCGAAGCCCTGGCCGCCATCGCCAGCACTACCCTGGCGAATATTTCCGACTGGGGGCGTGGTTCGCCGCAGAATCTGGTCGAGGCTTAGGCAGGCGGCCGTGCTAGCATGTCGCGCAGATTTGGAGGACCCATGGTCGAACACGATTTTCGCTACAGCCTGCTCAACCCGCACCACACCCTGATCGAATGCCGTGCCTTGGCGCCGGGTCGTTATCAGGTCACCGGCAACGGTGGTTCGATTCACAATGACGACGTCCTGCTGGTGACCCTCAAGGGCAGCAAGACCTTGTCCATGCGCCTGACCATCGAGAAAGTCCGCCACCTGATCAACCCGCCAGGCCAGTGGGTCGCCGTGGCCCGTGGCCCGGTGTTTGGCGAACTGGCCATCCACCAGTGGCACGTACAGTGCGACAAATGCGCAGCGGACCTGGAGTTCGAGTTCGCCGTGGACGCCAAGCTGGGCACCAAGGCGCAGAAGCCGGCTGCCACCGCGCGCATCGCCGAGCTGGGCTGGACCACCGTGGGCGACAAACACCTGTGCCGCAACTGCCAGGAGCCGCGCCCGTGAGACAAGCCCTGCTGCTGGCGGCACTGGCCGCCACCCTGACGGGCTGCGCAACCGGGCCCAAGCTGCAACAGGACCAGGCGTACACCCTGGAGTGGATCGGCGACCGCCCGCTGATGGACTACAGTCACATCAGCCTGACCCTGGGTGAAGACGGCCGGGCCTATGGCAACGCTGGCTGCAACCACTGGTTCGCGCCGTATACCCTGCAGCACCACCACCTGAATTTCGGCCCGGTAGGCAGCACCCGCCGCCTGTGCGACCCGGCCACCATGGAACAGGAACAGCGCTTCCTGCAGGCCCTCGGTGGCGTGCAGCGCTGGAGCGTTTCCAAGGAAGGCCAGATCCGCCTGTGGCCCGAAGAAGGCAAGCCGTTGCGCCTGTGGCCTGACGAGAGCTGATCGGGCGTAGCAGCGGACATGGCCGCGTGTTTCGCGGCGCCAGTGACGCGGCCAGGTCCGCTGCTACGCGCTTGGGCAGGGCTGCTCAGGAGCTTTTCAGTTTGGCCAGCTTCTCGCTGATGCCCGCGGCGGTCTGCTCGCCCACCAACTGCTCGCGCACCTTGCCCTTGGCGTCGATGATGTAGGTAATGGGCAACGCCTCGCTCTGGGGCAGATTGAAGCGCGGCGCCGGGTCGTCCGCCAGCACGGTGAAACCGATGCCCAGTTCCTGGGCGGCCTTCTTCAGGTCGTCACCGTGCAACCCGTCGAAGTTCACGCCCACCACTGCCACGCCCTTGCCCTTCAGCTGCTCGGCCAGGGCATTGAGCTGCGGCACTTCGCTACGGCATGGCCCACACCAATCGGCCCAGTAGTTGACCACCAGCCACTGATCGTCCAACTGGCCTGCCTTGACCACCTTGCCGTTCTGGTCCACCCCGTAATCGGCACCACACCCTGCCAGCACCACCAGGACCAGACATATCACCACGCGCCATGCCATGATTGCGACCTTCCTCTATGTGCCCGCCAGAGGGTTAGAATAGCCCCCTCTCCACCCAAGGTGCGACCCCCTATGACCGACCTGACGCTTTATCACAACCCGCGCTGCTCCAAATCCCGTGCCGCGTTGGAACTGCTGCAGGCCCGTGGCCTGGAGCCCACCGTGGTGCGTTACCTGGACACACCGCCCGACGCCGCCGCCCTCAAGGCCGTGCTGGCCAAGCTGGGCCTGCATGCCCGTGCCCTGCTGCGCACCGGCGAAGACGAATACAAGGCGCTGAACCTGGCCGACGCGGCCTTGGCCGAAGACCAGTTGATCGACGCCATGGTCCAGCACCCGAAACTGATCGAACGGCCGATCCTGATCGCCGGCGACAAAGCCGCCATTGGCCGGCCGCCCGAGAAAGTGCTGGAGATCCTGCCGTGAGCCAACCGTACATCCTGGTGCTGTTCTACAGCCGCAGCGGCGCCACCGCGCAGATGGCCAAGCATATCGCCCGCGGCGTCGAGCTCAGCGGCCTGGAAGCGCGCCTGCGCACCGTGCCAGCGGTGTCCGCCGACCACGAGGCCACAGGCCCGAGCATCCCCGAGCACGGCGCCCCCTACGCCAGCATCGATGACCTGAAGAACTGCGCCGGCCTGGCCATGGGCAGCCCCACTCGTTACGGCAACATGGCCGCGCCGCTCAAGTATTTCCTGGACGGCACCAGCAGCCTGTGGCTCAGCGGCGCCCTGGTGGGCAAGCCGGCCTCGGTGTTCACCTCCACCGCCAGCCTGCACGGCGGCCAGGAAACCACGCTGCTGTCGATGATGATGCCGTTGCTGCACCACGGCATGCTGATCAGCGGCATCCCCTACAGCGAGTCGGCATTGCTGGAGACCCGCGGCGGCGGTACCCCGTACGGTGCCAGCCACCATGCCGGCGCCGACAGCAAGCGCGCCCTGGACGAACACGAGATCGCCCTGTGCCGTGCCCTGGGGCAGCGCCTGGGCAACATCGCGCAGAAACTGGAAACACCGCGTGGCTAAACGCGCCAAGGTGCTGCCCAGTGTCCAATGGCTGCAACCCCGGGTGCGAATGGCACGCTGGCTGAGCCTGGCGTGCTTCTTCGGCTTCATCGCCCTGCTGTGCGGTTACTACCTGCTGGTGGCCGACCTGCATGGCGCGCGGCCCTGGGTCATCCTGTTGATCGAGCTGGTGCCCTTGCTGTTGCTGACCCCCGGCATGCTCCTGGGCAGCCCGCGCGGGCATGCGTGGACCTGTTTTGCGGTCAACCTGTACTTCATCAAGGGCGCGCTGGCCGCGTACGACCCCCACCGCCAGCTGTTCGGCCTGCTGGAAATGGCCGCCAGCCTGGCGCTGTTCGCCAGCGCGCTGCTATACGTGCGCTGGCGTTTTCAATTGAATCGGAAACTGGCCGGAGAGGGCCTGGCGTGAATGCAGGATTACAAATGGCTCAACGAATACTGCCTCAACCGCTTTGGCTCGGCCAAGGCCCTGGAGGCACAGCTGCCCGAGCCGAAAACCGCGGCACAATTGCGCAAGATCCCCGCTGACCGATACCTGTCGACCATGGCCCTGCGGGTCTTCCGCGCCGGCCTCAAGCACAGCCTGGTGGATTCCAAGTGGCCCGCGTTCGAGCAGGTGTTCTTCGGCTTCGATCCGGAAAAGGTTGTACTGATGGGCGCCGAGCACCTGGAGCGGCTGATGCAGGACACGCGCATCATCCGCCACCTGGGCAAGCTCAAGAGCGTGCCACGCAACGCCCAGCTGATTCTGGACATCGAGCACGAGCACAAAAGCTTTGGCGCCTTCATCGCCGATTGGCCGGTGAATGACATCGTCGGCCTGTGGCAGTATTTGGCCAAGCACGGCAACCAGATGGGCGGCCTGTCGGCCCCGCGCTTCCTGCGCATGGTCGGCAAGGACACCTTCATTCCCAGCGGCGATGTGGTGGCGGCGCTCAACGCCCAAGGCATCGTCGACAGGGTGCCCAGCAGCAAACGCGACCAGGCCAAGGTCCAGGAAGTGTTCAACCAGTGGCAGGCCGAAAGTGGGCGCCCCCTGTGCCAGCTCTCGGCGATGCTGGCCTACACCGTCAACCACTAATTGCATGGACCGCTGATGAAACTCAAACCGCTGTTGTGGCTGGCTGCCATCCCTGTTGTCGGGGCACTGGGTTTCCTGGGCTGGCAGCATTACTGGCCGGTGCAGGCTGCCGCCGGCTGGAGCACGCGCCTGGTCTACGACAAGGTCGAGAAGGCCGCAGGCCTGGGCCTGGACGGCGCCAACGTGCTGGTCACCGAGGAACTGCGTGACGACAAGGGCCGCCTGAGCAGCATCGCCCCGGACGGCACCCGCACGGTCATTGTCGACGGCCTGACCAAGCCCGACGGCCTGGCGCCGTTCCTGGGTGGCCACGCCTTCAGCCAGGAATTCGACAACAAGCCAGTGCAGTTGCTCAAGGACGGCAAGGTCACCCAGCTGTTCATGGGCCGCGACGTGCAGGGCCTGAAGAGTGACGGCGACACGCTGTATGCCATTGAGGACCGCCACGACGACGGCCGGTTGATGCGCTACGACGCCGCCGACGGCTCGCTGACCGTGCTGCGCGACAAACTGGCGCAGACCGAGTCGGTGGAGATCTGCCCCGGCGGCAAGCTGCTGTACACCGTGAAAAAGGAAGGCGTGGTCCGCCAGTTCGACGAATCGGGCAAGGACCCGGTGTACGTGGACGGCATTACCAACCCCACGTTCATCCTGTGCGACAAGCGCGGGTTGTGGATAGTGGAAGACCAGACGCACCTGGCGCGGCTGTGGCTGCGCACGCCGGATGGCAAGTTGCAGGTGATCCTGTCGCACCTGCGGGCGCCGCAGGAGTTGTTGCCTACAGGGGACAATACCTACCTGCTGGCCGAAGGTGGGCGTAACCGGGTGATTGAACTCAAAGCCAACTGACCGGGTCGTCTGCTTCCCGAGCTTCGCCCGGTCCCACCTATCGAAACGTATTTCATGTGGGACCGGGCGAAGCTCGGGAAGCGGACACCTCGGTCTCAGATATTCAACACATTCAACACCCGCGAAGGCGCCGACTCGTCGATCGCCAGGTTCACGAAGTCAAACAGGTTGCGGTCAGCCAACTGCGACGGCACCACATTCTGCAAGCCACGGAAGATGCTCTCGGTACGCCCTGGGTGCTTGCGCTCCCACTCCACCAGCATGTCCTTGACCACCTGGCGCTGCAGGTTTTCCTGCGAGCCGCACAGGTTGCACGGGATGATCGGGAAGCCCTTGAGGTCCGAATAGGCCTGGATGTCCTTCTCGTTGCAGTACGCCAGCGGGCGGATCACCACGTTGCGGCCGTCGTCGGCACGCAGCTTGGGCGGCATGGCCTTCATGCTGCCGTTGAAGAACATGTTCAGGAAGAACGTCTCGACGATGTCGTCGCGGTGGTGCCCCAGCGCCATCTTGGTGGCGCCGATTTCGTCGGCGAAGGTGTACAGGGTGCCACGGCGCAGGCGCGAGCACAGCGAGCAGGTGGTCTTGCCTTCCGGGATCAATTCCTTGACCACCGAATAGGTGTCCTTCTCGACGATGTGGTATTCCACCCCCAGTTCCTTGAGGTAGGCCGGCAGCACGTGCTCCGGGAAACCTGGCTGTTTCTGGTCCATGTTCACGGCGACGATATCGAACTTGATCGGCGCGACCTTCTGCAGGTGCATCAGCACGTCGAGCATGGTGTAACTGTCCTTGCCGCCCGACAGGCAGACCATGACCTTGTCACCGTCCTCGATCATGTTGTAGTCGGCGACGGCTTCACCGGCCAGCCGACGAAGGCGTTTCTGCAGTTTGTTCTGGTTGACCGAAAGGGTGCCCATGGCGCTTGGAATCCGCGTGGTGAGACGAAAAGCCGGGCATTTTACCTGTAAAGCCGGCGCGCGGGTACGGTATCTGGTCAACTCGCCTTTAACGCAGGTAAATACTGCAAAGTGCTTACAGCGCCACCACAGAGCGCGATTTGCTCTAAAAGTGCTGGCATCTTCGCCCTATACTGCGCTTGAGCGGTAATCACCAGAGGAGTGAAGGGCATGATCCATCACGTCGTCGGGTTATTCACCCATCCCGATCGGGAATGGCGGCAGATTCGTGGCGAAGACGAAAGCATCGGCCACATGTACCTCACTCACACCTTGATATTGGCGGCGATACCTGCCGTTTCCGCGTTTATCGGCACCACCCGCGTGGGCTGGGTCATAGGCAACCGCGCCCCGGTGATGCTGACCGTGGACAGTGCGGTGTGGATGACGCTGATGTCCTACGTGGCCATGCTGGCCGGGGTGGCGGTGATGGGCGCCTTCATTCACTGGATGGCCCGCACCTACGACGCCAGCCCCAGCCTCGCCCGCTGCGTGGCCTTCGCCACCTACACCGCCACCCCGCTGTTCATCGGCGGCCTGGCGGCCCTGTACCCGCACCTGTGGCTGGGCATGATGGTGGGCACCGCAGCCATCTGCTACACGGTGTACCTCCTGTACGTGGGGTTGCCGACCTTCATGAATATCCACGCTGACGAAGGTTTTCTGTTCGCCAGCTCAGTGCTGGCCGTAGGCCTGGTGGTGCTAGTGGCGATCATGGCGTTCACGGTGATCATCTGGGGCTTGGGCGTCGGCCCGGTCTACACCAACTGACAGGCGGCTCGGCAGGCCCCCAGGGTTGCGGCATAATCGGCGCATATGGAGTGTTGTCTAGCATGCCCGAGTTACTCAATTCCCGCGTCGAATCCTGTTTCCAGCAAGCCGAAGCCTTTTTCAAACGCACCTTCGCCCGCCCCCAGGTCAGCTTCAAGCTGAGGGGGCAGAAGGCCGGTGTCGCGCATCTGCATGAAAACCTGCTGCGCTTCAACCCGCAGCTGTACCGTGAAAACAGTGAAGATTTCCTGCGCCAGACCGTGCCCCACGAGGTTGCCCACCTGGTGGCGCACCAGTTGTTCGGCGACCGTATCGCGCCCCATGGCGAAGAATGGCAGTTGATCATGCGCGGCGTGTACGAGCTGCCGCCCAACCGCTGCCACACCTATGAAGTGAAACGCCGGCGGGTCACGCGCTACATCTACAAATGCCCGTGCGCCGACAGCGACTTCCCCTTCTCGGCCCAGCGCCACAAACTGGTCCACCAGGGGCGCCGATACCTGTGCCGGCGCTGCCGCCATACCCTGGTGTTCACCGGGGAAACCCGGGTGGAATGATCCGGGGTGCCCAGAGCACCATGAAAAAACCCATCCGAAGATGGGTTTTTTCGTGCAGCGTCAGTACTTAGCGTGGGGTATCAACGACCACAGCCTCATGGGCTTCAGCCACTTCGATGGCAGTCGGGCCTGCGGCCAGCTGCGTCTTCATGGTGTCCTCGTCCAGCTCGCCTACCCACTTGGCAACCACCAGGGTCGCCACGGCGTTGCCCACCAGGTTGGTCAGCGCACGCGCTTCGGACATGAAGCGGTCGATGCCCAGAATCAGCGCCAGGCCGGCTACCGGCAGGTGGCCAACAGCCGACAGAGTAGCGGCCAGCACGATGAAGCCGCTGCCGGTGACGCCTGCGGCACCCTTGGAGGAAATCAGCAGCACGGCCAACAGGGTCAGCTGATGGAACAGGTCCATGTGGGTGTCAGTGGCCTGGGCGATGAACACCGCGGCCATGGTCAGGTAGATGGCGGTACCGTCCAGGTTGAACGAGTAGCCGGTCGGGATCACCAGGCCAACCACCGACTTCTGCGCGCCCAGGCGCTCCATCTTCACCAGCATGCGTGGCAGGGCCGATTCCGACGAGGACGTGCCCAGTACGATCAGCAGTTCTTCACGGATGTAGCGCACCAGCTTGAGGATGCTGAAACCGTGGAAGCGGGCGATGGAGCCCAGCACCAGCAGCACGAACAGGATGCAGGTGATGTAGAAGCAGATCATCAACTGGCCCAGTTGCACCAGCGAGCTGACGCCGTAGGCACCGATGGTGAACGCCATGGCGCCCAGCGCACCCAGGGGCGCCAGCTTCATGATCATGCTGATGATGTTGAACATCACATGGGCAAAGCGATCGATCAGGTCCAGCAGCGGCTTGCCGTAGGCGCCCAGGCGGTGCAGGGCAAAACCGAACAGCACGGCGAACATCAGCACCTGCAGGATATCGCCATTGGCGAAGGCACCGACGATGGTGTTGGGGATGATGTTGAGGAAGAACGCGATCACACTCTGGTCTTTACCGGCGGCCACGTAAGTGGCGACCTTGGAGGCGTCCAGGGTGGCCGGGTCGATGTGCATGCCGTTGCCCGGGCCAATCACGTTGACCACCACCAGGCCGATCAGCAGCGCGATGGTCGAGACCACTTCGAAGTACAGCAGCGCATAGCCACCGGTCTTGCCCACGGCCTTCATGTTCTCCATGCCAGCGATACCGCTGACCACGGTGCAGAAGATGATGGGGGCGATGACCATTTTGATCAGTTTGATGAAGCCGTCACCCAGCGGTTTCAGGGTAACGGCGGTGTCAGGGTAGAAGTGCCCCAACGCAATGCCGATGATGATCGCGACGATCACCTGGAAATACAGCGATTTGTACAGTGGCTGACGAGTCGTCATTACAAATTCCTCAAGTGCATCGCCTGACATCCATTCCTGTGATGCACACGACACCTAAGCACGAACCCCCCTGAACTGGAGGGATTTATTGTCGAGCTGCTCGGGGCAGACCTTGCCTGTGTATCGCAAGGGGCGTGCCAGGTTACAGGTTTGGGTAAAGGGTCAATGATTGCGGGGGTCGGTGCCATCATGATAGCCACCACGGGAGAAATTGCCTGGCGGAATTCCGCCAATCCGCCCGGGCGAGTTCCGCCACATGGCGGATTCCCGCCCGCCTCGACTCGTCACAAGAAGGTATAGCGCACTTCAGAGCGGCTTGAAGCGCACCCGGAACGCCGCGCCGCCCAAGGGCGAGTCGTCAAGGATCAGCAAGGCGTCGTAGCTTTCGATGATGTCCTTGACCACCGCCAGGCCAATGCCCTGCCCTGGGTTCTGCCGGTCCAGGCGCTCACCCCGTTGCAGGATGCGCGCACGCTGGTCCGGGGGCACGCCCAGGCCGTCGTCTTCCACGCTCAGCTCAAGTGCTTCGCCGCTGTACCCCAGGCTGATCTTCACTTCGCTCAGGCACAGCCGATAGGCGTTTTCCAGCAGGTTGCCGAGCATCTCCAGCAAGGCGCCCTGCTCCATGGGCACCTGGGCATTTTCGGGAATGGCGTAGGTCACCTGCACCGGCTTGTCGCGGTAGACCTTTTCCAGGGTACTGCACAGGCTATCCAGCACGGGCTTGAGCGGCACCTGGTGGCGCACCAGACCGCTTTTGCGCAGGCTGGCACGTTGCAGCTGGTAACCGATCTGCTGGCTCATGCGCTCGATCTGGCTTTGCAGAATGCGGGCCTGCTCGATATTTTCCGGGCGTTGGGCGATGGTCTCGCTGACACCCTGCAACACTGCCAGCGGCGTTTTCAGGCTGTGGGCCAGGTCGCCCAGGGAATCACGATAACGGCCGCGCTGCTCACGCTCACTGCTGAGCAGGCGGTTCAGCGAGCCGGTCAGGCGCAGCAGTTCGCGGGGGTGGGTTTCACTGAGGCTGTCACGCTTGCCCGATTCGATCTCGTCCAGCTCCGAACTCAACTGGCGCAGGGCACGCAAGCCCCAGGTCAGGCCGGCCCACAACAGCACCAGCAGGGCCAGCAAGGCCGCGCCGAAACCCAGGGAGAGCTTTTCGCGCAGCCCGGAGAGAATCAGCTTGTACTCGCGCACCGGTTGCAGGGCGACGATGCTGTAGGCCGCACTCTTGCCGCCCAGCAGTTTTACCTCCACGTCGTAGACGAAATACTCCTCGCCGTTGGGCTCGCGAATATGCGCGAACTGGGCGCCCATGCCGTCGTAACGTGGCTTGTAGTTGATGCTTTGCTCGGTGGTGGCCCGGGAGCGCCACACCAGGTCGCCCTCACGGTTGTAGATGTACCCCAGCAGGCGGCTGTCGGGCAGGTTGAAGCGCTCGTCGGGCAGCAGGTCAGGCATCTGCAACTGGCCGTTCTCGACCCGGGCCGCAGAGATCAGGGTGGTGGCGTCCGACGCCAGGCGCTGCTCGATGGACTCGCGCAGCGCCAGGCTGAAGGTGCTTTGCAGCGCTGGCAGCAGGCCGATCATGAACAGCACCGCCAGAATGAAGGCGGCCGCCATCAGCCGTACGCGCAGCGATCGAATCATTTACACCGCTCGGTGAACAGGTAGCCCAGGCCGCGCACGGTCTCGATGGGCTTGAAGCCGTTGGTGCCTTCCAGCTTGCGACGCAGGCGGCCTACCAGCACTTCAATGACGTTCGGGTCGCGCTCGTCGTCGTCCGGGTACAGCTGTTCCATCAGGCGGTCCTTGGCCACCACCTGCTGGTGATGGCGCATCAGGTATTCAAGAATGCGGTATTCGTAGGCGGTCAGGGCCAGCGGCTGTTCGTCCAGGCTCGCCTGCTTGCGGTTGAGGTCCAGCAGCAGCGGGCCGGCGACGATGGTCGACTGGATGAAACCACTGGAGCGGCGCAGCAAGGCGTTTAGGCGCGCTTCCAGCTCTTCGAACTGAAAGGGTTTTACCACATAGTCGTCGGCACCGGTGGCCAGGCCTTCGACTTTGTCCTGCCAGTTGCCACGGGCAGTGAGGATCAGCACGGGGAATGCCTTGCCGTCGGCGCGCAGGCGGCGGATCAGCTCCAGGCCGCCCATGCCCGGCAGGCCCAGGTCGACGACGGCCAGGTCATGGTTGTACTGGGAGGCCTGGTACAACGCCTCTTCGGCATTGGCGACGGCCTCGACCACATGGCCGCTTTCGGTCAAACGGGTGTACAAGTGGTGCCGCAACAGCGCCTCGTCTTCTACCACCAGCAGTTTCATAGTGCTCCCCGACCGGTGCCCTTGCGTGCGGGCCGCCGTGTTCCCTCGACTGTTTGCAGCACCGGGCGCGCACCCATGCGCTGCCCGGCACCAAGAGTGTACCTGTAACAATGTTAGTCATGCAGCGCTGAACCCCAACTGAACCGGATGGACTAGGCTGAGCTGACTGCCCACACACGGAGCCTCGAACATGCGCGTATTGCTGATGTGCCTGCTGCTTTTGGCCAGCACCCTGGCCCAGGCCGAAATCAAGACCCAGGAGCTGCATTACAAGGACCTCAACGGCACGCCGCTGGTGGGTTACTTCGCCTACGACGACGCCATCCAGGGCCCACGGCCGGGCGTGGTAGTGGTCCATGAGTGGTGGGGCCTGAACGACTACGCCAAGGGCCGCGCTCGTGCGCTCGCGGCCCTGGGCTACAGCGCCCTGGCCATCGACATGTACGGCGAAGGCAAGCACACCGAGCACCCCAAGGACGCCATGGCGTTCATGCAGGAGGCCTCGGCCAATGCCGCGGTGTCCAGCGCCCGCTTTGACGCTGGCGTGCAACTGCTCAAACAGCAGCCCCAGACCAACCCGGCGAAAATCGCCGCCATTGGCTATTGCTTCGGCGGCACCGTGGTGCTCAACGCCGCGCGCCACGGTGCCAGCCTGGCGGGCGTGGTCAGCTTCCACGGCGGCCTGGCCGCCAAGACCCGCGCCACCAAAGGCAGCGTGAAAACGCCGATCCTGGTGGAGCATGGTGAACTGGACAGCATGAGCACACCCAAGGACGTAGCCGACTTCAAGACCGAAATGTCCACCGCCGGGGTGAACTACCAGTTCGTGGTGCAGCCTGGTGCCAAGCACGGCTTCACCAACCCCGACGCCGACCGGTTGGCCCATGGCAACCATGGCGGGCCGGACATTGGCTACAACAAGGAAGCGGATGAAAAGTCCTGGGCGGACATGCAGGCGTTTTTGAAGAAGGTGTTTGGTTAGGATCAAGGGTTTCGACGCGGTCCCCCTGACACCACGCGGCGCCTGTTTCCCGAGCTTCGCCCGGTCCCACAGGGTTGGCACCCGCTGATGGGTTTTCTCTGTGAGACCGGGCGAAGCTCGGGAAACAGGCAACGCGGCCCCACTGACACTACGCGGCGCCCCTTCCCGAGCTGACGCCCGGTCCCACAGGGCTGGCACCCGCTGATGGGTTTTCTCTGTGCGACCGGGCGAAGCTCGGGAAACAGGCAACGCGGCCGCACTGAGACTACGCGGCGCCCCTTCCCGAGCTGACGCCCGGTCCCACAGGGCTGGCACCCGCTGATGGGTTTTCTCTGTGGGACCGGGCGAAGCTCGGGAAACAGGCGCCTCGGTTATGGCAAACTAGCGCCATGACCAGCTCACTTCCCCTTTGCTGCACCGCCCCCCACCGCCACTGGCCACTGCCCTTCGCGCTGCCCGGCGCCGTGCTGGTCAGCAGCCAGTTCGACCCCAAGGCCCTGGCCCCCGACGATTTCGCTCGCGCCGGCATCGCACCGCCCGCCAGCATCCAGCGTTCGGTAGCCAAGCGCCAGGCCGAGTTCCTGGCAGGCCGCCTGTGCGCCCGCACTGCCCTCCACCAGTTGGCCAACCTGGACCATGTACCCGACATCGGTGAAGACCGTGCACCTGTCTGGCCTGCCGGCATCAGCGGCTCCATCACCCATGGCACTGGCTGGGCTGGCGCCATCGTCGCCCGAGCCAACGAGTGGCAAGGCCTGGGCCTGGACATGGAGAACCTGTTGAGCGACGACCGCGCCACGCGGCTGGCGGCGGAAATTCTCACCGCCGATGAACTGGCCCGCATGGACCCGGCCCAGGTGTCCCTGGCCGTGACCCTGACGTTCTCCATCAAGGAAAGCCTGTTCAAGGCGCTGTACCCCATCGTCGGCAAGCGCTTCTATTTCGAGCATGCCGAGGTGCTGGAGTGGGATGCACGGGGCACGGTCCGCCTGCGCCTGCTGACAGACCTGTCGGCCCAGTGGTGCAACGGCCGTGAACTGGAAGGGCAATTCGTGGTACAGGGTGATCAACTGCTGAGCTTGATCGCTATTCCCTGCTGAACCTGCTTATCGAGTTTTGCCTCAGGCTACCAACGGGCAATGCTCACACGGCCCCACCCACTCCACCTTGTACGCCAAGCAGCAACTGCGCCGCTGCCGCTTGCCGTCGGGCAAATACCGCACCGGCTCATATAAAGGGTTGTTCCGCCCATCCGCCGCCTTGCGCGCCTGCAGCAACGCCAACGCCGGCCCCACCGCCACACCCAGCGCTTGCAGCCGCACCACGGCCTGCTCCAGGTAATCCCCGGCATTGCCCCACAACACCGCGGTGGGCACCTCGCCATAGGCACTGAGGCGCTCAACGAAGGGCCGCAGGCTGGCCTGCACCACCGGCTCCAGGGATTCGTCAGCATCGCCCGGCTCGCCCTCCTCCAGCAGCTTCACGCCCAGCGGCAAACCGCGCTCATCGAGCACCAGGCCCAACTGGTCCAATTGCAGTGGCAGGTACCAGCCATAGGCCAGTTGGGCGACCAGCACCGCCGGCAGCCAGTGCATGAAGAAGTACTTGGACCATTGCGAGACCAGCACCGGCTTCTGCTCGGCGAACAGCTCGGGGCCGTAGATGCGCAACAGCGCAGCGTCCAGGTGGGCGGTGGCCAGGGCCTGGTCCAGGGGGATGGCGGGGCGCGGGTCGGTCATTGGCAGCAGGCCTTGCATCAACCCCGCACAGGGCCCGGTGGCCCATTCTGAACTCATTTTTGGCTCCTTACCCATACGGTTGGTCACAGCATGCCAAAAACGCCTCGGTATCGGCATTTTTTTATGGTAGGGTGCGCGCCCGCAAAATTCCGACAGGCGTTTTTGCCGCAGAAAAACCCCCGCGTCACAGCCCCAGGCAGGTAGGACGCGGCCTACGCAAACGAGTACCTTTTCCTGCACAAATTACCCACAAGTTATCCACAGAACACTCTGTTGCAATAAGCCCCATACCGCACTATCTTGTATCCCCGGCGCTGGAAACCACTACATCTTGGGTTTTTAATCAAAAGCCAAGCACAACTCCAGCGCAAAACTCAAGTCTTGACTCGGCCTTTTTAATTCCGACCAAGCGACTTTATTTCAGGGCCTTGGCGCACACGCGAGAGGCCGTTTGACTCCCTGGCGAACGAACCTCGTTCCACCTGGGAAGCAGTATGTTCAACACGCAGCAACGCATTATTCACCAGGGACGGGATTTCCGGCGAAACCCCTCCCCTGTCCAGTTGCATGAGCACCCGGTGACCCGGGGGGTGTGACAACGTCGTGCAGCACAGGGCCCCATCAGTGGAGGCCCCGTTGCCACGTTTCCCATCACAGGTCATCGGGCGTTCGGCTTCAGGACGGAACGGTGGGCGCCACCATGGCGCCCAAACAAACATTAAGAATGTGGAGACACAGATGCAGACCGACACAACTCGCGAGAACCCGCAAGGCCAGGCGCCCCAGGCCCCAGCATCCAACCAGGATCTGAACGCCACCGCGCCGGGCCAGCTGCGCGTGATCAAGCGCAACGGAACCGTCGTGCCTTACACCGACGACAAGATCACCGTCGCCATCACCAAAGCGTTCCTCGCAGTTGAAGGCGGCACCGCTGCCGCTTCGTCGCGCATCCACGACACCGTGGCGCGCCTGACCGAACAGGTCACCGCGACCTTCAAGCGTCGCATGCCTTCGGGCGGCACCATCCACATCGAAGAAATCCAGGACCAGGTAGAACTGGCCCTGATGCGTGCCGGCGAGCAGAAAGTGGCCCGCGACTACGTCATCTACCGCGACGCCCGTTCCAAGGAACGCGCCGTGCGCACCACCGCCGAAGCACCGGTCGATGCCCACCCCAGCATCCGCATCACCCTGGCCGACGGCAACCTGGCGCCGCTGGACATGGGCCGCCTGAACACCATCATCACCGAAGCCTGCGAAGGCCTGGAAGAAGTCGACGGCGACCTGATCCAGCGTGAAACCCTGAAGAACCTGTACGACGGCGTGGCCCTGAAAGACGTCAACACCGCGCTGGTGATGACCGCCCGTACCCTGGTAGAGCGCGAGCCGAACTACTCGTTCGTGACGGCCCGCCTGCTGATGGACACCCTGCGCGCCGAAGGCCTGGGCTTCCTGGAAGTGGCCGAGAGCGCCACCCACCACGAAATGGCCGACCTGTACGCCAAAGCGCTGCCGGCCTACGTGGCCAAAGGTATCGAATTCGAACTGCTGAACCCGGTTCTGGCCGAATTCGACCTGGAAAAACTGGGCAAGGCGATCAACCACGAGCGCGACCAGCAGTTCACCTACCTGGGCCTGCAAACCCTGTACGACCGCTACTTCATCCACAAGGATGGCGTGCGTTTCGAACTGCCGCAGATCTTCTTCATGCGCGTGGCCATGGGCCTGGCCATCGAAGAGAAAAACCGTGAAGAGCGCGCGATCGAGTTCTACAACCTGCTGTCGTCCTTCGACTACATGGCCTCGACCCCGACCCTGTTCAACGCCGGCACCCTGCGCCCGCAACTGTCCAGCTGCTACCTGACCACCGTGCCGGATGACCTGTCGGGCATCTACCACGCCATCCACGACAACGCCATGCTGTCCAAATTCGCAGGCGGCCTGGGCAACGACTGGACCCCGGTTCGTGCGCTGGGTTCGTACATCAAGGGCACCAACGGCAAGTCGCAAGGCGTCGTGCCGTTCCTGAAAGTGGTCAACGACACCGCCGTGGCCGTGAACCAGGGTGGCAAGCGCAAAGGCGCTGTGTGTGCCTACCTGGAAACCTGGCACCTGGACATCGAAGAGTTCATCGAACTGCGCAAGAACACCGGCGATGACCGTCGTCGTACCCACGACATGAACACCGCCAACTGGATCCCTGACCTGTTCATGAAGCGCGTCTTCGATGACGGCAAGTGGACCCTGTTCTCGCCGAACGAAGTGCCAGACCTGCACGACCTGACCGGCAAGGCCTTCGAAGAGCGCTACGAGTACTACGAAGCCCTGACCGAATACAACAAGATCAAGGTATTCAAGACCATCCAGGCCAAAGACCTGTGGCGCAAGATGCTGTCGATGCTGTTCGAAACCGGCCACCCGTGGTTGACCTTCAAAGACCCGTGCAACCTGCGTTCGCCACAGCAGCACGTGGGCGTGGTCCACAGCTCGAACCTGTGCACCGAGATCACCTTGAACACCAACAAGGACGAGATCGCCGTCTGCAACCTGGGCTCGATCAACCTGCCGAACCACATCGTGGGTGGCAAGCTGGACACCGCCAAGCTGGAGCGCACTGTCAACACCGCCGTACGCATGCTCGATAACGTGATCGACATCAACTACTACTCGGTGCCACAGGCCAAGAACTCCAACTTCCGCCACCGTCCGGTCGGCCTGGGCATCATGGGCTTCCAGGACGCGCTGTACCTGCAGCACATCCCTTACGGTTCCGACGCTGCCGTCGAGTTCGCCGACAAGTCGATGGAAGCGGTCAGCTACTTCGCCATCCAGGCCTCTTGCGACCTGGCCGACGAGCGCGGCGCCTACGAGACGTTCCAGGGTTCGCTGTGGTCCAAAGGCATCCTGCCACTGGACTCGCAACAGATCCTGATCGAAGCCCGTGGCCAGAAGTACATCGACGTCGACCTGAACGAAACCCTGGACTGGGCCCCGGTCCGTGCCCGCGTTCAGAAAGGCATCCGCAACTCGAACATCATGGCCATCGCACCGACCGCCACCATCGCCAACATCACGGGCGTGTCGCAGTCGATCGAACCGACCTACCAGAACCTGTACGTGAAATCGAACCTGTCGGGCGAATTCACCGTGATCAACCCGTACCTGGTACGCGACCTGAAGGCCCGTGGCCTGTGGGACGCGGTCATGATCAACGACCTGAAGTACTACGACGGTTCCGTGCAGCAGATCGAGCGCATCCCGCAAGAGCTCAAAGACCTCTACGCGACCGCCTTCGAAGTGGAAACCAAGTGGATCGTCGACGCCGCCAGCCGTCGCCAGAAGTGGATCGACCAGGCTCAGTCGCTGAACCTGTACATCGCCGGCGCCTCGGGCAAGAAACTGGACGTGACCTACCGCATGGCCTGGTACCGTGGCCTGAAAACCACCTACTACCTCCGTGCCCTGGCCGCGACCAGCACCGAGAAGTCGACCATCAACACCGGCAAACTCAATGCCGTGTCGAGCGGTGGCGACAGCGCCCCGGTGCAGGCAGCCGGCCCAGCGCCAGTGCCGAAGGCTTGCGCCATTGACGAGCCGGATTGCGAAGCTTGCCAATAAGGTTTGAGCGAGCTGCCTGACACCAGGCAGCTCGCCAGCCTTGAAAAAACCAACCTCACCTTGCGGTGGTGGTTGGTTTTTTTATGCCTTACAAAATGCTTCCCTGTAGCACCAGCCACCAGGCCGGGTCCCGCCACTCGGCGGCCATCCCCTCCCCAGCGCCGTTGTCACACCTCGCCAACCCGTTTCCGCTACAATAACCCTATCTATGCTTAAGGAGGCGCTATGGAATCTCCATCGTTTCAAGTCAAAAAAGCCTATTACGCCAAGGTTCGCCGATCCAACTACACGGCCAGCCTTCGTTTGGAAGGTTTTGAAGTAACGCCTGAAGATGCCGAACGCCCCCTGCCCACACGCGAATCGGTCATCAGCCGATACCGCAAGAAAGCTGACTGATGATTGATAAGTACGGCGTAGGGCAAGACCCGTACTGCTATCCCGGTACCTCTATTCTGCGCAATAAGCTGAACATCCGGTGTGAGACTGAGCTGGATCTGGCTGAGCGCGAGCTATCTGATATTGCCGCGAGCCAGATCGAGCTCTGCCTGCCGCCTTATGACTTTGCTTATTTGAAAGAAATCCATAGCCGGTTGTTCCAGGACCTCTACGACTGGGCGGGTGAAATCCGGCATGTCGACATATCAAAGGACACTACCCGGTTTTGCAGGGCTGACAGGATTGTGCCCGAAAGTAAAAAACTGCTCGCCCCCGCGACACTAGCCCAATGGGCTGAAGGCCTTCCTCTACCGGCATTTATAAACGCATGCGCCGAGGCTTTCGGAGACCTGAACATGGTTCACCCATTCCGCGAGGGGAACGGGAGAACACAGCGCATATTCTTCGAACATCTCATCGTAAACGCTGGCTACGAGATCAATTGGTGGGAAGTCGATTCAGTCGAGTGGCGCCAGGCCAACATTGCCGCGGTCCATTGTGATTACTCAGGGCTTGCGACCATCTTTTCCCGGTGCATTGGCCCGCCGCTCCCCGTTGCACAGTAAACCCCAAAGCGGTCGTCGCCAGGCTGCGTCAAGCCTCCACAGACATGTCAATCTTGTGGGACCGGGCGAAGCTGGGGAAGCGGCCACCTCTCCACTGGAAGCCCGCCGCGCCCTATCGCCGCACCGTCAAAAACCTCCCACAAAGCGCCTTGCACACCCGCTGCTAAAACACTATATTTAGTGCCATAAGACGGAGCCAAGCACCACATACGCGATTTTTTCGGTATTTAGCCTGAACCGCTTGCAAACCAAGGGCTCACGAAAAGCCCTACCCTAAATAGCGAATTGATTGCGCTACGATGAACACGGACGCCGCAATATTCCGTATAATCGCGTCCCCCAACACAGGGCAAACACCATGATGACTTGCGTACCTGATTTCGGCCTCAACCCCGCCATTCACCGCAAGCGTCACTGCTGATTTCGATCATCCGCAGCGGTCGCCACGAAACGTAGCAACCGGGCAATCCGAATACATTACAAATGCCGTCCGTCCAGCCTTCGTGCGCTAAACGGCCAATGGCAACCTCATCTTAAAATCCATCCGGTCGCCCGCGGGCGACCCTCGAGCAGGAGCCTCATCACCATGCTGAGCTGGGACGAATTCGATAAAGAAGAAGGCGAGCAACCCGCCAAAGGCGCCAACGCCGGCCACGCCGCTGAAGCCGCCATGGACAAACTCGACAGCGCCGGTGCCGGTGCTGCCAAGGAAGCCCGCGCCGTGAGCTCCAACGACTCCGCCGCCGTAGCCCGCGCCAAGGCCGCCCTCGACAAACTCGATGTCGCCGAAGGCCTGGCCGAGCTCGAAGGCTCCGCTGCCCGCGTTGCCGTTGACGAAAAGCGCATGATCAACTGCCGCGCCGACCTCAACCAACTCGTGCCTTTCAAGTACGACTGGGCCTGGCAGAAGTACCTGGACGGCTGCGCAAACCACTGGATGCCGCAAGAAGTCAACATGACCGCCGACATCGCCACCTGGCGTAACCCGGAAGGCCTGACCGACGACGAGCGCCGCATCGTCATGCGCAACCTGGGCTTCTTCAGCACCGCCGACTCCCTGGTCGCCAACAACCTGGCCCTGGCCGTGTACCGCCTGATCACCAACCCGGAGTGCCGCCAGTACATCCTGCGCCAGGCCTTCGAAGAGGCGATCCACACCCACGCCTACCAGTACTGCATCGAATCGCTGGGCATGGACGAAGGTGAAATCTTCAACATGTACCACGAGATTCCATCGGTCGCCAAAAAGGCAGCCTGGGGCCTGAAATACACCCGCGCCATCTCCGACCCGGAATTCAACACCGGCACCCCGGAAACCGACAAAGAACTGCTGCGCAACCTGATCGCCTACTACTGCGTACTGGAAGGCATCTTCTTCTACTGCGGCTTCACCCAGATCCTCTCCATGGGCCGCCGCAACAAGATGACCGGCGTTGCCGAGCAGTTCCAGTACATCCTGCGCGACGAGTCCATGCACCTGAACTTCGGCATCGACGTGATCAACCAGATCAAGATCGAAAACCCGCACTTGTGGGATGCTGAACTGAAGGAAGAGGCTTCGCAGATGATTCTGCAGGGCACTCAGCTGGAGATCGAATACGCTCGGGACACCATGCCTCGTGGCGTGCTGGGCATGAACGCGGCGATGATGGAGGACTACCTCAAGTTCATCGCAAACCGTCGCCTGTCGCAGATTGGTCTGAAGGAAGAGTACCCAGGGACTACCAACCCGTTCCCTTGGATGAGCGAGATCATGGACTTGAAGAAGGAGAAGAACTTCTTTGAGACTCGGGTTATTGAGTATCAGACTGGTGGGGCGTTGAGCTGGGACTAAATCTCACGCTATGCGAATAGGCTGCCCTCGGGCAGCCTTTTTCTTCACTGAAAAGTCGCCTTCACTAAGTATTCGCAGATAGGTGTTATCAGCGGCCCGTGTAGATTTGCTCCTAGCCTTTAGAGTAGCGTTTCCTGATACGCGCCTCGCTCCTCAGCAATCACAACCACCTCATCCTTATCATCTACAAACTCTTCATGGCTTAGCTGCCGCATATCTTCGACAAAACGATCGAAGAGCTGATGTATATCGCGATAGGGTGGAAATTTACAAAAATGTTCGTTTATTTGCTCCAGAATCTGGGACTTTGGCTTCTGATCTTTTGTACTCTTATCAGCCCAAGCACGACCAGGATGCATCGTATCCCAAGGAGATCTTTTATTGTCTCGAGTCTCTGAACTATCACCATGCTTGCCTAGACCAAAGCAAATTCTCGTTTCAGAATTCCAAATTGGCTTGAAAAATTCAATCAGATAATCCTCTGCTGACTTTTGAAAGCCTGACTGAACAATAAGAAATCGACATTTAAAATCATCAATACTTAAGGTCGTTTCAGCTTTACCGATGCTTTTAGCATGTTCATTCAAACGAGCGGACAATTTCGTTCCTTGCGCTATAGCATCTTTCGCTGAAGAACTATTTGGATCTGCCTTCCCCACATAAATCGGGTGATCGGTACCCGTGAGTTTAGCGTATGGCTCAAAACCACCCTTATAATAAATCGCATATACGCCTGCACCGTAGAAGCTTGGGATGGACGACAATTCGTGAGCAGGTTGCGAGATCAGAGTCAACGCTACAATTCTACCTGCAGTTATTGGGTCTGCAGGATCAAATATGGAGGATGGACGCAGGATAGGATCAAAGCCAGCCGCGACGCTCGCCAATTTTTCAGTGAGCTCGACTAGCGTCTTACGAGCCTTGTTAACTACCCGCTGGTTATCACTAGGCTTAACGCCTGAAATTCTGTTGGTAACAGACTCTAACTCATCAAGAAGAGCTTCTAAATCCGTTTTAACCTTTGCCATCCTCGATCCTATTCTTAAATTGACGAGCGTAAAACGTTACACACACGGTCAGCGACTGTCTGCGCCAACCGAACAGGAACCGCGTTTCCTAACTGTCTCATAATTTCACCCCAAGTTCCCTCGAAGATGAAATCATCAGGGAAGGTCTGGATGCGAGCACATTCTCTAACCGTGAAATATCTGATAGACCCATCCGGTCGGCGAAGCATGTTTTCCCCTCCTGGAACACCGTGGTCTCCGGCTTTTAGAGCTTTGGCTGGCTCATCCAAAGGACTACCTGTGTGACCTGGGTAACTTCTAGCTCCAGGTTGGAACCGATGCGCTTGGATCAACAAAGTCGGGTTCGATTCAGGATCAGGCAAATCTGATATCGCGTCTCTTACGGTTTTCCACGGCAAGCCAAGAGAAGCAACGTCGCAGTTTCTCAGAATATCAATTTTTTTCAGTGACTTTGAGGGAAATTCAGGACGATTTTTCTTAGCCACCTTATGCCGTTCCCAATAATCACCGGTGACCCATTGCTCCCTGAAAAGGGCATCTGCGCTATGGGTCTGTTCGGGAAAAGTCCAAGCACGATGCACGTCTTCTCTAAATCCAACAAAAAAAACACGCTCACGTTTTTGAGGAACCCCATAATTCGCCGCGTTTACCAACCTTGCAACGACATGGTACTCACTTTTGCCACCATTTGTTTTGTGCTGTTCAAGCCGGGAAAGGTGAGCGAGCCACTCTTCACCCTGCGAAGGCGCCATACTGGGGTATTCCAGTTGCAAATGAATATAATTGAAGTAATTATAAAAAGATGCTCGTGTCAATCCTTTCACATTTTCAAAAACAAAAGCACGAGGCTGCGCTTCACGAATTGCCCGAACTGCTTGGGGAAACATGTCTCGCTCATCCAAGAACCCACGATGCTTACCACCCATCGAAAACGGCTGGCAGGGAGGTCCCCCCGTAACAAGATCCAGGCCCTTGAAACCCTCAAAACGAAAATTCCGAACGTCACCTTCAGTCACGTCAGCCCATTGAGCGATTGGAGACACCCCGTAGCGCTTGTTGATGCGTAGCGTTTCACAAGCGTGCTTGCTCCACTCAACTACAGCCTGATGGTGCACACCACTATTCGAAAATCCCATCCCCAGGCCTCCAGCGCCAGCAAACAGCTCAATCGACTGAAGCTGGTGGATTTGCTCGCCTTGTATCCCGTCGCGTGGGAGACTATCTATGGCCATGTTCACCTCTATCCAGGTGTGTGTGGTGGACGGGACCACGGTGGCTGCCGTGGTCCCGTCTTTTCGTGACGGCAAATTCTACAGTACAACGGAGCATCACGCGCTGCCCCAGCCCAAAAACAAGCAATGCGTTGCTACGAGCCGCATTCCTGCGATGCTATCATCCTCGGTACCTGCGACATCCCATCTGATCCGTGCAAGCAGAGATGTTCTGCATTTTTAGTTCGATGACCCCTTTGGGCCTCGAAGCCGAAACTACTGAAGGCAATTCCTAGCTTGCGGTTAGACTCAACCTTCAGATATGCCATCGAATTGCTTGCAAGCCGGAGCATCTCGAGGTATGCCGACAATGCAGCCTCGAATTCAGGAGGCTCCACAGGGTGATGCGCACCCTTCGCATGAGGAAGTTTCACCTGAACCATGCCTGTAGGAAGATAACTACTCCTTTGTAGGGTGTTGGTGAATACACAACCGTTACCGGGGTCCCCACATGACCGATACGCTGACGCCAAGTGAACGCTCGAAAAGGATGAGCCTGGTGAGGGCCAAAAATACGAGGCCAGAGATCGCGCTCCGAAGCGGGTTACATTCCTTAGGTCTGCGTTATCGCCTGCATTGGAAAAAGCTCCCCGGCAGCCCAGATCTCGTTTTCCGTCGCTACAAAGCGGTTGTTTTCGTTCACGGGTGCTTTTGGCATCGGCATCCAGGCTGTCATTTAACGCGTACACCTAAGAGCAATCAGGCATTTTGGAATGAAAAATTCGAGAAAAACGTTGCTCGGGATGCAAGTATTGCACGATCGCTAAAGCATCTAGGATGGTCCGTGTTCATCGTTTGGGAATGTGAGCTCGCTTCCACCACTAAAGCGATCGCTACCTGCGAGCGTATTACTACGCTCCTTCGGGAAAAATTGACTATTCAGCATTAAAGCCAAGCAGGCACATCGACCTGGGCAAGGGGAACCGGCAACTCATCCCTGGCGGGGCACTTGATACCGAATATCAGATCACGGTAGTGCGGGAGATTTCTGATGGCGTCTGAGATCTATAAAGCGCAAGTCCGGCTATTGGTGCAGGTATTGGATGCCTTCTGCGCTTGCGACGTATTTGCTCTGAAGGGCGGTACCGCAATCCACCTATTTCTGCGGAGACCGCCTCGCACCTAGCTAGCAAAGAATGCACCCCAGCGCAGTAAGCAGCTCTCAACCGGCATTGCCCGTGTATACCTCCTTGATTTCCTGCGCGCTGGCTGACCGGGAGGGCCGTTTTGGCCCCTGAAAAACACGGAGCCGTAAGACAGTGACAAACGATACTCTGGCAAAACTGCAGGCCGAAAACGCAAGGCTCATCGCTTTGCTTGAAGCACATGGGATCGACTGGCAGCCCCCTGTCGAACCAAAGCTGATTGCAGTTGCAAGCGCAGAATCATCACATTTGCTCGACACAGCCGGCAAATTAGCCCTCTTCCGCCGCCTGTTTAGAGGCAGGACCGACGTTTATCCATTGCGCTGGGAAAGTAAAGGCGGCAAATCTGGGTACGCACCGGCCTGTGCCAACGAATGGCGGCCCGGGCTATGCGAAAAGCCGCGTATCAAGTGTGGTGACTGCCGACAGCGTGAACTGCTCCCAGTGACTGACGACGTGATTTATCGGCATCTCGCCGGCGCTATTGTCGCAGGCGTTTACCCCCTACTTTCTGACGATACTTGCTACTTTTTGGCGGTCGATTTTGATGAGGCCGAATGGCAGGAGGATGCGAGAGCGTTCGCTCAGTCATGTCTCGAACTCAATGTGCCTGTTGCTCTCGAGATATCACGATCTGGGAATGGAGCGCACGCTTGGATTTTCTTCGAAGACAAGATACCCGCTAGCGATGCTCGACGCCTAGGTACCGCAATCATAAGCCATGCTTGTGAGCGCACCCGGCAGCTCGCGTTGAGCTCTTACGATCGGCTATTTCCAAATCAGGACTACATGCCCAAAGGCGGATTCGGCAACCTTATTGCGCTACCTTTACAAAAGCTAGCCAGAGCGCAAAACTGCAGCGTTTTTGTCGACGAAACGCTGTCCCCTTATGGCGATCAATGGGCTTTCTTAGCTTCTATCCAGCCGATGGCCGCTGCGAAGATCCAACCTATCATTACCCAAGCCATTGGCAACCGAGATCCCGTGACAGTGGCTTATGTCGATGAGGACGACAATGCCCAACCCTGGAAAGATAACCGGGCGCCGTCACGGTCGTTGAATTGCGCACTGCCGACAACGCTCAATATCACCTTGGCGAATCTAATTTACTTTGAAAAATCGCAGCTACCTCAACCTTTAGCCAACCAGCTGATCCGCCTCGCTGCGTTCCAGAATCCCGAGTTTTATAAAGCTCAAGCCATGCGCTTGTCAGTGTGGAACAAGCCAAGAATTATCGGCTGTGCTCAAAATTTCCCCCTTCACATAGCGTTGCCGCGGGGATGCTGGGACGCCGTACTGGCGACGTTAGCGGAGCATCAAGTTACCCCTATCATTCAGGACGAGCGTTTCAGCGGAGCTAAACTCGACGTTAGCTTCCTTGGCACATTGCGACCCGATCAAGCTACTGCGGTCGACGCGATGATACCTCAGGATACTGGTGTTCTCTGCGCCCCTACGGCATTCGGCAAAACTGTAACCGCTGCAGCGATCATTGCCCAGCGTGGGGTCAATACCTTGATCATCGTGCACCGAACAGAACTGCTCAGGCAGTGGCAAGAACGCTTGCAAGCATTTCTAGGTGTGGGCAAAGAGGTCGTAGGCACCATTGGAGGGGGCAAGTCAAAAACCACAGGGATGATTGATATCGCTGTCGCGCAGTCCCTATCACGTAAAGGTGAAGTTAACGAACTAGTGAAGAATTACGGCCAGATTATCGTTGATGAATGTCATCACCTTTCGGCCGTTTCATTCGAAGCACTGCTACGCACCGCGCCAGCCCGTTATGTCTTGGGGCTGACGGCCACGCCGATTCGTCGCGACGGACAGCATCCGATCATCTTCATGCAGTGCGGCCCCATTCGCCACACAGCAAACCGTGCTACCACTGCGCCTCACGATCTAGCTGTCATACCCCGACTGCTTTCCGGTGGCGTTTTGGTCCCTGAAGGCGGCGGTATCCAGGACATCTTCCAGTATCTAGCAAACAACTCAGAGCGGACTGCAGCCATTGTTTCGCAGATTCTGCGGGCGTACGACCTAGGCCGGAAAGTACTGGTACTCACACAACGTACCGAACATGTCGCGGCGCTGGACCTTGCCCTGAAGCAACACGTCGCGAATCTTTTCAGCTTGCATGGACGAATGTCCAAAAAGATCCGTACGGCCCTGATCGACGAACTGGAATCATTGCCCGAGGACGCACCCCGGGTTCTCGTTGCGACCGGGACACTCATTGGCGAAGGTTTCGATCATCCGCCTCTGGACACAATGATTCTGGCTATGCCCATTTCTTGGAAGGGTATCCTTCAGCAGTATGCCGGTCGACTCCATCGAGAGCACACCGCTAAAGCGGATGTGCAGGTTATCGATTTCGTGGACGAGGGTAATACTGCACTGTTGAGAATGTGGGAGAAGCGTAAAGCAGGCTACAAAGCGATGGGCTACAGGTTGGCGGACTCATCGGGGACAATGGCTTTGCTCTAACAATCGGCGAATATGCACGGCACACTTCACCATTTGCCCCCCCCGGTGTTGCTGGGGCCAACTCGTCTTTCCAAGGATAGTCGATAAGAGAGGTCTATCAGTGGGCGTGCGGTTTTGCCGTTATCATCGCGCTGCTGCTTGGCCCGAGGCTGTTTCTGCAGCGAAAGAACTTTCAATGAAACTTCTATCGCGAACGAGGTTTGGTGTGCCCTGCGGACGGCCCCGTTGACTATTCAGATCGCGCCTATCCCTGGCGGAAAGCGCGCTAGCTCGGGTGGCAGATAGCGTAGTGGGCCAGGAGGTGTGCAGCGTCTGCTTCCCGAGCTTCGCCCGGTCCTACACGGGCTCACACGACTTGTTCTGCTCGGATCCTGTAGCAAGCAGACCTGCGCGCGCCCCAGGCGCCGCAGACATGGCAGGTATACAGTGCTGGATGCCGACGCGGCCCAGGGTTGCTGGAGCGCCAGCACCTAAGGTTGGCGTTGCAGCCCTTTCAGGGCGCTACCACCACCCCCTGCCCCATATCCACTTCATCCCACTGCTCAAACCCCTCGCTCCTGGCCGTGGCAATCAGCTGCGCACGCACGTTTCGGGCGTTGGCCTTTTTACCCGACGCCGCGATCGCTTCCCACCATAGCGCCGCCACCCCGGCCACGTGCGGGCAGGCCATGCTGCTGCCGCTCATCGTTTTGAGACCGCCACCCGTGCGCGCCGAGGTGATGCCTACGCCCGGTGCCGACAGGGTGGCCAGCGTGTTGGAGAAGTCAGCCACTTTGAAAAGGCCCGCGCTTGTGCGGCCAAGGGCAGCCACGGAGATGACGTCGTCCGCCGCGGCCGGCAACGAGGCCGCGAGGCGGTAGTCGGGGTCGTCCTGGCGGCGGCTTTCGTTACCGGCAGCGGCGACGACCAGGGCGCTGGTGCCGAAGGCGGCGCGGGCTTTGGTCATGGCCATGATGGCGTCGAACATGCGCAGGTTGCCGCGGTAGGTTTCCAGGGCTTCGGAGGTGGCCAATTGCACGGGCCAGCCTTGACTGGTCCGGCTTTTGACCATGCCGGGAAAGTCGAAGCCAAGTGACATGGAGATGATGTCCGCACGCTGGTCCAGGGCCCAAAGCATGCCTTCGAAGATCATTTCCGAGCTGCCGCTGCCTTTGTTGTCGAGCACCTTGCCGATCAGCGCACGGCTGATGCCCGGTGCAACGCCGATGCGCGTGGCCAAGCCGCGGCCGAAGATGACGCCGGCGCAATGGGTGCCATGACCCAGTGCGTCGCCATTGCCCGAGCCGCTGAAGTCTTTTTCGATAAGTTCGACACCGGCAAAGGCCGGGTGCTCGGCGTCGATGCCAGTGTCGAGCACGGCCACGGTGACACCGGCACCGGTGTAACGGCTGCGGCCGGCGACCGTTTCAACACCCCAGGGTTCGGCCTGGGGATCGGTTTTGGCGGCCATGGGCTTGATCAGGCGGGTGGGCATTTTCGGTGCTACCAAGGCTACCTCGGGCTCGGCGATGAGCTCGGCCAAGGCGTGGGCAGGAATGCGTTCGACGCTCAGGGAGGGGTCGGCCTCAACGGCCCTTACCCCGGCCAGGCCATGGCTGGTGGCCGGGAGTTCGCGGCGCAGGATGATGTACTCTTTCATGGTTACGGTCCTTGTAATGGCGAAAGTCGAGCATGGACCGTAGGCCTGGCCAAGCAGGTTGGATAGAGGGAAAGACTTGATTCAGAGCGGGCGTTGCCGCCCCGGGATCACTGCTGTGAGGATGAACGCCCGGCCAGCACCCACAACAGAATCCGGGCCTTTCGGGCATCCAGTGCCCCCGCCATCACGACACCGCGCCGCTGCAGGTCCATTTCACTGCCGGCGAAGCCATAGGAAGCCTGTGCGGTGCAGCCCGCCCCCGTGCGCGTGGCGACCCATACCGGCATGTGCTGGGCAATGTCCCCCAGCCGCTGGGCCCAGGATTCGGCCACATGGCCTGCGCCAAAGCCGTTGACCACCAAGGCGGCATACCCCAATGGCACAATCTGATCGAGAAGCAGGGTGTCGCCATCCAGCGTGGCTTCCAGCAAGGCCACGCGGTGGTCGGTATGGTGCGGCACCGACAAGGGCGTTCTTGGCGACGGGGGGTGATGAAAGTGCGGCCGTCCTTCGACGATGACGCCTAGCGGGCCGTGGCCTGGCGAAGTGAAGGCATCGAGGGCCAGGGCGTGGGTCTTGCGTACCCAACGGGCGCCATGGATATCGTCGTTCATCACCACCAGGACGCCGCGGCCACGACTGTCGGGCGACAAGGCGACGATGGCAGCATTGAGCAGGTTGCCCGGGCCGTCCGCACTGACATGGGAGGCCGCGCGCATGGCGCCGGTGAAGACCAGCGGCGCGTCGTGGGGCCATAGCAGTTCAAGGAACCAGGCGCTCTCTTCCAGGGTGTCGGTGCCTTGGGTGATGACCACACCCTGGGCGCCTGCCTGCACTTGGGTGTCGGCCCAGGCGAGTACATCGAGCAGTTGCTTGAAGGTCAGCGAAGCGCTGGGTATCAGGTGCAGGGTTTCGGCGTGCACCTGGGCGAGTTGGGCCAGCGGTGGCACGGCCTGGAGCATGGCGTGGGCGTCGACGGCCGGGGTAACGCCGGCGTCGGGGTGGCTGGCCTTCATGCTGAGGGTGCCGCCCAGGGCACCGATGGCGATCAGGGGCAAGGTCATGGGTGTGCTCCATTTGCAATAAGGTGCCACGGGCTTCCTGCAGGCGCTGGGGTGCCATTGGCGGTTCAGCGTGGCAAGGCCGCGTGCTGGCGGTAACCCAGCATACTGTCATACAGGTCGCTGCGGCGGTCACGGTGCAGGTCGTTGAGGCTGTTCCAGATGGGCGCGCTACGAGCCGCCACCAGGTCAACATCGGCGTAGACGATCGCCAGGCTTTCGGCACAGGCGACTTCACCGATGGGCCAGCCGTTGGTGCCGGCGATCAGCGAGCACCCGAGAAAACGCTCACCTCGGTCGGTACCCACGCGGTTGGCCGCGGCGATGAATACGTTGTTCACATGGGCGGCGGTCATGGTCAGGTAACTGGCCATGCATTTGCCACTGGCGTCGAACAGTGGCGGTGGCGTCCATACCCAGTTATTGAGGCTGCAGATGATATCGGCGCCCTGCTGAGCCAGCAGGCGTGGCGCTTCGGGAAACCAGATGTCCCAGCAGATCAACAGGCCGATGCGGCCAATCGGCGTATCGAACACTGGAAAGCCCAGGTCGCCCGCGGTGAACCAGAGTTTTTCCTGGTTCCACAGGTGGGCTTTACGGTATTTGCCGATCAAGCCCTCTGGGCCGATGAGCACGGCGGTATCGTAAAGCCTCATGCCTTCGCGCTCGGCCAGGCCCGCCGCCAGGTAAATGCCGCGGCGTCGGGCGAAGTCCAGCAAGGCCTCAAGGCTTGGGCTGTCGTTCAGTGCCTCGCCGTGGGCGAAGGCTTCGCTGCGGCTGGCAAAGGCATAGCCGGTGGTCACCAGTTCGGGTAGCACGATCAGCGTGGCGCCATGGCAAACCGCCTCGTCGGCTTGCTGCAGCGCGTTGCGCAGGTTGGCGGCCCGGTTGGCCAGGCCGGCCTGGGGGTCGCATTGGATCACGGCGATACGGGCGGGGCTGATGGGGGTGGCTTCGGTAGGCATGGGCTTGGTCCTTATTGTTATCACTCGAATGAGTTGCCCACCCATTAAAAAGCATTCCTTTAAATAGCCAAGTCGGCGCATTCCGACAATACAGTGCGAAACCTCTGACATGAAGGTATTGCCCTCCGACATCACAACTGGAGGGCCCAACCTTCATTGCTGATAGTGATAGTGGGGGGTAATTCGCCAGGGTAAAGCCGCCATTGAACGTGGCGCCGGTTTTGTCACAGATATGGATGACCGCGTCGATAGCCCCGCGCAAGGCCGGCTCGGTCCAGCCCGCATCCACCGAAAAGGACTCACCGGAAAAATAGACGCCGGAGGCTGCACCGTGAAGCCGGTTATAAGCCATCAGGCTGACAGCTTCATGATAAGTGCCTGCCCGGTATAGCTTCGCGCACCCCAGGGCGTTCGAGTCAGTCACCCAGCGTTGTACCTTGCCATGGTCCAAGTCCAGATACGGTGAAATGGCCATCTGGATATTGCTGCAGCGCATCAGGATTCGGTCTAACTCCGCGGCGCATTTGCGTATCAACTGCGCATCACTGAAAGAAGCCAGTTTCGTGGCGTCGTCCTCCCAGGTGTAGCTGAGCAAAATGCAGTCGTACGCGTAGGTATCGTTATAGCGGTAGGCATAAACGTCGTGAACAAAGCTGTCGGTTACCAGGATTTGCGGGATGGTCGTATTGCGAGAAAGGAAGCTCTTCTTGAGAGGGACATAGACCTTGCAACTGGTCTCCCAGTGCGCAGTCTTGTAGGCGGTAATGACCGAGTGAGGCAACATCTGCGCGGTGAAACCATTGAGCTGGACGCGTGTTTCGATGATCCACGAAGGCAACGTGACGATGACCGAATCGAAATCGCCCGTGCGCCCTTGGGATGATTCCGAACGGCTGGCCTGCCATGTGTAATCCACCCGGGTTTGGCCATTGGCAAGTTTGGTCAGCGCGGTCACGCGGCTGTCGGTCAGGAAACCGGCACCGCGTTGAAGACTGTGATCGTAGAACGACAGCGAGTCATCCCCAATGCCCATGAACAACAGGCATTCATCAAGCGCGGCGAGCCCGAGATAACCCGGGCGCTGGAACTTCACACCGGCAGCATCGTACACGCTCGATGCCTCCAGATAGGGCGCGGGCAGCGGCTGCCCTTGCTCGTCTACACGGCCATGCACCAGTTGGAGATGGCTGCTAAAGCCGAAGATGGCCGTGCGCAAGGGATAAAGGCAGCAGACGTCATAGAAGGCGCCCCAACTGCCGTCGCCAATGCCAATTGAATAGAACACAGAGGACTCGTCCGCCGACATGCCCAGCCCGCCGAAGTCTCCAGGAGCACCTGCCGACCATTGCTCGATGGCGGGCTCACTCACCAGTTCACGAAAGGACATGCTGTGGTAGCGAGTGACTATCGCTTGCCAGAAGGTTTCCCAGCCTGGGGTGCCGTACTCGACAGCCACCTGATCTGTCATGCGTTTGGCGAAGCTGTGCCATTTGTCATAGACGCGTTGAAGAAGCTCGGTCGGAGGTGGCGTGCCGCCTCGGGGGTTGTCCCATATCAGCAATCGCGGCGCACCTTCACCGTCCAATTGGCCTTCACGCAGGTAGATACCGGTAGAGGCAACCCAAGGTGTGCCCGGGTTTGGGAAGTCGGATATTTTCAGATCAAAAAGCTCGGCGTAATAAGCCATGAGTGAGCGCCCGCTTTTTGGCGGCTCGCCAGTATGGTTGAAGAAAGGCATGCGCATGGCGCCCATTTCGAACGGCGTCGAGGCGATGCTGCCGGCGGGCTGAGTGTTGACCGTCAGATGCCGCCCACCCACCCGGGTGGACTGCTCGATGAGGGTAATATCGGTGAAGCCGCAGCGAAGCAGTTCACGGGCGGCGGTAAGCCCGGTGACACCAGCACCGATGATGCAGATGCTATGATCCGTACGGGTGGCTGTCGCTATCCCCTGTTTCTGTTCGAGCAACTTGCGATAGTCGAAGCACAGATCCGGTGGGCCGGGGAATCGCCCAGCCCAGGGGGAAGCGGCAGGTGCCGAAGAGCGGGTGGCTCTGGCTGGATAATCGTATGAACTTCCAATGGTCATGGTCTCGACACTCCTTGTCGATTGAAGGCAACAGTTACTTCCCCTACCAGGGAACACTGGCCTTTGTAAGGCTGTCATGGCAGGAAAGGCAAAAGGGGAAGTTCTTCATGATGTTGCGACAGCGGGCTGGCCTGGCGCAGAAACAGGATCAGCAAGGCCCCCGCTGATCGTGTAACAGCATGCACGCTGCAAACATTGGCCTGGCTGCACGGGCCAATGTTTGCCAATGGTTTTGCTATTGCGTTACAGGTACCCCGTGGTGCACGCACTCGCCACGATCAGCAACCCGATGAAAGGCACGATCAACAGCGTACTCACCGCCATCGACACCACATTGGCCACGAACGGGTGCACCCACGCCGGCAGTTTCTGCGCCAGCCCATCGGCCAGGGGCGCCGCTACCAGCGCGCCGAGTACTGCGCTCAGGGCCACGACCAGCGGACTGCCGCCATGGGTCAGGACCGCCGCCGGTACTACCGACACGATCGGGATGTAGGTGGGGTACCAGCCCTTGGCCATCCAGTGGCCGCGCCAAAGGTAGATACCCAGCGCCGAGCTCAGGGCCTGGCCGGCGATGATCGGCAGCAACAGGCCGGTGCCATACACCGGGCTGTCGGGGTTCAGCCACCAGGCCAACAGCACGCCCGCCAGCAACCCGAGGCTGGCCCATTCGTTGCCGAAGAATGGCGCTTCCGAGAAGTCGGCAAGTACCCGGCGCAGGCCCCATGCCAGCCCGTATCTGACCTGAGTTGCCTGAGGCTGGGGAACCTCGGCGGCCTGCCGGGGCGTGACCAGGATGGGGAACCATTTGCACAGCACGAAGGCGACGATACTGGCCATGGCCATGCCGGAAACGGCGCCCACCACCGCAGGAATGTTCCACGGCAGGCAGACGAAATTGACCAGCAGCAAGCTGGCAGGTGTGACGAGCAGAGCGCCCAGCACCGCACCGTTGAGGGTTACTTTCCAGCCGGGGCCGAATACCAGCACCAGCGCGGCGGGTAGCGACACGAAGGCAACGAAGGTGGGTTGCCAACCGTCGGCGTCCAGGGTCCAACCCCACAGCAGGTTGCTCAAGAGCAGGCTGAGGAGGGAGCTGGTCACCAGCCAGGGCCACAGGCCGGTGCCATAGGCGATGGCGAAACCCTGCCAGCGCTTGCCGGTGCCATTGGCCCACCAGGCCAGGCCGGCGCCCGCCAGCAGGCCCAGGCTGGCGAACTCGTGTTTGTAGAAGGCGAATTCGCTGATGTCGCCCATGACCCAGCGCAGCCACGCACTTGGCCGGTCAAGGTTGGCGAGCATGTCGGCATAGGTGGGCCAATGGGTGTCGAGGACCAGGCCATGGGACAGGCACAGACCGGTGATGAAACTCAGGCCAGCGACGGCCAGCAGCAACCAGATGACCTGGCGGGGGTGGATCGGCAAGGCGCTTGGCAGGGAATCGGTGGACATGGGCGGTTTCCTTCTTGTTATCACTCATCCGGATGGGCTGCCCATGTAAAAGCAATCATCGAGAAGGAAATACCGTCCGTTTCCGGTTCATGTGTACGACCTTTCCCAAGTCGCGCGCATGCATACAGCACACCTGTGAACGTAAAGACGACGCTAGACGTTTTCATGTTGCCGACAGCTTCACAGGCGTATTGTTGAGACAGGCCCTCGCTCGCGTGCCAGGGCCCTGGGGGGAGAGCCCCTGCCGGCTTGCGCATCAGGCTTGGGCTATACTCAAGTGGGATGCGCGGGTGTTTTCCGGCCACCACGGCGACCGGAAACCCTGGGTACAGGTTATCCACTCCCACGCGGAGCGATACACAACCGGCCACGCGAACAACCGCCGTAAGAATCGACATCTGGCAGGCATCATGAACATCAAAGGCTTTAAACGCAGTGTCCTGATCGGTGTACTCGCCGCCGCTGCCGGGCTGGCGTCGCCAGCGTTTGCCGCTGGCCCACATGGCGGCTGGCATGGCGGGGGTGGTGGATGGCACGGTGGCGGTGGCTGGCACGGCGGCGGCTGGGGTGGCGGTGCCGGCTGGTGGGGCCTGGGGCTGGGCCTCGGGCTGGGTTATACCGCAGCCGTGGTATCGGACTCCTACTACTACCCGCGGACCACCTATTACTACCCGGCGTACCCGGCGACGACGTATTACTACCCGGCGTACAACTACTACGCGCCACCACCCGCCCCGGTGTACCAGGCCGCGCCGGTACAGACTTCGGCCGCGCCACCGCCGCCAGCCCAGGCCAGTTCGGACTGGTACTACTGTCGCACCAGCCAGGCTTACTACCCTAACGTGCGGACCTGCACCGTACCTTGGCAGCAGGTACCGGCCACGCCGCCTGGGCGGATTAACTGACAGGGCCCACGGGCGCTTCAAGCTTGTCGAACTTGGCGAAGGTCGGGAGATAGACGCCGCATAGCATCAGCTACCTTGGCGGGGTCGGCTTCCCGAGCTTCGCCCGGTCCCACAGGGTAGGTGCCAGCCCTGCCAGCCAGGCTTTCGCCAGGCAATAAAAAACCCGCCGAAGCGGGTTCTTTTGTGGCCTTCCAACATCCTGTCGGAGCGCATCCGTGCTGGCCTGTCTTCCGTGACTGAAGCACTTCCTGCGCTTCACCTGTGTAGCTAGATTACGTCGCCGGCCAAGGCAGCAACAGAGGAGATCGCAGGCACGGCGTGTAAGCCTTTGGCTATCGGAAATGTAAACGGGTCATCAGCGGCCTCCGGGCTTTGCTCCAGGCAATAAAAAACCCGCCGAAGCGGGTTCTTTGTGGCCTTCCAACATCCTGTCAGAGCGCATCCGTGCTGGCCTGTCTTCCGTGACTGAAGCACTTCCTGCGCTTCACCTGTGTAGCTAGATTACGTCGCCGGCCAAGGCAGCAACAGAGGAGATCGCAGGCACGGCGTGTAAGCCTTTGGCTATCCGCGGCCGCAGCACTGTTTGTGCTTCTTGCCGCTGCCGCACGGGCAAGGGTCGTTACGGCCCACTTTCTGTTCGATACGGATGGTCTGCGACTCCGGCTCGTCGTCGGTGCGCTGCTCGGCCCAGTAGGCGTGCAATTCGCGGGCGGCGCTGGCCAGGGCTTCAGGCAGGTCGGCGGGGACCTTGCTCGCGTCCTGGCCAGCATCCAGCTGGCTGAAGATGAAGTTCAGCGCGGCGGTGGGCGCTTCCGGCATCTGGCTCCAACCGCTGACCAGGGTGGTGGCGCCGCGCAGGTAACCCACGCACCAGTCCAGGCAGTCCAGCCCCTGGCCGTCTTCGCTCTGGTTGAAGATGGGGTGGTAGTTCTCGGGGTGGTCTACCAGCAGCATGGACACCTGGTTCAGGTGCTGGATGAGCGCATCGAAGAAGCGCTGATAGTTGGTTTCACTCTTCCACTTGGGCAGGTCACCGCCGCCCCAGAACGACAGGTACCAGGCGTCGAACGGGATCACGTCCTTGTAGGACACCACGGCGGTGAAGAAACCATCCATTTCCGACACCGTGCGCACGCCGGACTCTACCGCGAAGGCATCCAGTTGAGCCTGGATGAAATCAAACTGCTCGGGGGTCAAGGGGTCGTTGCTGATGGTGTAGGCCATGGCGGGTGTCCTGTAGGTAACGCGTTCTAGGGTATCAGGGTGAAACGGTAGCCAACAAAAAAGGGCGATCCTTTCGGATCGCCCTTTTCTCACCGCCCAGCAGAGCGGATTTTGTTTGGTAGGCGCGATTGGACTCGAACCAACGACCCCCACCATGTCAAGGTGGTGCTCTAACCAACTGAGCTACGTGCCTGCTGTGGGGCGGCATTCTACGGATTTGGCGGTGGCTGTCAACACACACGTACGCAAAAATGTGCCCAGCTTCGGTGCACGGCTACACTGTGGGCTCGGAATGCTGAAACAGGGACCCCCGCCGTGAACACCGCAAAGGCACGATTTGCCCTCTGCTCCACCCTATTGGCGCTATGCGCCTGCTCACCCGCCCCCGACGCCCCCAAGGTGGATTACCGCACGCTGCTCAGCGCCGACCACCAGCTGGACGCCGCCAAGGTGCAGGAGGCGCGCGCCAAGTGCGCGGCCATGCCGGCCGGGCAGCAGAATGACAACGACTGGTGTGCCGCGGTGCGCAAGGCCGCTGACTGTGCCAAGGAAAATCTCTGCCCCTGACGCGACGCACTTGCGCGGCCGCGACACTTGTCGCACGCTGGCGCCCCATTGCGCCGCGCCCGGCCTTTCAGGCGCGGCTGGCCAGGAGTTTCAGATGTTTCGCACGCTTTCCCACGCCGCGCTGATCGCCGCGGCCCTGGCGCTGGCCACCCCGGCCCTGGCGCAAACCCACAGCCACGCCACCAAACACCCTGCTGCCGCGAAGAAGCCGGCGGTTGAGGGGCCGAAGGTTGCCTTGCTGGGCGGCAAGCTCGGCTTCACCTTGCCAGCCGGCTACAGCGCCAGCAGCATGGATGCCGGCGACGATCAGAAAGGCACCGGCGGCGCCAAGGGCACGATGTATCAGAGCCCCAAGGAAAAACGCGTGGTGCTGACCAGCGAAGGGCCAACCCCGAACCAGGCAGCGGTAACCGACTATGACGCCGCCTTCCTCGATGCAGCGGTGCAAGGCTTCGTGAAAGAGCAGAGCGCTGGCTTGCCGGACTTCAAGAAAACCGGCGAGCGCGAGTTCACCCTCAAGGGCCTGGGCGTGCGCGAAATCGACAGCACCGCCACTCAGGGCGGCGGCCCGACCTTGCAGGCAACCTTTATTGCCGGGTCGGGGAACAGCATGACCATCGTGCAGGTGATCTCACGGGCGGATGATCAGAAGGGCCATGATGCGGTAGTGAAGAGGATCGCGGCGGGCAAATAGGCTACCGCGCACTTCCTTGCGCCCAGCGCCCTGCCCCCTCAATGCAGGCAGCACTGCTTGAATTTCTTCCCGCTGCCGCATGGGCAGGGGTCATTGCGGCCCACCTTGTCACCCACGCGAACAGGCTCGCCCGGCGTGCGCTGCGCCAACCAGTAGGCGTGCAGGCTCAAGGCACCGATGCAGACCATGTCTGCGGCCTCTTCCGGGTCGATCGTTTCTGCTTCGGTCTCGTCGTCGTAGGTGTGCACCAGAATGCCGGCCAGCAGTTCCTGCTCCTCTTCCGGCAGGCCCTCCCAGCCATCACCCATGACCACGCCGCGCTCGTAGCCGAAGCACCAGTCTTCGACGCTAAGGGTGAAGTGACCGTCTTCGTGCTCGTCTTCCATGAAGATGGGCGAGAACTCTTCGGCGTTCTCGATGAGCTTGCCGGCGATTTCGTTCATGTGCTGGATGACCAGGCTGATGAAGCGGTCCGACTGCTGCTCGTCCCAGGCTGGCATGAATTCCATGCCCCCCCACAGCGCCTCGAACCATTCTTCGAACGCAATGACCTTGGGCCCCGACACCAGGGCGGTGAGGTAGCCGTCCAGTTCCGAGGTGTTCCACACCGAAGTGTCGCTTTTGTATTGCTCGAGCGTCGACTCGAGGAAATCCCATTGGGCGTCGGTCAGGGGGGCTGCGCTTGGAGTAGTCATGGAGTAAGGCCGTGGGGAGATAATTGACAGTGTAAGTCGATTTGTCGCGCCATGTAGGACCATGGGCACAATCTGGGTGGGCATTATGACGGTTGAAGGCGGCAAGCTCGCGAGAATGCGGATTTTTATTTCACTGAATCGCTGAAGTGTCATAAAGCCATCATGGAACATTGGTACAAGGTCCGCGTAGTTCTCATTCAGAGCCCGCCGCCGTGAACCTTCGTTTCCCCCACTTGCGCAAACCCTCCACCCGCCCTGCCTTGCTGCGCCGCTTGAGCATCGGCAAGCGTCTGCTGGCCAGCTTTGGCCTGTGTGCTGTGCTGATGGTCGCCCTGGGCGGCCTGTGCCTGGGGGTGATGCAGCACATTCGCCATCAGGGCGAGCTGATCGAGCAAGGGCCGCTGTCGAGCATCGCGCAGGCCGATGCCATCGCCCTGGACCTGGCCAAGATGCGCACCGAGGCAGCCCTGCTGCTGGTGTTCGCCAATGACCCGGCCGAACTGGTGAACCGCAGGATCAACCTGCAGCAATTGAGCAGCGAAGTGGACCAGGGCTTCACCCAGTACCTGGCCAAGGTGCCGGAGGGTACCGAGCACGACTCCATCAAATTGCTGCAGGACGCGTCCCAGCAATATGCCAGCCTGTTCAAGCAAGCCATCGACCTGGTGGAGCACAAGCAACTCAGCGAGGCCACCCACCTGGCGAACAACGACCTGGCCAACCAGGGCAGTTTGATGGACATGCAGGTGCAGTTGCTGCGTGAACTGAACAAACAGACCAGCGCCCAGGCCCTGGAAAATACCGCCAGCACGTTCGCCCAGGTACGCCTGGTGCTGCCCGTCGCCCTGGGCGTGGCCCTGGCCTTGATGCTGTTGCAGGCCTGGCGCCTGAGCGTGAGCATCACCCGCCCGTTGCGCCAGGCGCTGCAGGTGGCCAAGACCGTGGCCGCTGGCGACCTCAGCCAACCGGTGGTCGCCCATGGCCAGGACGAAGTGGCGCAACTGCTGCAAATGCTCGGGCACATGCGCGACCAGTTGCACGCGGTGATCCAGCAAATCGGCGGCGCGGTGGGGCGGCTGAATTCGGCTACCCAGGAAATGGGCGCGATCATGCATGACAGCGCTGAAGGTTTGCAGCAGCAATACAACGAAATCGAACAGGCAGCCACCGCCGTGACCCAGATGAGCCAGGCGGTGGAGGAAGTGGCGGGCAACGCCGTGGAAACTTCCAGCGAGTCCCGGTCGTCCAGCACGGCGGTGCGCGAAGGCCAGCAGCAACTGGACGAGACCATGACCGATATCGGCGCCCTGGCCGACCAGGTGGAACAGGCCAGCCTGCGGGCCCAGGCGTTGGCCACCGAAACCCTGGGCATCAGCAAGGTGCTGGAAGTGATCCGCAACGTTGCCGACCAGACCAACCTGCTGGCGCTCAATGCTGCCATCGAAGCGGCCCGGGCCGGGGAAGCAGGCCGGGGCTTCGCGGTGGTGGCCGATGAGGTAAGGGGCCTGGCGCACCGCACCGGCGCGTCGACCCGGGAAATCGAACAGATGATGGCCGGCATTCACCAGGGTACCGGGCAGACCGTTCAGGCCTTGGCCGAAAGCGCAGCGCAGGCGGGCCGAACCCGTGAGCGCGCGCAGGTCACCAAGGATGTGCTGGGCAATATCTCCCGGTCGGTGGCGGGCATTGATGAGCGCAACCAGGTGATCGCCACTGCCGCCGAACAGCAGGCGCAGGTGGCGCGCGAAGTGGACCGCAACCTGGTGCGCATTCGTGACCTGTCGATGCAGACCGCCAGCGGTGCGGCGCAGACCAGCACCGCCAGCCAGGAACTGGGGCGGTTGGCCTCGGAGCTGGATGGCATGTTGGCGCGGTTTTCGCTGTAACCCGGCTGAAGTCTGGGATCGGGCCTGCCACAGAGGAAATGAACCCGATGGAGCACAGCTTGCTGGCGAACGATGCTACGCGGTCGCCTGCATGGAGATTGCTGTTGTGGGCGTGATCCTTTGACGGCTCAACCGCCCTGCGGCAACGCCAGCTTCACCCCGCCCGGGTGCTGGGCGATGACGCTGTAAGGCAGCACCGACCACTCCGTGCCCTCGCACATGCGCACCGCGCGGGCGAAGCTGGGGCCGAAGGCGATGCCCTTGGCGGTGAAGTGCCAGGTGGGGAAGTTCCACACTTGCGGGTCGCTGTAGTCGCAGTCGTTTTCGTCCGCGGGCTTTTTCATCTCATCGGGATACAGCCGCTGGAACTGCTGCACCAGCCACGGCGCAAAGACCTTGTCGCGGTAGGTGGAAAACTTGTCGAAGTCCACGTCGGCTTCTTCCGACTGCTGCGCGCCCTCGCGGTCGTCATAGTGGAACGCCGCCCCCTCGCCCACCCACAGCACATCTTCCAGCGACAACGGCTTGCCGTGGTCGACGTCGAAGTTGATCGGCGCGTCGCCGAAATCCGGGTGGGCGCCACCGCAGTAGTAACTGGTATAGACGCTGACGCTGACCACCGCTGGCGACAGGAACGTGGGGGTGACGGTCTGGTCGTACTCACCCTCGCCGAAACGGGTGCTGCCCAGCATGCACTCGTGGTAACTCACCACTTCGCTCCACAACCGCGAACGCAACGCCTGGTTGACCCGGGACAGTTGCGGCTCCGGGTAGCCGGACTCGACTTCGAACAGCTGGATCTTGGATTGGGGTTCACCGTGCCATTGCAGCGGGTACCCCATGAACGTGTCGTGCTTGCCATTCACCAATGGCAATTGCAGCAAGCGCAGGAAATCATAGGGGGCGTTGTCGTGCAGTTGCACCCAGACCGGGTCGGCGCCGGCCGGTGTGTCGGGCACCTGGGCGGGCTTGAGGTCGACCTTCAGGGGCTTGCCGTCGGGCTTCTGCCACTGGCCCTGCCAGCCACCATCACGCGCCTTGAGCTGCAGTTGCGGGCGTGGGGTGTCGCTGTCGTCCAGCCCTTCGTTCAGGGTCAGCTGGTCATCGGCCAGGGTGCCGGACAGCGCCAGGTCGCGGTGGTATTTCTCGTAGAAATAACGGCCGCTGACCTGCTCGGGGTTGGTCAGGTCCAGGTCGACCACAATCGGCATCGAGCCGAGCGTGCCGGTGTACACATCAGCGTGAACAGCCGTGGCCAGCAGGCTCAACAGCAACACACCGGGGCGTAGCCATCCATGAGTCATGGAGCGTTTCCTTGCAAGACGGATCGCTGATTATGGCGCAAGCCGCGCGGTGCCGAATAGCCGTACGCCGGTCAGGCGCCCGTCCTGCTCCAGCAGTTTCAGCGGCGCGGTGCCACCGGGCATCTGCACGCTGACCTGCCCGGCCGCAACCAGGCCCACCTGCCAGGCCGCGCAGGCCACCGCGGTGGCGCTGGTGCCCGACGACTCGGTCGGGCCCTCACCACGTTCGAACACCCGCGCCGCCAGTTGCTGTGGGCCCAGGCGCGCAGCCCATTGCAGGTTGATACCCGCCACGCACGGCAGCCCCAGGCCCTGGTCACCCTGGGCATAGGCGATGGCCGTGAGCGGCCGTTCAAGCGTGGGGGCACGCAACTGCGCCATGCTGGGCAGCGCTTCGGGGTTATCCAACCACGTCACACAGTGGGGGTTGCCGATGCGCACAAACACGCTGTGCTGCCAATCACTGTTCACGGCCGCCAGGCTGGGCACTCGCCACGTGTCGCGGGCATTGAAGCGGCTGGCTTCAGCCCCCTCGGCAGCCACCGCCGCCGGGCCGAAGGCCGGGGCACCCAGGTCGAGCCAGAAACCCTGCACCGCATCGGCCGAGGCAGGCTCGACGCTGACCGGTACTGGCGATACGGCGTCGGTTTTGTCATGGTGCACGTTAAGGGTGAAACCTTGCTCCCCCTTCACCCGTCCCTGATCGACCAGTGATTGTGCGAAAATGGTCAGCCCATTGCCGCTGCGTTCGGCCAAGGTGCCGTCAGTGTTGACGATCAGCAGGTCGAACGGTGCGGTGTCCTGGAATGGCCCCACCAGCAGGCCATCGCTGCGGTGAGCCTTGGCCCCCACCGGTTGCGCCCCCGCCGGCCAATGGCACAGCGCCGCAATGGCGGCGTCAGCCCAGGTTGCCCGCTCCCGGCCGGCCTGTGCCGCCTCGCCGGCAATGCCGATGCCCAGGCTGCGGAGCAACTCGGGCGAACACACCACATAACGATTGCCCCGCGCGTCGTACAACATGGAAGTGCCTCGCAATGATTGAAAATACTGCGACATTACCGGGAATTACTTCCCGTGAGTACACCGCCCTCTTTACCCAGGAGCCCGTATGCCCGAGTTGATCCGTCGCCGCTGGCGCTCCCTTGCCCTGCTGGTACTGATAATCGCCGCCCTGCCCTATGGCTGCTCGCGGCTGGCCTACAAAGAGCGCGAATTGCTGTACAGCATCCAGCCAGGCATCGCCAGCTGGTATGGCGGCCTGCCGGCCGGCGTTCAGCAAATGAACATTCCCCTGGAGGGCTCGCAGTTCCTGCATGCCTGGTGGTGGCCTGCGGCAAGGAAGGACGCCCCTACCTTGCTGTACCTGCACGGCACGCGCTGGAACCTTACCGCCCAGGTGCGGCGCATCACCGAGCTGCGCGACATGGGCTTCTCGGTGCTGGCCATCGACTACCGCGGCTTCGGTGACAGCCCCGGCGACCTGCCCTCGGAAAACAGCGTTTATCAGGATGCCCAGGTGGCCTGGCAGCGCCTGGTGCAGTTGCAACCCATGGCGCAGAAGCGCTTTATCTACGGCCATTCCCTGGGCGGTGCCATCGCCGTGGACCTGGCCCAGCGTATTGCCAAAAACGATGAACCGGCCGCCGCTGGCCTGATCATCGAGTCCACCTTCACGGACCTGGGCGATGCCGCCGCCGCGGTCATTCACACCTCGCTGCCGGTGCGCTGGATCATGTCGGAAAAATACGACTCCATCGACAAGATCGGTGCCATCGGCATGCCGGTGCTGATCGTCCATGGCACCGACGACCGCTACGTGCCATCGCGCTTCAGCCAGGCGTTGTATGACGCCGCCAACAGCCCCAAGCAACTGCTGCTGGTACCCGGTGGCACCCACCTGAACAGCATGACCCTGGGCAGCGCCGACTATGCTCGCGCCCTGCACCAACTGTTCGGCCTGAACGCCACGCAGGGCGCGGGCTAAAGCAACTAACCCGGGGGCGCGGGGTCAGTGGGTATAGGCATTTGCCGTTACCTTGAAGCCTCCGGGAGCACGATGGACAACCAGCAAGGCAAGACCCCAGGCCTGTCGGCCGATGAGGAACAGGAAGTCCAGAAAAACCAGCCACCACGCGCTGCGGTGCTGCACGAAATCATCCGTGCCCAGGGCGATCACGAGCTGGAGCGCAACGTCGCCGCCCTGTGGTGGTCCGCGTTGGCGGCCGGCTTGACCATGGGCCTGTCGCTAATGGCCATGGGGCTGTTCAACTCGCGCCTGCCCGACACCGAAGCCAGCAAGGTGATCGCCAGCCTGGGCTATTCGGCGGGGTTCCTGGCCGTGATCCTGGCGCGCCAGCAACTGTTCACCGAGAACACCCTGACCGCCGTGCTACCCCTGATGAGCCACCCCACCCTGGCCAATGCCGGCCGCTTGCTGCGCTTATGGGCGGTCGTGCTGGTGGGCAACCTGGTGGGGGTGCTGCTGGTGTCCTACGTGATGCTGCACTTGCCCATCTTCGACCCCAAGACCGACGCCGCCTTTCTCGAGATCGGCCGCAAGGTCATGGAGAATGATGCCTCGCAAATGTTCGCCAAAGGCATTGTCTCGGGGTGGATGATCGCCACCATGGTGTGGATGATCCCCTCCCAGGAAAACGCCAAGATGTGGATCATCATCCTGATCACTTACCTGATGGCCCTAGGGGATTTCACCCACATCGTCGTCGGCTCGGCGGAAGTGTCCTACCTGGTGTGGGCCGGTGAGCTGGGCTGGAAAGACTTCCTGGTGACCTTCGCGGGGCCGACCCTGGCCGGCAATATCATTGGCGGCAGTTTCATCTTCGCCCTGATCAGCCACGCGCAGATCCGCAGCGACAGCGGCACCCCGCCACCCGATGCGCAGAAAAAAGCCTAGCCGCCCGATGCCACGGGGCTGACCTGCTCGCCCACAGTGCCGTCTTCCCACCACGGCACCCCGGCTTGCGGGGCACGCAGGTTGAGCCGCTCGCCCATCTGCGGCGTGCTTACCGGCACCCCGCGCGCCTGGGCCAGCGCAACGATGCGCTGGAAGGGCTCTTCCCAATTGTGTGAGGACAGGTCGAAGGTGCCGTTATGGATAGGCAATAACCAGCGGCCTTTGACGTCCAGGTGCGCCTGCAGGCTTTCTTCTGGCTGCATGTGCACGCTGGGCCAGCGCACGTTGTAGGCGCCTGTTTCCATCAACGTCAGGTCGAACGGCCCATAGCGTTCGCCAATTTGCGCGAAACCATCGAAATAGCCCGAGTCGCCACTGAAAAACACCCGCAGGTGCGGCTCGATGATCACCCAGGACGCCCACAGGGTGCTGTTGCTGTCCAACAGGCTGCGCCCCGAAAAGTGCTGCGCAGGGGTGGCGACGAACCGCGTGCCGGCCACTTCGGTTTCCTGCCACCAGTCCAGTTGCCGCACCTTGGCGGCAGGAATGCCCCAACCGATCAACCGCTCGCCCACCCCCAGCGTGGTCAGGAAGCACTCGGTCTTCTCGGCCAACTGGCGAATGGCGCTTTCGTCCAGGTGGTCGTAGTGGTCATGGGAGAGGATGACCGCGGTGATCGGCGGCAACTGCTCGATGCTCAGCGGTGGTGGGTGGAAGCGCCGGGGCCCGGCCCACTGCACCGGCGAAGCGCGTTCGGAAAACACCGGGTCGGTAAGGAAGAAACGCCCGCGCAATTTCAGCAGCAAGGTCGAGTGCCCCAGGCGCCAGAGGCTGTCGTCGGGGGCCGCCACGAGCTGTTCACGGTCCAGGTGTTGTACAGGTATTTCCTGCCGCGGCCGGGTGCCCGCCGGCTTGCGCAGCAACAGGTATTTGACGCCGATGCGCAGCTTCTTCAGGAAGCCGTCGCGGGGCAGCACAGTGCCGTTGCGAAACTGCCCATCCGCCTGCCGAGAACCCTCGGGTTGCGGTGGTGCCACTATTTCGCTGCTATTCAATGACGTTTGACCCATGATGACCTGTACTCCCGGAAAATGGACGGTCGTCGAACCGTCCCTTTCAGTTGTCCGCAGCGATTAGAGAATACCCCTACCCCTGCATGAGGAAAGCCCCTAGGTATGACAAGGCATGTCTCCCACACGCTGCGGGTCGAATTACCGCTGAAATGGCTTGCAAGGCCACTGCCAATCTCCACACTATTTATGCGATAAACCGCGGGCTCTCTACAAATCACCACCCTTGTATAAGAAAACGGCTGCTGACGGCCTGGTAATTCGACATTATGGAAAACCGCACCGGCAAAGGATTGTCATTTGCCAAACGTATTTATGGCCCCCGGGTACTGGGCACGGCCCTGTGCCTGATCAGCGTGCTGGCAGGGGTTTACCCCTTGGCGCCACCCGGTGGGTTGCTGGGGCTGCTGGCGCTCAACGGGCTGGTGTGGCCACACATTGCTTATCAACTGGCACGCCGCGCCAAAGAGCCCTTCCAGGCCGAGCGCCGCAACTTGTTGTGCGACTCGCTGTTCTGTGGATTTTGGGTCGCGGTTCTGCATTTCAACCCTTTGCCCACGGTCACGTTGCTGTCCATGGTCACCATGAACAACATCGCCGGTGGTGGCTGGCGCCTGCTGCGCCAAGGCCTGGCGGCGCAGTTGCTGGGCATGCTCACAGCCATCACCCTGTTCGGTCTCGGCTGGGCGCCGCAGTCCACGCCCGCGCAGGTAGTGGCGTGCCTGCCGATGCTCACCCTCTACCCCCTGGCCGTGGGCTGGGTGTGCTACCGGCTGGCCATTCAGCTCTCGGAGCACAAGCGCACCCTCAGCGCCCTGAGCCGCACCGACAGCCTCACCGGGCTGCTCAACCACGGGGCCTGGAAAGATGCCCTGAACCGCAAGTTTCGCACCTGCCAGCACGAACACAGCCAGGCGGTGCTGGCGTTGATCGATATCGACCATTTCAAGGAAATCAACGACACCTTCGGGCACCTGATCGGTGATGAGGTGCTGCGCCATTTGAGCGTTCAGCTGGGCCGCAACCTGCGTGACACCGACCTGGCCGGACGTTATGGCGGCGACGAGTTCTGCGTGATCCTGCCGGGCTTGTCCATGGCCCAGGCTTGCGACGTGATGGAGCGCGTGCGCCTGATATTCGGCAACTACCACCACCCGCAGGCCCACGGGTTGCGGGTGACCCTGAGCATTGGCCTGGCCGCCTGCCGGTTGGAGCTGGGCGACTCCGCCGCCTGGCTAGAGGAGGCGGACAAGGCCTTGTATGTGGCCAAGAACACCGGGCGCAACCGGGTCAGTGTCAGCGTGGCCGATAACCTGTTGCTCACCTGAAACAAGTTTCGGACGGCCGGTTAGAACAATTCTGGATCCAGCTGCTTCTATAGATCAGGACGTCTTCGTGCTGTGCGCCCTTCCGCCCATGGCATGTGCCTCAAGGAAGCGCCTGATCAAATGGATCTCACCGTCGCTGTGCCGCGCCACCCCATGTTCACCCGCAGGCTGCTTGGCGTGCTGGCAGCGCTGTTCGCCCTGACGCTGGTGGGCGCCATGGTGATGCTGGTACGCATCGCCGACGACCTCAACGCCGATCAGCAGCACAAGACGGTGGTGTACGCGCAGCGGGCACTGGACAGCCGCCAGGCGGCTTCCGCCAGCCAGGTCAGCAGCTACGGGGTCTGGAACACGGCCTTCCAGCACCTCAACGGCGCCATCGACCGGCAATGGCTGTATACCCAGCGCAACCTGGGCCCTGCCCTTTACAGCCAGGGCGGCTATGAAGGGGTGTTCGTGGTGGACAGCCATGGCACCAAGTACAGCCTGTATCTGGGCGCGTTGAGCAACGCCGATGTCGGCGACTTCATCGCCACCCCGTTGCGGCCGCTGATCCAGGCTGCCCAGGCGGCCATGGCCGGTGCGCAGCCGGTCAGCAGCGTGGTGCTGTTCAATGGCTGGCCGGCACTGGCCAGCGCATCGCCGATCCTGCCCGATGACGACAGCGCCCAACCCGCCCCCGCCGACACGTCGGTGTTGCTGTTCATCGACGCGCTGACACCGGCCAAGTTGCAAGCCATGGGCCTGGCCTATGACCTTCAGAACCTGACCATCCAGAGCCGGGCCACCGGAGCAGCCGACCAGCCACGCCTGGCGTTGGGGGACACCGGCTACGACCTGACCTGGACACCCTCGCGGCCGGGCAACCAGTTGCTGTGGCGGGTACTGCCCACCCTGGGGCTGGCCTTCGTGGTGCTGGCCATGCTGATGGCCTGGTTTTTTCGCTTCACCCTGCGCACCGCACGGCAGATCGATGACAGCTACCGCAAACTGCACCAGAGCAACCGCGCCCTGGAAGCCAGCGAGGAGCGCTTTCGGGCGGTGGCCGAGGCGGCGTCGGACTGGATCTGGGAAACGGATGCGCATTGCCGGCTCAATTACCTGTCGGGGCGTTTCGCCGTGGTCACCGGGTACACCAGCCAGGACTGGATGCATTGCTGCATCGACCAGTTGCTGCAATGCGAAACCATGCCCTTGCAGGCCTGGCTGCAAAGCCTCAGCCGCCATGCCTCGGCTACCAGCCTGCGCTGCGCGTATCGCGACCAGGGCGGGCAGTTGCGTTACTGTCGGGTGTCGGCGCGGCCGATCATCAGCGACGACAAGGTGGCGGGCTACCGCGGCACCGCCAGCGACGTGACCGACGAAGTAGCAGCGTACGCGCAGATCCAGCACCTGTCGCTGCACGACCCACTCACCGGCCTGGCCAACCGCAACCAACTGCTGCATTTTTTCGAGCCGTTGCGCCAACAGGCCAAGCCACCCGTGATCACCGTGATCGTGCTGGACCTGGACAGCTTCAAACCCATCAATGATGCCTTGGGCCAACCCGCGGGTGACGCCGTGCTGCTGGAAATCGCCGAGCGCCTGCGCGCGTCCACGCGCGGCAAGGACCTGGTGGCCCGCCTGGGCAGCGACGAGTTCGCCCTGGTCCTGTGCGGCCTGGCCAGCCAGCAGGAAACAGACCGCTTCTGCGCACGGTTGATCGAGCACCTGCACCAGCCCATTGCCTATCTGGCCCAGGCGCTGCATGTGGGGGCCAGCCTGGGCATTGCCCAGTCAGCCCACCAGGGCCTGGACCCGGGTGAGTTGCTGCGCTGCGCTGACATCGCCCTGTACCAGGCCAAGGCAGCCGGCAAGAACACCTGGCGTTATTTCAGCGCCCAGATGCATGAACAGGTGCAACAGCGGCTGCAATTGGAGCAGGACCTGCGCCTGGCCATCAAGCAGCAGGAGTTCGTGCTGCATTACCAGCCCCGCTACCGCGTGGACGGGATGGAAATTGTCTCGGTGGAAGCGCTGGTACGCTGGCAGCACCCTATTCACGGGCTGCTCGGCCCGGATACCTTCATCCCGTTGGCCGAGCAGACCGGGCTGATCGTGCCCCTGGGCCGCTGGGTGCTGCGCGAGGCCTGTGAAGCAGCGTTTCAGTGGCCGACGGCGCTGGTGGTATCGGTCAACCTGTCACCGGCGCAGTTCGCCGGCAGTGACGTAGTGCGCGACGTGCGCGATGTGCTGGTGCAAACCCGCCTGCCGGCCCAACGCCTGGAACTGGAGGTCACTGAAAACGTGATGCTCAACGACATCGAGCACGCACTGGGCACGCTGACGGCGCTCAAGGAGCTGGGGGTCAAATTGAACATGGATGACTTCGGCACCGGCTATTCATCGCTGGGCTACCTGCGCGCCTACCCCTTCGACAGCCTGAAGATAGACAAGCGCTTCATTGCCGCCCTGGAAAGCACCGACAGTGACCGCGCCGTGGTGCAGGCCATCATCAGCCTGGGCAACGCCATGGGCCTGACCGTGACCGCCGAAGGGGTGGAGACCGCCGAACAACTGCGCACCCTGAGCCGCGACCACTGCCACGAGGTGCAAGGCTTCTTCATGAGCCCGCCCATCGACCGCCATGCCCTGACCCGCCTGCTGGGCGCCCCCCTCCCCGCGCCGGCGCTGGTCCTGCCTTGACGGCCATACCGGGTACCACCGGCAAGTTTTTTCATTTACTGCTCGACTTGGCCGCTAGACTTTGGGAAATTCCGCTCTTGCCCACTCTGCCACGCCAGCAACAGGACCACCATGGGGACTACCATTGCCACCGATATCGCCACTATCGGTCGCATCAACGCCGTACCCGCCATCCTGCAGGTGATCTGCGAGACCACCGGCATGCGCTTCGCCGCGGTGGCCAGGGTCACTGACAGCAGCTGGACAGCGTGCGCCGTGCTGGACAACCTGGGGTTCGGGCTGGGCGTAGGCGGCGAACTCGACCTGACCAGCACCTTGTGCGATGAAATCCGCGACAACCACCGGACCATCGTCATCGACAAGGCCAGCGAGGATGCGCTGTACCACGACCACCACACCCCGCGCATGTACCAGTTCGAAAGTTATATCTCGGTGCCGGTGTTCCGTACCGACGGCAGCTTTTTCGGCACTATCTGCGCCCTCGACCCCAACCCCGCCGAGCTCAAGCAAAGCCCCATCCAGGCGATGATGGAATCCTTCGCCCGGGTATTGGCCATCCAGCTCGAAGCCGAGGAAAACCACCAGCGTACCGAAGCCGCCCTGACCCAGGAGCGGGCCATCGCGGAGCTGCGCGAGCAGTTCATCGCCGTGCTCGGCCATGACCTGCGCAACCCGCTGTTCGCCATCAGCGCCGGTGCCGAGCTGCTGTTGCGCAAGGCCCCGGACGACAAGAGCCGCGGCATCATCCAGCACATCCTCACCGCCGGCCGCCGCGCCGCGCAACTGGTAGACGATGTGCTGGACTTCGCCCGTGGCCGGCTGGGCAGCGGCATCACGCTGAACCTGCAACCCGTGTCGGACCTGAGCGAGACCTTGACCCATGTGGTCAGTGAAATACACGGGGCCCACCCCTCGCGGCGCATTCATGTGCGCATCGGCAATGTGCAGGGCATCAGTTGCGACCCGGAGCGCATCGCCCAACTGCTGTCCAACCTGGTGGCCAACGCTATCCATCACGGCGCCGTGGAAGGCTCGGTGGAGGTCAGCGCCGATATCCAGGACGGCGTGTTCGTGCTGGGGGTGCACAACCAGGGCAACCCCATCGAAGCCGCCGTGCAGGCGCAGCTGTTCCAACCGTTCTCCCGCCGGGGCATCGACTCGCCGCAGAGTGGCCTGGGCCTGGGCCTGTATATCGCCAACCAGATCGCCCTGGCGCACGGCGGGCACATGGAAGTGCTGTCCAGCCACGACGCCGGCACGCTGTTTACCTTGCGCCTGCCGCTTCAGCCAGCCGACTGAGCCTGAACCACAGTGATCAGGCGGTCCAGGCTCTGCCCCCAGCCCTCATGAAAGCCCATGTCTTCATGGGCCTGGCGGTCGGCAGCATTCCAGTGCAAGGCACGGGCGGTGTAGCGGGTCTTGCCGTCGATATCCTCAAAGGTGATGACCGCGGTCATGAAGGCCCGCGCCGAGGGCACCCAGCCCTGGCCGAAGGCATCGGTGAAGACGATGCGATGCGGTGCCTGAATATCCAGAAACACTCCCTGGCTTGGGTATTCGCTGCCATCGGGCGCGCGCATCAACGTGCGGAACAATCCACCCACCCATAGCTGCATTTCGCATTCCGGGGTGGTCATGCCATGGGGGCCCCACCATTGGCACAGCAACTGCGGGTCGACCCAGCAGCGAAACACTTCGCGGACTGGCGCATCGATCAGGCGGGTAATGGACAGCTCGAAGTCGCCAGGTGGCGTGACGAGGGGATGAAGGCTCATGTTGTTGTTCTCCTTCCAGGGCGCCCTGGCACGGCGCAACGCCCCACTATGGCGGCAAACCCTCGCACAACTGAAAGCGCGAATGGCAATAAGCCTGCCGCTGGTAAGCACCAGCCCAATACCCGCTGGCCTGCGTCAATAAAAACGACGGCATTTTCGCCCTGAGCTATGTTACAGGTTCACGCTTTTTTGACGGTGTGGCGGCTAGATTTTTCAGCCCGCATGGGCACACGATCCCGGTAGCAGGTTTGAGGCGAGGAGCAGTAACGATGGTGGCAAGTCAGGGCAGACGGTTTCAGCTCAGTTCAACACGGCTGGTGTTGCTGTGTTCATTGGCATTGGTGGTGCTGTACAACCTGGCAACCTGGGAGGCCCTGGCCAACCTGGTGACCCTGGAGGGCGCCAAACGGGCGGGGTTCTACCTGTCCTTCGGCCTGTTCCTGTGGGCTGCCTTTACTGTGTTCCTGACGTTGGTGTCATTCCGCCCGCTGCTCAAACCGGTCATTACCGTCGTGGCGCTGTGTTCGGCGGCGGCGGCGTATTTCATGAACAACTACGGCATCGCCATCGACACGGTGATGATCCAGAACGTGGTGGAAACCAACCCCGGTGAAGCCAAGGCGCTGTTGAGCCCGAAACTGTTCGGTTACCTGCTGGTGCTGGGTATACTGCCCTCGGCACTGGTGTGGTGGTTGCCGGTGCAGTACCGGCGCTTCTTCCCGGGCCTGGTGAACAAGGTGCTGGTCATCGTTTCCGCCCTGCTGGTGGTGGCAGCTTCAGTCGGCGCCTTCTATTCCACCTACGCTCCTATCTTCCGCCAGGAAGACAAACTCACCCACTTCATCAACCCCACCAACTACATCTACGCGGTGACCAAGCTGGCCAAGTCGCGCTATTCGGTGAAACAGAACGTGGTGGTGCAGCCGATTGGCACCGACGCGGTACTCAGCGCCCAGGCCAAGGCACAGCCGAAGAAGAACCTGATGATTTTCGTGGTGGGCGAGACCGCCCGGGCCGACCATTTCTCGCTCAACGGTTACCCGCGCGAAACCAACCCGGAACTGCGCAAACTGGACATCCTCAACTTCAGCCGGGTGAGCTCCTGCGGCACGTCCACGGCAGTGTCGGTACCGTGCATGTTCTCCATGTTCCCGCGCAGCGACTACAGCGACAAGAAGGGCAAAACGTACGAGGGCCTGCTGGATATTCTGCAGCGCGCCGGCGTGCAGACCGTGTGGCTGGACAACAACAGCGACTGCAAGGGCACCTGCCTGCGCATTCCCCACCAGGACATTCCCAAAGACCAGAAGAGCCCGTTCTGCGACGGCACCAACTGCCTGGACGAGTCCCTGCTGGTGGGCCTGCAAGACTACATCGACGGCCTGAAAGACAACGCCATCATCGTCCTGCATGCGGACGGCAGCCACGGCCCGGAATACTACGACCGCTACCCCAAGGACAAGGAACAATTCCAGCCGGTGTGCCGTACCAACCAGTTGGGCAGTTGCAGCCACGACGAGTTGGTCAATGTGTACGACAACACCATCCTGTACACCGACTTCTTCCTGTCCAAGGTGGTGGAGTTGCTGAAGAAGAATCAGGACAAGTACGACACCTCGATGATCTACGTGTCGGACCACGGCGAGTCACTGGGTGAAAACGGCATGTACCTGCACGCCGCACCTTACGCCATTGCCCCTGACGCGCAGACCCATGTGCCCATGGTGATGTGGTTCGGCCAGGACACTCTGGCCCAGGAAGGTATCGACCGCGCCTGCCTGAAAGCCAAGCAGGACGAGGGCGACCTCAGCCACGACAATATCTTCCACTCGGTACTGGGGCTGTTCCAGGTCCAGACCGGTGTGTACCAGTCCGGGCTGGACATGTTCCATGACTGCCGCCGTGCGCTGACGGCCAGCCAATGAGCCCCGCTGCCGGTCAGCCCTTGATCGGCAGCCAGATTTCCAGCCGGCCACTGCTGGTACTGGGGTCGTAGTCATCGCTGTAGCGCTCGAACTCGGGCGCATCGGCGGCTTCCAGGCCGGAGTTGGGCAGCCACACCTGCCAGATGGCCTGGAACGTCTGCCCCAGGCCCGAAATATGGCCCTGGTGCTCGAATACCGCGTAGCGACGGGGCGCCAGTTTGATCCAGCGAAAATCCTGGGGCAGGCCCTCTTCGGTCTCCACTTGTACCCCGGCGATATACTCGAAGCCGCCTAACCCATCCGGGTTGCAGCACACCCCGTAGCTCTCATGGCCGACCTGCCCGGGCACCTTGCCCAGAAACGGTACGAAATCACGCCACAGCGCTTCGATGCCACTGGTGGTGTCCTGGGTGAAGCGGTCCGATAGCCCGGCGATGACCAGTGCCGCGCCTTCTTCGTAGCGCAGCGGTTCGATGGCGGTGGGTTCGATACCTGACATGGTTGCCTCTCTTCCAGATTGAAGGTCCGAACACTACTGTAGCAGCGGACCTGGCCGCGTCGCGGCTACACGCGGTGTACCTGACAGCATGCGGCGCCCGGGACGCGGCCAGGTCTGCTACGGGTGCCCGGGTTGCAGGTACTTCATGCCTGCGTTACCGTTCAGACCTCCCGTTTCCCGGAAAAGTCGGCATGGACCTGATTACCGAAGACTGGCATGCCGGCGCCGTGGTCGAAGCATCGTGGGTACGCGCCGACGCCGCGAGTTTCCCGCGCCACACCCATGATGAATACGTATTGGGCACCAACCTCGTCGGGGTCGAACGCATCTGGCTCGACGGCCACGAACTGGAAGCACCCGCCGGCACCGTCACCTTGTACAACCCCCACGCCGTGCAGGCCTCGCAATTCAGCCCCAGCGGGGTCGAATACATCAGCCTGCACCTGGCGCCCCAGGCCATCGAACAAGTGGTTGACGATAACAACCTGCCCGGCAGCACCTTCGAACAGGGTGTGTTCCAGCACCCCGGGTTGGCCGCGGCCATCCTCGACTTTGCCCGCACCCCGGCCGCCCACCGCGCCGAACACGAGGAAGCCTTCATCCAGTTGCTGTGCCAGTGGATGCAGCCAGGGCCAGGCAAGGCCGGCGAGCAGCACGCCAGCGTTGAACGCAGCCTGCAATACTTGCGGGACTGCCTTGGGGAGCGAATCGACCTCGATGCCCTGGCGGCCGTGGCGGGGCTGAGCAAGTACCACTTCGTGCGGTGCTTCAAGAAACACACCGGGCTGGGCCCTCTGCAGTACCAGATGCAACTGCGCCTGCTGGAAGCGCGCAAACGCCTGCGCGCCCAGCAGCACTCACTGGAGATCGTCAGCCAATTGGGGTTCTACGACCAGAGCCACTTCATCAACGCATTTCGCAAGGTCATGGGCGTGACCCCACGTGCCTACGCCCTGGCCTTCAAGACAAAAGCCCGCTGAGCGCGGGCTTCTGTCACGGCGGGCCAAGGCCTCAATGGCCGAAAATATTCGACTTCTTCGCGCGTTTTTCCGCGCGCTTCTCGTCGGCGGTCTTGGTGGGTTTCTTCTTGGCGGCCTTTTTCGAGTCCATGCCTTTCATGCTGCGCACTCCCGTGGTTGGGTGGATGGTCTATTAGGTATAACACCTGCCAAGCCGCGCGCCTGACTATTTACCGGCCCGCCATGGCCGGCCCCTGGCCAAGGATGAACTCCTGGTAGCCAGAGCCGATCACGTACACCGCGAACCAGGCGAAAATACCTGCCGAAGCCAGATAGGCGTAGCGCAACAGCCGGGCCCCCAGCAGCTTCCCACCCTGGCTGGCGGCCGTGCAGATCGCCACGCACCAGGCTACGCCGGCGCAGAAGAAGCCTGCCAGAAATTGCCCGGTCCCCAGCAGGCCACCGCCACCTGAACGCGAGATCAGCGTACCGCCTACCGCTGCGAACCACAGGATGGCGCTGGGCGACGACATGGCCAGGAAAATACCGCGGGCAAACTCCTTGAGCCCGGACCCCGCCTGCGCCGCGTCACTCGTCTGCAGGCTACTGTCATGGCGCCAGGCGCTGACCAGCATCTTCACGGCGAAATACACCAGCACCACCGAGCCTCCCACCCACAACCCCCAGCGTACCCAGCTGTACTGCAACAGTACCGTCATGCCCACCAGCGCCAGAATGGCGTACACCAGGTCACCGAAACAGGTGCCCAGCCCCAGCCAGAACCCCTGCAGGTAACCGCGCTGCATGGCCAGGGTGATCATGGCGATATTGGCCACGCCAATGTCCAGGCACAGGGAAAGACTGAGGAGGAAACCGCTGGAGAATTGCATGGGGTGTGTCCGAATCGTGGCTGACCAGGCGTATTGGGCCTGAAGGGGCAAATGGTTGTATTGGAAGAAATTGCGCCCTGCAAGGTCAGTAATATCTGCACGACATGAATGCCGTTCATGTCAGTTATTGCACGAGCCCTGTGTATTAATAACCGCGAGCCTTCTACGATGCAGCCAGGCGAACCCACCACAGAGCTATACCATGACTGACACACGTACCCTGCTGGGCATCGAGTTGCCCATCATCCAGGCCCCCATGGCAGGCACTGCCACGCCCAGGCTGGCGGCCGAGGTCAGCAACGCCGGGGCGCTGGGGTCCATCTCCATCGCGGCGGTGGATGCCGCCGCCGGGCGCGGCATGATCCGCCAGCTGCGCGAACTGACCACGCGGCCGTTCAACATCAATGTGTTCTGCAACCGGCCTTCGCGCCCGGATGCGGCCACAGAGGCCGCCTGGCTGGCACACCTGCAGCCGTATTTCGAGGCATTCGGCGCCGCCGCGCCAGCGAGCCTGCACGATATCTACACCAGCTTCTACAACGATGACGCGCTGTTGCACATGCTGCTGGAAGAGCGTCCGCCTATCGTCAGCCTGCACTTGGGCTTGCCGCCCCAGGCGCGTATCGATGCGCTGAAAGAGGCGGGGATCGTGCTGCTGGCCAGTGCCACGTCGCTGGAGGAGGGCCGCCTCGTGCAGGCCGCAGGCATTGACGCCGTGGTTGCCCAGGGGACGGAAGCCGGCGGCCACCTTGGTGTGTTCGACGAGCACGGCCCGGACCAGCACCTGAGCACACGCGATCTGGTACGCGTGCTGCACCAACAGCTGGACATACCGATCATCGCCGCCGGCGGCCTGATGGACGGTGCCGATGTGGCCGACGTGCTGAGCCTGGGCGCCGTGGCTGCACAGCTGGGTACCGCCTTCATCCTGTGCCCGGAGTCGGCGGCCAATGCGGCCTACCGGCAGATGCTCGGCAGTGAGCGGGCCCGCACCACCGCATTGACCACGGTGATTTCCGGGCGCCCGGCCCGGGGCATCGTCAACCGGTTCATGAACGAGGTGGGCGCGCCAGGTCATCCCCGCGTGCCGGGCTTCGGCATCGCCTACCACGCGGGCAAGGAACTGATCGCAGCCGCCAGCAAGGCCGGCTCGGCGGAATTCGCCGCCCACTGGGCCGGTACCCAGGCGGCGCGGGCACGCAGCCTGCCCGCGGCTGAACTGGTGGAGAAACTCAAGGAGGAATACCACGCGGCGCGGTCTACTCTCTGACAGGACAACGTCTTGAAGGAGCCAGACATGGCCAAGGACACCGCGCACACCCTGGGTGTACGCACCCTCGCTGTACACGCCGGGCAGCACCCGGACCCCAGCACCGGCGCCATTGCCACCCCCATCAGCACGGCATCGGCCTATTCCTACGGAGATTTCGACACGGGTGAACAACGCTTCAGCGGCGAGAGCCCGGGTTACCTGTATAGCCGCTTCGCCAACCCCACCGTCGCGGCCCTGGAGGGCAAAATGGCGGCCCTCGAGGGGGGCGACAGCGCCGTGGCCTTCACCAGCGGCATGTCGGCCATCTGCGCCACGGTCATGGCGCTGGTGTCCAGCGGTGATGAACTGATCCATGTCGGCACCCTGTACGGCGGCACCGAAGGGGTGATGCGCAACCTGCTGCCACGCTTCGGCGTGCGGTCGGTTCATGTGGCCGAGGTGGGCGAACTGGAAGCGGCCATCACCCCCAAGACCCGGCTGATTTTCGCCGAGACACCGGACAACCCGATGCTGGGCGTGGTCGACCTGCACGAAACCGCGCGCATCGCCCGCGCCCATGGCGTGCTGACCGTGGCTGACAACACCTTCGCCACCCCTTGCCTGACACGCCCATTGGCCTTGGGCATTGACGTGGTGGTGCATTCGGCCACCAAATTCATCGGCGGCCATGGTGACAGCACCGGCGGCGTGGTGGTGGCCAACCGCGCCCTGGTGGACAAGATTCGAACCGTGGGCCTGAAGCAATTCGGTGGTTGCCTGAGCCCGTTCGAAGCCTCGTTGCTGATTCGCGGGCTGAAGACCCTGCCCTTGCGCGTGGAAGCCGCTTCATTGAGCGCTGAACGCATCGCCCGGCTGCTGGATGAACACCCGGCGGTGGCCAAGGTGTTCTACCCTGGCCTGCCCAGCCACCCGGGCCATGAAGTGGCGCGGCGCCAGATGAGCCGCTTCGGCGCATTGATGTCCTTTGAGCTCAAAGGCGGCAAGAGCGCTGCCCGGACCTTTCTTGACCGCCTGGAACTGGTGACCCAGGCCGTGTCACTGGGTGACACCGACTCACTGGCCTGCCACCCGGCGTCCACCACCCACAGCGCGGTGGCCAGGGACATACGCGAGCAATATGGGGTGACAGAGGGATTGGTACGCTTGAGCGTGGGAATCGAGGACGTGGAAGACCTGGAGCGCGATATCCGCCAGGCACTGGCAGCGATTGCCTGACACACCTCCTGTGGGACCGGGCGAAGCTTGGGAAGAGGAGACCGCGTGTTTTGGTTCAATACGCGAGCGCTCTTGCAGAGCTTCACCCAGTCCCACAGAGGCGCAGGTTTAGCCAGCCTCAGACCTTGCGACGCAGCAGGGTCACGCCGAATACCGCTATCCAGATAGCCGAGGTGAAGTAGTTGACGCGCTGATATAGCCCAAAGCCGATGCCATTCTTCGCCGAAATAACCATCATCGGAATGGTGATCAGCGCCAGCAGGGTCAGTACCATGGAGAAAAACGCCAACCCGCGAAACCCTTCAAGCCGCAGGCCTAACCACACCCACACCGCCCCCGCCAATACCAGGCTCCAGGGCAATACCAGTTCGCCGAAATGATGCACTACCTGGGCAGTGGAAGGGGCATCCATGTTACAACCTGCGTCACATGAGAAATCTCCAGTTACAAAACTGGCCAGTCCGTGCAACATGATCAATACACCACTGAGCCGCCCCAGTGCCGATTGCGGGAATGTCTTGTAAACCCCTACCCCGAACAAAATGAATAACACGCCAAGCGGAAAGTTATTGAACAGCGGATAAAGGGAATGCGTCGGTGCGTCCACCGCCCCCAATACACTCATGGACTGTTCAAAGTGGCTGTAACCGGGGTACATACTGCCGACAATCAGCAGGCCCAGCGCCATCCAGAACGGGATGGCCAAGCCGGCCACATACAAGTATTTCAGGGGGGACGATTTCAAGCGAACACTCCGCGGGTCATAATTGCCGTGTACCTTACTACAGCCGGGGCACCCGCGTCGCGGCCCCGGCTGCCGCGCCCCCGGTCAGGGGGCAGGCCGCAGGCTTCAGTTGTTCTGGCAACCGTTGCCCATCACCCGGTATTCAATGGTGTGGCGTTCACCCTGGTGGTCCAGGTAAGTCATTTTGGCCGGCACCACTTCGCACACATCCGGGATCTGGGTCATGCTCACCACCTTGGCGATATCCAGGTGAGTGCCGTAGGTATATTCCTGAACACTGTTGTTCTGAGCCGCAGGCAAGCTGGCAGCACCGGCAACGGTCGAGAAAGCGACAAGTGCAGCAACGATAAGACGTTTCATGATATATGGCCTTTAAAGCAATCACGCTGATTGACTTCATTTGCCGTGTTGGGGCGGGAAGAAGTTGTTACGCGGAGCACACGTAGTGCGTAACACGAAGTACCTGTCCTAGCTGCGAGTTTGTTTCAGCGGGGACATATATAGAATACAACTTCCTCAGGATGAATAAAGATCAAGTGTCGACATGCACTGTTGCTGTCTTTGCAATAATCCATGGAAAGGCGCATTTGCCGTGGTGCTCGCAGCCCCGTACGCTTGGCGGTCATTGACTGACTTCGGAACGCCTTTCGTGTCACCTGCCCCTCTGCCCGCCGACCTGTGGCCCCTGCTGAACAAGTTTTACCGTGACCAGCGCTCCGCCATGCGCGGCGACAAGGCCGCCCGCGCCTGGGTAACGCGCCGGGGCGAGATCATTGCCGCACTGAACCTCACGCCGGTGGCCGATGGGCACTGGCTGACGGGCTTGCTGGTGGCCCAGGCCTGGCGCGGCCAGGGAGTCGCTGGCGAATTGATCGAGCAGGCGGTGGCCAGCGTCACTGGCCCGGTGTGGCTGTTCTGCGACCCGGCCCTTGCCGGCTTCTACCAACGCTCGGGGTTCATCGAGCGCTATGACTTGCCTCAGGTGCTGAACGAACGGCTGGTTCGCTACCAGCGCAACAAGGCATTGATCGCCATGGCACGCTTATAACCGCCAGGCAGGTTGCCCGCCGCAAATGTGTGGGCGGCTGTTGCCGCACGCGTGCTAGCCTCAAGCTATCCCCCGACATATAAGGATTGTCATGAAACGTCTGACCCTGGCGGTACTTGCCCTTGCCTGTGCGGCCCCTGCTTTTGCCCTGACCCTGGCCGCCGCTGCGCCGCCGTCCAACATCAGTGAGCAGACGTTCAACAGCGTGCTCAAGGGTACCTGGCGTGACGCGGCCAACAGTGCCCGGGATCGCTACCGCCACCCTCGCCAGACCCTGCAGTTCTTCGGCCTGCGCCAGGACCAGACGGTCATCGAGATCACCCCCGGCACCGGCTGGTACAGCGAAGTGCTGGCACCGCTGCTCAGGGACCACGGCCAATACATCGCCGCCGTGCAATCGCCTGGCAGCGCCGACACCCTCAAACAGAAGTTTGCTGGCACGCCAGCGCAGTACAGCAAGGCCAGCCTGGTGACCTTCGATCCCAAGCAACCGAAATTCGGCCCGGATGACTCCGCTGATGCCGTGCTGACCTTCCGCAACGTGCACAACTGGGTCATGGCCGACAACGCCAAGGCGATGTTCCAGGGCTTTTACCAGGTGCTCAAGCCAGGTGGCACCCTGGGCGTGGTGGACCACCGCGGAAAGCCCGGCGAGACGGTTGAACAGATCAAGAGCAGCGGCTACCTGCCCACTGACTACGTGATCAAGTTGGCCACGGACGCGGGGTTCACCCTGGCCGGGCAAAGCGAAGTCAATGCCAACGCCAAGGACACCAAGAACTACCTCGAAGGCGTATGGACGCTGCCGCCGACCTACAAACTGGGGGATAAGGACAAGGCCAGGTACAAGGCTATCGGTGAATCGGACCGCATGACCTTGCGGTTCATCAAGCCAGTGGCCGTGGCCAGGGAGTGAACCCATGGGAGCTGGAAAGGGCTCGACGCCCCCCAGCTCCCACACCAGAGGTCAATCGTCCGAAGCAGGATCCAGCCCGGGGAACAGCACTTCGGTAAATCCGAAACGGGTGAAATCCGTGACCCGAGAGGGGTAAAGCCGGCCGATCAAGTGATCACACTCATGCTGCACCACCCGCGCATGAAACCCATGCGCAACGCGCTGGATCGCCTGCCCCTTGGGGTCAAACCCCTCGTAGCGAATGGACGCATAACGGTCCACCACCCCACGCAACCCCGGCACCGACAAGCAACCCTCCCACCCCTCTTCCGTGGCCGGGCTCAAGGGCGTGATCAGCGGGTTGATCAGAATGGTTTGCGGCACCGCTTCGGCGTCGGGGTAGCGCTCGCTGCGCTCGAAACCGAAGATCACCAGTTGCAGGTCTACACCGATCTGCGGTGCCGCCAACCCCACACCGCCCACGTGTTCCATGGTCTGGAACATATCGGCTATCAACTGTTCCAGCTCAGCGGTGCCGAACAATTCGGCCGGTACAGGCTGGGCGACGCGCAACAAGCGCTCATCACCCATTTTCAGAATGTCACGAATCATTGGGCACTTCCCCGATCAGGCCTGCTCGGGGTCCGGCTTGATCGAGTGATCGCGTCCCAGCCCCGAAACATGCTTTTTATCACCTTCGGGCTCGTCTTCGGGAAATTCCTTGTGGCCCGGTTCCTTGCCCTCTTCGGACATGTGCTCGATCACCGCATTCATTTCCGCCCCCAGCAGCAGCACCGCCGAGGAAATGTAGAAATACAGCAGCAGCACGATGATCGCGCCGATGCTGCCATACATGGCGTTGTAGTTGGCGAACCGCTGGACGTAGAACGCAAAACCCAGCGAGGCGATGATCCAGACCACCACGGCCAGCACGGAGCCTGGGGTGATGAAGCGGAATTTCTGCTTGACGTCGGGCATCACGTAATAGATCAACGCCACCGCCACCATCATCAGAATGACGATGACCGGCCAGCGCGCCACGGTCCACAGGGTCACGATGAAATCTTCCAGGCCAATCTGCCCGGCCAGCCAGCCCATTACCTGCGGGCCCAGCACCATCAGCGCGGCCGCGGCCAGCAGCATGCCGGCGATGCCCACCGTGTAGAAAATGGACAGGGGAATGCGCTTCCACACCGGGCGCTCTTCCACCACATCGTAGGCGGCATTCATGGCGCTCATCATCAACCGCACGCCGGCGGAGGCGGTCCACAGGGCAATGACGATACCGAACGACAGCAGCCCACCCTTGGATTGCTGCAACTGGTCGATCACCGGGTTGACCGAGTCCAGGGCCTGTGGGGGCAACACCAGGCCCGCTTGCAGGCGCAGCCAGGAGAAAAAGTCCGGCAGGTGCAGGAAACCGATCAGGGCGATCAGGAACAGGATGAAGGGAAACAGCGAGAACAGCATCTGGTAGGCCAGCGCCGAGGCGTAGGTGGACATCTCATCGTCGAGGAATTCCTTCACCGTACGAACCAGCACTTTCTTTAAAGACAGTTCACGCAATTCCGGGAAAATCATAGCGTCTCCTTTCGCCGCCATTGAGGGGGGGTAAAACAAGTGAAACGCCGGGACCTGGGGCGCGTGCACGGGCCGCAGGTTTTACCTCAAACAGCGTAGAACACGAAACTGGAACGGTTACCGGCGATGTCCAGACAGCACAGCGGCCATCCGAGGATGACCGCTGTACCGTTCAGACCGCAGGCAAGCCAGTTAGTGCTTGCTCAGCTTGTCCTTCGCTTCACCGACAGTTTGCTGGACTTTGCCCTTGGCCTTGTCGGCGGCGCCTTCGGCACGCAGCTTGTCGCTGCCCACCAGCTTGCCAGCGCCTTCTTTGACGCTACCCAGAGCTTCGTTAGCCTTGCCTTTCACTTTGTCTTTAGTGCCACTCATGGTATTTCTCCTTTCCGGAAAGTACGGGTGTCTAAAGTCGACATAAGGTTGACTGACCGCTTCGCGCCAGAGTTTCAATTTTTTATCGGCAAATACCTTTACCCGATGAACAGCACTGGGCGAATATCGACCGCAGCCACTCGCACCCTCCACCCACCGCGTTCTGCATCTACTAGAATCATGCCGCGCGTTCGCCACCGAGCCGGCGAACGCGAAAAAACAACAGCGTTTTTCCCGGAATCGATACCCATGCGTGTTTCCCCAGTACTGGCAGCCCTGCTGCTGGCCTTGCCCGCGTTGACTGCCCACGCGGACGAGCCCACCCCGACCCCGGATGCGCCGCAGACCCTGGTGGTCAACAGCTATGCCGACGACGGCAAGGATGGCACCCTGCGCTGGGCCATCGAGCAGAACAACCAGAACCCCGGCCACTACCGCATTGAAATACAGGCGGTGGGCAACGCCCCCTTCGTGATCAAGCCGGCCACCCCGCTGCCGGAAATCAAGGGCCCGGTGGCCATCCAGGGCACCGCGTGGAAACACACCGGCGACTTCATCGCCATCGATGGCTCGGCCTATGTGCAGGGCGACGCCGCCAAGGCGTGCCCGGGCGCGGTGGCCGGCCAGTACGGCGCCAATGTGCGCACCCTGAGCAACCCCGGCCTGGTACTGCGGGACACCCAGGGTGTGGACATCAGCGGCCTGGAGGTGCGCAACTTCTGCATCGGCGTGTTGCTCAACCGTGCCGGCGGCAACAACTTGCATGACAACCGCATCGTCGCCAACAAGGGCGGCGCCGGTATCCTGCTGACCGGGGATGATGGCCAGGGCAATGCCACGGCGAACACCACGAACAACAACCGCATCGTGCGCAACCAACTCATCGACAACGGTGACGGCCTGGAACTGACCCGCGGCGCGGCGTTCAACCTGGTGGCCGACAACCTCGTGCGAGCCACCAAGGCCACCCCTGAGGCCTCTCAGGGCGTGGAGATCATGCAGGCCAGCGACAACACCCTGACCCACAACCGCTTCGAGAACTACTCGGACGGCGTACAGATCAATGCCGGTGACCGCAACTACCTGGGCGGCAACGTGCTCAGCGGCAATTCCATCGGTATCAGCGTCACCGGCAGCGACAACCTGCTGGACGGCAACCTGATCCACGGCAACCGCATCGGTATCGCCCTGCGCCCAGAGGCCGTCAGCCACAACAACCGGCTGACCGCCAACCGCATCTGGGACAACAGCCAGGACATTCGCCGTTGCCAGAGCGGCGGCGCGTGCATTCCTGGCCAGCGCACCGGCGCCATCGTGTTCGGCGTACCCGGCCCGGACAACGTCACCTTCGTCGGTTCCCGCGGCGGCGGTGTCGAGCCCGGCAAGGCCACCGTGTGCGCGGCCAAGGGCGCGGCCACCGCCGACTGCCAGCAACAGCCCAACCACAACCAGCCGGCCCCGAAGTTGCGTGCCATCGCGGCCGGGCGCCTGCATGGCGAAGTCAGCGGCGAACCCAACAGCCGTTATCGCGTGGAAGTGTTCGGCAATGCCAAGCCCACTGAAACCGAGGCGGCCAACTTCCTGGGCGAGGTGTACGTGTCCACCAACGGCCGTGGCGTGGCCAACTTCAGCTTCCCGCTGGACGTGAAAGAGCCCAACCGTTCGTTCACCGTTACCGCCACCAGCCCGGACGGCGCCACGTCGGAACTGAGCAAGGCCCTGCCGCGCTGATGCCACCCACCACGGCCCTGTAGCAGCCGTCAGGCCGCGTCAGTTTCACCCAGCGCATGCGCCATCAGGGGGTGCCTGGGAGGCGGCCTTGCGGCCACTGCTACAGCCGTGTTGCGCGAGCTTGGTCAGGTTTGGCTTTATGTTTGCGCGTTTTACCCCGAGAATGCACCGCGTATTCGGCCACAGCGCCGACGCTTCATTTGCGTAGGACTTCTATGAAACTCGACAAACCCCAGGCCATCGCGCGCCGCAACAAAGAACTCGGCGGCGCGGTGCTCGGTGTCAACAACTGCCATTTCACCCTGCACGACGCTCGTCGAAATATCTTCTGGTTCGATATTCCAGTCGGCCGCCTGGCGATCGGGCAGTACGAATGGATTCACATGCTCATGCACACGCCCAGCACCGACCAACTGCTGCACCTGAAGGTGCCGACGGCGTTCCTGCGCGAAAAACTGGAAGGACTGGTAGTGCGCAACGAGGGCAAGCGCAAGTCTACTGTCAGCCTGGAACTGAGTGCTGACAAGGACTCGTTCCTCAAGGACGTGCGGCCTGCCGGCACCGGCGTCAGCTTCGCGCAGTTTCTGCAGAACTGAACACCGCCCGCGGTGCAGGAGCTGGTTTGCCAGCTCCTGCCTGCACTGGCATTCAGCGGTCAGCGGCCCACACGCCCACCGCTGCCGCCAGCGCCGTCAGCACCACACCCCAGAAAATATCGATGAACACCAGCAGCGGCGGCCAGCCAACCAGGGTTGCCCAGTTGCTCAGGTCATACGTGCCGTAGGCAATCAGCCCCAGCATCGCGCCATAACCCAGGCCGCGCCACACGCTGCCTGCCGTCACGCCCGGCCACACGGCCAGTACCACCACGCCCAGGGCATACAGCAGGTAGAACCCTGCCGCAGGGCCGAGCAGTGGCTTGTCGCGCATCAGCGAGCCGAGCATCTGTTTGTAGGTAGGGCCCATGAGCACGCCCAGCCAGAGCGCGTCCAGGACAAGGACCACAAGAAGGGTGCTGACGTAGGCGATCAGGGCTTTTTTCATCGGTACACTGCCTCGAATGGGGTTCGTACAGTGTAGGCCCGACCCCGGCGCGAAAAGTTCACCGGGGTGTCTGGCTCAAGGCTTCAGGTCAATTCGATGCGGTCGGCATGAATGACCAGCTTGCCTTCCTTGTAGAGGGCGCCGATGGCCTTCTTGAAGTTGCCCTTGCTGACCCCGAACAGACCGCTGATGACGGCCGGGTCACTTTTGTCGCTGACCGCCAGCACGCCGTTGTTGTCGCGCAGCTTGGCGAGGATCTGGTTATGCAGGCTGCTGACCAGTTGCTCGCCCACTGGCTGAAGGCTGAGGGCGATCTTGCCGTCGCTGCGCAGCTCCTTGATGAAGCCCTTTTCCTGTTTGCCCGAGCGCAGGAACTTGAACACCTCGTTCTTGTGGATGAGGCCCCAGTGCTTGTTGTTGATGATGGCCTTGAAACCCATGTCGGTTTCCTCGGCCACCAGCAGGTCGACTTCCTGGCCCACGCTGTAGTTGGCGGGCAGCTTGTCCAGGTAGCGGTCCAGGCGTGCGGTGGCGGTGATGCGCTTGGTGCGCTTGTCCAGGTAGACATGCACCACGCAGTAGTCACCCTGCTTGAGCTCACGCTTCTCTTCCGAGTAAGGCAGCAACAGGTCCTTGGGCAGGCCCCAGTCGAGGAACACGCCAATGCTGTTGATTTCCACCACCTTGAGGCTGGCGAACTCGCCTACCTGCACTTTCGGCTTTTCCGTGGTGGCCAGCAATTTATCTTCACTGTCCAGGTAGACGAAGACATTCAGCCAATCTTCATCTTCGCTGGGAATATCCTTGGGAACATAGCGGTTGGGCAGCAGTATCTCGCCGTCGGCGCCGCCATCCAGATACAGACCGAAATCCGTATGTTTAACCACTTGCAAACTGTTGTAGCGCCCGACTAAAGCCATCTGAAAAAACCCTCGTTTCGTGCGCGCATTCTACCCGAGATCGCTGCCCGCCGCTGCTGTGGCGAGCGGGGCCTTGATTTTCAAGGGCTTGGCGGCCGTTCGTCAGGCCATTGGTCGCCGGGCATCGCCCGATAGCGCACCATGAGCCGGTGTTTCATCAAACTTTTCCATTAAAACAGGAAGTTACAGGCCCACATGAAAATTGAAACAAGCGATTGACAAACAATTATTCGCCACGTTTTGCGTCAATATTAAGTCAGCAATTAAATGCCCTGTCCGGTATAATCACTGGCCGTATTGTAATTGCACAGGTGAATGGCAGCCATGCGTGTAAAAGCCTCCAACAGCAAAGCCAAGCCCGCTCCAGCAGTGGAAACCAGCGAATCGATCAACGACCAGATCGCTGCATTCCTCAAGGGCGGTGGTGAAATCCAGCAGATCGCCAAAGGCGTCAGCGGCCAGACCTTCACGCCATCGCGCCACATCAGCCTGGGCAAGAAATAACCCAAGCGACCTCCCCGGGCATGTGGGCCTCTCGGCCCACTGCCTGCGCAGTTCCCCCCTCGATGTCTTTCAGCCGATCGGCGCCATGAAAACCGACGAATGGCATGAACCTCCTTGTTTTCACCGGTATGCTTGGCCCCTCTAGATCAGGCCTTCCAGCCCGGGGGAGCATGATGCTCAAGCCCAGCCTATTCATGATTGCCACCTTGTTGGCCAGCCAGAACGTCAGCGCGCAGTTGTTGCAGCGGGACCTGGGCGACTACAACCTGCAGTTCGGCACCAGCCCCGCCCGCTCCATGGCGCAAGGCCTGGTGAAGCCGGCCAGCACCGAGAGCGTGCACGGCGGCGTGGACCTGAGCAGCGACAGCGGTTGGTATTTCGGCCAGTGGGCACCCAGCATGGGCCTGACCGCCTCCACCAACCTGGAAATCGATACCTACACCGGTTTCAAGCGGTCCCTCACCGGCAACCTGGGATACGAAGTCGGCGTGATCCATTACACCTTTCCCGACCTTGCCACCAATGACAGCCACGAGGTGTACGCCGGCCTGACGCTGTTGGGCAACCGCTTCGGCGCGGCCTTCAGCGATGACCCGGGCCGTCGCGACAGCACCCTGTTCGCCGACTTCGGCACCGTGCCGCTGCTGGACTTCGGCGTGCGGATGAAAGTGGGCAGCCATCAGCTGGACACCCCCTACACCATCGGCGACGACACCGAGGTGCGCGGTTTCAACGACTGGTCCGTGCAACTGTCGCGGGCATTCATGGGGGTGGACCTGAACTTCATCTACAGCGACTCGAGCCTGCGCGGGCCCGAATGCGTGGCCTATTCCGGGCAGAACAGCTGGTGCGACAGCACCGTGGTCATCCAGGCTCAACGCGCGCTGTTCTGACCGCTATTCGTTGTCGCGTTGCTGACGGCGGTACGGAAACACGTCGATCACCTTGCCATCCATGATCGCCCCCTGCAGACCTTTCCAATAGTCCGCGTCGTACAACTCGCCATGCAACTGGCTGAACAGGCGCCGCTGGCCCGCATCAGCGAACAGGAAAGGCGGAAATTCCTCGGGAAACACGTCGTGGGGGCCGATGGAATACCAGGGTTCCGACGCCATCTCGTCTTCTGGAAAGCGCGGCGGCGGGATCTGGCGAAAATTCACCTCGGTCAGGTAGCTGATCTCGTCGTAATCGTAAAACACCACCCGGCCATGACGGGTGACGCCAAAGTTCTTCAACAGCATGTCACCGGGAAAGATATTGGCGGCCGCCAGTTGCTTGATCGCCAGGCCGTAGTCTTCCAGCGCCTCGCGCACCTGGGGTTCGTTGGCGCTTTCCAGGTACAGGTTCAGCGGGGTCATGCGCCGCTCGGTCCAGCAATGCCGAACCAGCACGGTTTCGCCTTCCACCTGCACGGTGGAAGGCGCCACTTCCAGCAATTCGGCCAGGCACTCGGGCTCGAACTTGCTGCGCGGGAAACGGAAGTCGGCGAACTCCTGAGTGTCGGCCATGCGCCCAACGCGGTCGACGCTTTTCACCAGGCGGTATTTCTCGATCACCGTGTTGCGGTCGACATTCTTGGACGGTGAAAAGCGGTCCTTGATGATCTTGAACACCGTGTTGAAGCCTGGCAGGGTGAACACCGACATGACCATGCCGCGCACCCCGGGGGCCATGATGAAGCGGTCATCGGTGTCTGCCAGGTGGTGAATGAGCGCGCGGTAGAATTCGGACTTGCCGTGTTTGTAGAACCCGATGGAGGTGTAGAGCTCGGCAATGTGCTTGCCCGGCAGGATGCGTTTGAGAAAGCCGATGAATTCGGCGGGCACGGGCACATCCACCATGAAATACGAGCGGGTGAAGGAAAAGATGATCGACACCTCCGCCTCATCAGTGATCAGCGCATCAATGCGCACGCCCTGCCCTTCACGGTGCAGGAATGCGATTGCCACGGGCCACTGCTCGTCATGGGTGAACAGGCGTCCCACCAGGTAGGCGCCTTTATTGCGGTACAGCACCGAAGAAAACAGCTCCAGGCGCAGTTCACCGTCCTTGCACACCCAGTCGGGCAGGTGCTCACGCAGCTGGCCTTCCAGACGCTGCATATCGCCGCCCAGGTCTGCGTAGGCCACGCCGAAACGGTAATCGGCGAACACCTGGGCCAACATGCCCGCCAGCTGGCCATTGGGCGCATAGAGACGAGTCTGCGGCGCCCGCTCGCCGCGCAAGGAGGGTCGCGTGGTGTGGATGAACATGCAGCCGTCGCTGATCAGGTCATGGCTGAACAGGCCACAGAAGATGGAGTTGTACCAGGTTTCCGCCAGCTCATCGTCAAAGCGCAGATCGATCAGGCGAATGTAAGCGCTCTTGACCAGCGGCCACTGATCCACGTCGGTGAACACCTCAGTGGTAAAACCGTGGCGCAGGCGAGTCACGGTCTGGCCGACTTTCTCTTCGTACAGGCTGATGCGGGCTGCCGAGGCCTCCTGGATTTCCTGCCACTGGGCCTGCTCGAAGCGCCCGCGCGCGCCGTCGGTGATCAGGCGAAACTGTTCGCGGTAGTCATCGAAGCCATCGAGGATGGTACGGGCGATCTCGGCCGCCGGCCATTGTTGCGCCATGGGTCACGGGCCTCTGCAAAGGCATACAGGAAACCCAAGCGTAGCAGCCAGTGGCCGCCGCGACCTGTGGGGCCGGGCGAAGCTCGGGAAGGGGCTCACCGCGTAGTACCTGAAGACCGCGGCGCCTGCTTCCCGAGCTGGCGCCCGGTCCCACCGGGTTGGCGGCGGTGGTTAGAGGTTCCTTGTAGGACCGGGCGAAGCTCGGGAAGGGGCCACCGCGTAGTACCTGAAGACCGCGGCGCCTGCTTCCCGAGCTGGCGCCCGGTCCTACTGGGTTGGCGGCGGTGGTTAGGGGTTCCCTGTGGGACCGGGCGAAGCTCGGGAAGGGGCCACCGCGTACTACCTGAAGACCGCGGCGCCTGCTTCCCGAGCTGGCGCCCGGTCCTACTGGGTTGGCGGCGGTGGTTAGGGGTTCCCTGTGGGACCGGGCGAAGCTCGGGAAGGGGCCACCGCGTACTACCTGAGGACCGCGGCGCCTGCTTCCCGAGCTGGCGCCCGGTCCCACCGGGTTGGCGGCGGTGCAGCGCCAACCCTTGCGCAGGCCCAACCGCTCAAGGACACTTGCGCCCTGCCAATCGGATCAGGAGATCCCCGTGAAACCCGCCTCCCTCATGAACATGTTGCTGCTGGCCGCCGTCTGGGGTGCGAGCTTTCTGTTCATGCGTGTCATCGCCCCGGAACTGGGTGCACTCCCCACTGCTTTTTTCCGCGTGGCCATCGCGGCCACCGGGTTGCTGGTCATGCTGGCGCTGATGCGGGTGAAATGGGCCTTCAATGGCAAGCTCAAGACTTGCCTGCAGCTGGGCATGATCAACTCGGGCATGCCGGCCACCCTGTACGCCATCGCCGCCCAGGTGCTGCCAGCGGGCTACTCGGCCATCTTCAACGCCACCACCCCGTTGATGGGCGTGCTGATCGGCGGGCTGTTCTTCCATGAACGCCTGACCCCTATCAAGCTGCTGGGCGTGTTTGTCGGCTTGTTCGGCGTGGGCATCCTCACCCGTGCCGGCCCGGTGGCCTTCGACGCACAATTGGCCATGGGCGCCGGAGCCTGCCTGCTGGCTACCACCTGTTACGGTTTCGCCGGCTTCCTCGCGCGGCGCTGGCTGGACCAGCAAGGCGGCCTCGATCCACGCCTGTCGGCGCTGGGTAGCATGCTTGGGGCAACGTTACTGCTACTGCCCTTGTTCGCCGCCAGCGTCACCATCGCGCCCCCGGCGAGCTGGGGTGGCTGGGAAGTGTGGGGCTCGTTGCTGGGCCTGGGCCTGGTGTGCACGGCGTTCGCCTACATCCTGTATTTCCGCTTGCTGAGCGACATCGGGCCGGTGAAATCCAGCACCGTGACCTTCATGATTCCGGCGTTCGGGGTGCTGTGGGGAGCGTTGCTGCTGGGTGAGCCGCTGTCGTGGGCGCACTTGTATGGCGGGGTATTGATCGGGGTGGCGTTGTACCTGGTACTCAGGCCAACTACCAAAGTGGCGGGGGCAAAATGAGCTGGATACCGACACGGTAAGGCCTGTGGTTTTCAGGCTTTTACCGGGTAGCTGCGCCAGTAGCGGCTCTGCAGGTAAACTACTCTTTTAAGCGTCGGTCGGAGTCTCGAATGGGCACGCAGGAAAACATGATGAGTGCCGAAAAAAGCTCACTTCGGCTTTCCCGGTTGCGGCTGCGAGATTTTCGTTGCTTTGAAAAGTTGGATATTGATTTCCACCCGCGACTGACCGTACTGGTTGCGGCCAATGGCATGGGCAAGACATCCATTCTCGACGCCATCGCTGTCGCGTTCGGACCTTATGTAGGCGCGTTCGATGAAGCCGTTGGGAAGCATCTGGAGCCGAGCGACATTCGCCAGTTCCATGCCCGACAGACTATTACTAACGAAATGGAATCGGCTTCGAAAGGGGCTCGCGTTGAAGCGACTGGCTCTATCCCAGGCAGCACACTGAATGAGATATCAGACGGGGCGCTCCCCGATACATGGGCTCGTCATCTGTCCAGTACCACCAAGACAAAAACGTCAATCAAAGATGCCAAGGAACTGGTGAGCTACGGCAAGAGGATGCAAGAAGCCGCTCGTACGCCCAGCTCTGGTGTAGTTTTACCCCTTGTTGCCTATTACGGCACAGGCCGGTTATGGCAGCAGAAGAAGCTGACCGACAGCAAGAATATCCAGCGCACCTCCCGAACCGTGGGTTATACCGATTGCCTTGACCCTGCGTCCAGCTATAAGTCATTCGTGCAATGGTTCCGTTACTGGAGCCTCAACGCCAAGGAGGCTCAACTCAAGGCGCTCGAGGCAGGCACCGCCGTTACCAAGACTGAATTTGACGCTTACATACAGTCGGTGAGCCGCGCGGTCAACACGTGTATTCAACCTGCCGGTTGGACTGATATCCAGTACTCCTTTACCCGCGATGCACTGGTAGCTCGTCACGAGCAGTTTGGCGAGCTGCCGGTCGAATGGCTCAGTGATGGTATTCGGAACATGATCGGCATGGTCGCCGATATCGCATTTCGGGCGACCAAGCTTAATGGTCATCTCGGGGAGCGGGCAGCGCAAGAGACGCCTGGCGTGCTCCTGATCGACGAGATCGACATGCACTTGCACCCTGAATGGCAACAAGTGGTGCTGCTGAACCTGGCACAAGCGTTCCCCTCGATGCAGTTTATCGTGACCACTCACAGCCCGCAGGTGTTGAGCACTGTCTCTTCAGATAGCGTCCGGATTCTTCGCAGCGAGCTGAATATCGAATTCGGCGGCCGTACGGCTACCGTCAGCCAGCCGCAATGGCAGACTCGCGGCGTCGCCAGTTCCGAGCTTCTGGCCAGGATCATGGGCGTCGATCCGATTCCTTGCGTGCCTGAGGCAATCTGGGTTTCCGATTATCAAGCACTGATTCAGCAGAACCTGCATGCCCATGCGGAGGGGCGCACGCTGCGGCAAAAGCTCGAGAACCACTTTGGCGCGGAGCACCCCGTACTTCAAGAGTGCGACCGGATGGTCCGCCTGCAGGGGATCAAACAGCGCCTCCCACGGGATCTTGGGAACGGGGCGCGTTGATATGCGCCGCCTGGACCGGCAAGATAATCCCCCCGCGCCCCTGAGACGCTACCGCCATGGTCAGAACACATGGAGTGCCACATGCCCTACCGCTGAAGAGCGCCAGCGCATCTGGGAATCGCTGGACGTGATGCAAAGTGGCCGATGCGCCTACTGCGAAGGGCCGATGGGCGAGGGCAATCGGCACATAGAGCACTTCCGGCAGCGCCGCAATTACCCCCAGGGCACATTCGACTGGGCAAACCTGTTTGGTTCATGCAACCGTGCGGGAACATGCGGAAGAGCCAAAGATCAATGTGGCCCATACCCACCGGAGATGCTGATCAAACCCGATGTGGAAACGCCCGATGTCTTTCTGGTTTTTACCCCCATGGGGACTGTGGAACCAAGGAGGGATTTGAGTGCAGCTGATCACCTTCGGGCGCGCGAGACTATCCGCATTCTCGGCTTGGACGGACCGCTGAATCAGATTCGCCGCGCAGCGCTTTGTGGATACCTGCAGACCATGGAATATTTTGCCGACTATGCGAATTTGTTTCCTGAAGACACGGGCTGGATTGAAGAGCTCGAACGGGAAGTGCGCAGTACTGCTCACCTGCCGTTCGCGACCGCAATCAGGCATGTGCTAACGCGTCAGAGCGATTAGCGCCAACAAGCCACCCTTCCGATGACCAGGCCAGTAGGTACCGAGTCAGCCCAGTATCTCCTTGAGCCGGTACCACGCCATGCCCAGCGCCAACAGCGGCGAGCGCAGGGCCTTGCCGCCCGGGAAGGTCATGTGCGGCACTTTGCTGAACACGTCGAAGCCGTGACTGTGGCCCGCGTGAATGACCTCGGCCAGCAGTTTCGCCGTCCAGTGGGTGACGTTGACGCCGTGGCCGCTGTAACCCTGTGCGTAATACACGTTGGGGTACTGGCTCAGGCGCCCTACCTGGGGGAAGCGGTTGGCGGTAATGCCGATCATACCGCCCCATTGGTAATCCAGCCGCACGTTGGCCAGTTGCGGGAAAACCTTGAGCATCTTCGGCCGCATGTAGGCGCCGATGTCCGCCGGGTCACGCCCTGAATAATGGCAGGCGCCACCGAACAACAGACGGTTGTCGGCTGTCAGACGGTAGTAGTCCAAACCCACCTTTTGATCGCACAGCGCCAGGTTCTGCGGAATCAGGCTGGCAGCCAGTTCGGCCCCCAGCGGCTCGGTGGTGACAATGTAACTGCCCGCGGGCAGTACCTTGCCGCTCAAGCGCGGTTCCAGGTCATCCAGGTGGGCGTTGCAGCCCAGCACCAGGTGGCCGGCACGCACGGTGCCACCGGCGCAGCGCACCTGCACGGTACTGCCATGGATGATCTCCAGCGCCGGGCTGTTTTCGAAGATGCGCACACCTTGGGCCTGGGCCAGGCGCGCTTCGCCCAGCACCAGGCGCAAGGGGTGCAGGTGCCCCGAGCCCATGTCCACCAAACCACCGGCGTACTGGTCGCTGTTCACCACCTGCCTGATGTGCGCGGGGCCGACAATGCGGGTCTCGTGGGCGTAGCCCATTTCTCCCAGCCAGCGCTGCTCCTCGGCAAACGCCGCGAACTGGGCCGGGGTGTTGGCCAGTTCGCAGAAGCCCCAGCGCAGGTCGCAATCGATGCCGCTGGCCTCGATGCGTTCGCGCACCAACGCCACCGACTCGATACCCGCCTGCTCCAGGTAGCGTACGCCGTCATTGCCCACGTAGCGGGCGAAACCGTCCACTGCGTGGCCAATGCCGCGGATCAACTGGCCGCCATTGCGGCCACTGGCGCCCCAGCCGATTCGCCGCCCTTCCAGGAGCACCACCGACAAGCCACGCGCGGCCAGTTCCAGGGCCGTGTTGACGCCAGTGAAGCCACCGCCGATCACGCACACATCCACGACCAGGTCTTCCCCCAGGCAGGGGTACTCCAGCATCTGGCCTGCGGTTGCCGCGTAGTACGACCGGGCATGTTCTGAATGCACCACCATCACATTTCTCACTTAGCGGTTCGACTTGATGTCCACCCAGTCACGCGTCATCAAACGCATGATGGCCGGTTTCGGGGCGGTGGAAATGTAGAGCTGTTTGAGTACTTCCTGGGACGGGTATACCTCAGGGTTGGTCAGCAGGTCCTTGTCCATGTACTGCTTGGCCTCGAGGTTCGGGTTGGCGTAGCCGACCGTCGCGCTGACCTTGGCGATGACCTGCGGGTCGAGCAGGTTGTTGATGAAGGCGTGGGCCTCTTTCACGTCACCAGCATCGGCGGGAATGGCCAGCAGGTCGAACCACAGGTTGGCGCCTTCCTTGGGAATGGCATAGGCGATATGGATGCCGTTCTTGGCTTCCTTGGCGCGGTTGGCGGCCTGGAACACGTCACCCGAATAGCCGAAGGCCACGCAGATATTGCCGTTCGCCAGGTCCGACACGTACTTGGACGAGTGAAAATAGGTCACGTAGGGGCGCACGGCCTTGAGCTTGGCCTTGGCTTTGGCGTAGTCATCGGCATTGGCGCTGTTAGGGTCCAGCCCCATGTATTTGAGGGTGGCTGGCAACACTTCGTCAGCCGAGTCCATGAAGGAGACGCCACACTTGGTGAGCTTCTTCATGTTCTCGGGCTCGAACAGCACCGCCCAGGAATCGATGTGGTCGACGCCCAGTACTTCCTTGACCTTGTCCACGTTGTAGCCAATGCCGTTGGTACCCCACAGGTAGGGCACCGAGTGGGCGTTGCCGGGGTCATTCTTTTCCAGCAGCGCCATGAGTGTGGGGTCCAGGTTTTTCCAGTTCGGCAGCTGGGAGCGGTCCAGTTTCAGGAACGCCCCCGCCTTCACCTGGCGGCCCAGGAAATGGTTGGAAGGCACCACCACGTCATAGCCGGTGTGGCCAGCCAGCAGCTTGCCCTCCAGGGTTTCGTTGGAGTCGAATACGTCGTACACCACTTTGATGCCGGTCTTGGCGGTAAAATCAGCCAGGGTTGTTTCGCCAATGTAGTCGGTCCAGTTGTAGACGCTCACCGACCCTTCGGCCTGGGCCCCAGTGGCCATGGTCAGCGCAAGCGCTGCAGGTAACAGGGTTTTCAGAACATGCATTCGACTCACTCCTTTGGAAAGGTTGGAGCTGCAAGCGTGACGCTTGCAGCGTGAAGCTGCCTCAAACGCTCAACAGCAGGAACTCGCGTTCCCATGAACTGATGACCCGCTTGAAATTTTCATGCTCGGCGCGTTTCACCGCCACGTAGCCGCGCACGAACTTCTCGCCCAGGTACTGGATGACGGTGTCGCACTCTTCCATATGCGCCAAGGCATCTTCGATGGTGATCGGCAGGCGCAGGTTGCGGCGCTCATAGGCGCGGCCTTCCACCGGCGCGCTGGGCTCGATGCCCTCGACCATGCCCAGGTAGCCGCACAGCAGGCTTGCGGCGATGGCCAGGTAAGGGTTGGCGTCAGCGCCTGGCAGGCGGTTTTCCACGCGCATGGCTTCGGGGCTGGCATCTGGTACACGCAGGCCCACGGTGCGGTTTTCCTCACCCCACTCCACGTTCACCGGTGCCGATGTGTCCGGCAGGAAGCGGCGGAACGAGTTGACGTTGGGGGCAAACATGGGCAGCAGTTTGGGAATGTATTTCTGCAAGCCGCCAATGTGGTGCAGGAACAGCTGGCTTTTGGCGCCGGTGTCGTCGACGAAGATCGGCTTGCCGGTGGCGATGTCGATCACGCTCTGATGCAGGTGCATGGCGCTGCCAGGCTCGTCGCCCACCGGTTTGGCCATGAACGTGGCCGTGACGTTGTGCTTGAGCGCGGCTTCACGCATGGTGCGCTTGAAGATGGTGATCTGGTCGGCTAGGTCCAGGGCATCGCCGTGGCGGAAGTTGATCTCCATCTGCGCCGGGCCGTCTTCGTGGATCAGCGTGTCCAGGTCCAGGCCCTGGGCTTCGCACCAGTCGTAGACGTCTTCGAACAGCGGGTCGAATTCGTTGGCCGCATCGATGGAGAACGACTGCCGGCCGCTTTCAGCGCGGCCCGAACGGCCCAGGGGCGCACGCAGAGGCAGGTCCGGGTCTTCGCAGCGCTGAGTGAGGTAGAACTCCATTTCCGGCGCAACGATGGGCTGCCAGCCTTTGTCGGCATACAGCTTGAGCACCTTCTTGAGCACGTTGCGCGGCGACAGCTCAACGGGGTTGCCCTGTTTGTCGAAGGTGTCGTGGATGACGATGGCCGTCGGCTCGATGGCCCACGGGATCACGTAGATCGACGAAGGGTCCGGGCGGCAGATCATGTCGATGTCGGCAGGGTCCAGCAGGTCGTAGTAGATGTCGTCGTCGACAAAATCCCCGGTTACCGTTTGCAACAGCACACTTTCCGGCAGGCGCATGCCTCGCTCATGCAGGAATTTGTTGGTGGGTGCTATCTTGCCGCGGGCAATGCCGGTCAGGTCGCTGACCACGCATTCAACCTCGGTAATCTTGTGATCTTTCAGCCAACTGGACAGTTGGTCGAAGGGGGCATTCATAAAGACCTCATCTCGATTTTTGTTGGCGCCGATAGTGCCTGGTTTTTGCTTCAAATGGACGAAGCGTGGGGCCGATCTTCCCCTCGGGCGCGTTCCCTTATATCTTGCGCAAGCAGCTTATAACCATCTATCCATTTTACGCACGCCTTAATGCACCATCGTGGTGCGATCAGGTCATCGTATGAAAGAGCCCTACCCGCTTACCGTCCACGCCTACCAGACCGGCAGTTTCACCGAGCAGATCCAGGCCACACCGGGCTGGGTGCAGGACTATCAGCAGATGTCACCGGGGCATTTCCGCGGGCAGATCCGTTACCTGGACCTGCACGGCGTGGAAATTTACGAAGAAGGCATGAACACCCGGGTAGAGCAGCACTTCAGCGCCCCCCAAGGTTCACTGGCGTTCTGTTTCGACCAGAGCGAGCAGTCGCTGTACCTGCTCAATGGTGAAAGCCGCAATATCTGGATCACCCCGGAGCACTACCGCGAGACCGCCGTGGTGTTCGGCCCGCAATTCGTGCGCGAGCATGGCCTGGACGTGGCGCGCCTGGAAGGGTTGTTCATGGCGCCGCTGCGCTGCGGGCAAAATCAACTGTTCACCCGATGGCTGGGCAGCACCCTCACCCGCCTGGCCCACAGCGCCGACGGCCCCGACCGTGACAGCCTGACCACGCAGCTGCTGGACGATTGCCTGTTCATCCTCGACAACGCCTCGGTGAGCCTGGACACCGGCGCCTTGCAGCGCCGGGCCGCGGAACGGCGGATCATGAAGCGGGTGTTCGAGTGGGCTGCCGACGTGCCCGATGAAACCCTCAACCTGGTGGCGCTGGCCCGCGTCGCGGGCGTTTCACTGCGCCAGTTGCAGCAAGCGTTCAAGGCTTACACCGGCATGGCGCCGGCCCAATGGCTGCGGCTCAAGCGCCTGAACAACGCGCACCGCGAACTGCTGCGCGCCCAAGGCAGTGCCACCACGGTGGCGGAGGTAGCGATGCATTGGTCGTTCTGGCACCTGGGGCGGTTTTCCAGCAGTTACCGGGCATTGTTCGATGAACTGCCCAGCGAGACGCTGAAGCGCAAGACCTGAAACCCGATACCTGCGCAACCGCAGCTAAACCTTGCGAAACACAAATATCAGCCCCAGCACGATCAGCCCCATCCCGGCCACGCTCAGCAGCGCCAGGCGGTTACCGAAAATCAGCCAGTCCATCACCGCCGTGACAGCCGGCACCAGGTAGAACAGGCTGGTAACGTTGACCAGGTTGCCACGGGCAATCAGTCGATAAAGCAGCAAGGTCGCCAGCACCGAGACCACCAGGCCCATGTACACCACCGGCACGTAAAACGACAGGCTGTGCTCGATGTGGAACGCCTGGCTGGGCACGAACACCGCGCACAGCAGCATGCCGGCCGCGTATTGCACCGGCAGGGTGCCAAGCGGATCGGTGGTGATGCGCTTCTGCATGATGGAGCCCAGGGTCATGCTCAGCATCGCCAGCAATGCGAACGCCATGCCTGCCCATGACATGCCAGCGATGCCGATGCTCTGGAACACCACCAGCACCAGCCCGGCGAGCCCCAGGCACAAGCCAAACAGGCGGGTGAGCGAATGGCGCCGCTCCACCAGCACCGCCGTGAGGATGGGTTGCACGCCCATGACCGTGGCCATCACGCCGGGGGTGACTTTCAGGCTCAGGGCCAGGATGTAGAAGATCTGGTAGGCGCCCAGCAGCACCAGGCCAGTGGCGATGGCGTAGCCCAGGCCCTGACGGGTAGTGGGCAGGCGCAGCTTGAGCAACGGCACCAGCATCAACAGCGCCACCAGCGCGATGGCGAAACGGCACAGCAGGAAGGCGAAAGCCGAGGCATGCGCCAGGCCCCATTTGGAGAAGATCGCGCCACTGCTCCATAGCAGGACGAACAGCACGGTGGAGGCCACCGAGGCCACGGAGTCTTTCGAGAAGGCAAACATGTGAGGCACCTGTCATTCGGGCCAGATAAGGCCAGAGCGGCTAAACAGCCGGGTTCAGTGTGTTGGGGCGCGGTGCTTCAGACCGCAGCAACGACGCCGCAGGGCGGTGCAACAACTGCACACACGGGCGTCTGAACGACAGGAGGGGGATAGTGGCTGAGCTGGGCCGGCTGCTGGTCCGCGCACGGCACGCCGACAGCGAAAGCTGCGCGGGTGTGGATGGCGTGAGGACGGATGGCGGGCATGGCGAGCTCGGATTCGGTTGAGGGCTGACTATAACCATCGCTCAGGGGTTTTGACAATGGTGCCTGGCGCGATTTTCGCGCTGTTGCGTTCCCGAGCTACGCCCATTCTCACAAGGGGCTGCGTGAACGCCTGTGGGACCGGGCGACGCTCGGGAAGGGGTCGCATGGCAGCCCCCGCCGTGTGAAGATAAGCCCCTGCCCCATCCATCGAAAGGACTGAATGATGCGTACCAAAGCCGTACTGGGCCACACCGAAACCACCCGTATCCTGGCCGCCGCCCGCGCTGAAGCACAGCAGAACAATTGGGCGGTGACCATCGCCATCGTCGACGACGGCGGCCACCTGCTGGCGCTGGAACGCCTGGACGGCGCGGCCTCCAGCACCGCCTACCTGGCGCCGGAAAAGGCCCGCACTTCGGCCATCAGTGGCCGCGAGTCGAAATATTACGAAGACCTGGTCAACACCACGGGCCGCACCTCGTTCCTGTCGGTGGACATCATGACCTGCCTGGAAGGTGCGGTACCGATCATCCACGACGGCCAGGTGATTGGCGCCGTTGGCGTTTCGGGGGTCAAGTCGGAGTTCGATGCGCAGATCGCCCGGGCCGGCGTGGCCGTGCTGGGCTAGGGGAACAGCAAACGAGAAGCCCCGGCCGAACGGCCGGGGCACGGGTTTCAGCCGAACAGCCAGTAACCCAGCGCAGTCAGCACCACCACCGCCAGCACCGGCCGCAGTACGCGGTAGGCCTTGGGGTTGGCCCGCTTGAATTTCTTCATCTTGCCGGAAATGCCGTCGCTGAAACGCTTGCTCCAGGCATAGGCCTGGTTGATACCGCCCACGCGCTCTTCATCGACGTTCTGCGGCGCCGTGGCACGGCCCAGGAAGGCGCTGACGCTACGGTTGATGCGGCCCATCAGGCGGTTGCTCAACGGGCGCTCGATGTCGCAGAACAGGATCACGCGGGTGAAGTCTGTCTCGTTCTTGACCCAGTGGACGTAGGTCTCGTCGAACATCACGTCCTCACCGTCGCGCCAGGCGTATTCCTGGCCATCCACGAAGATGCGGCAGGCGTCGGAGTTGGGAGTCGACAGGCCCAGGTGGTAGCGCAGCGAACCGGCGAACGGGTCGCGGTGCGGGTTCAGGTGGCTGCCGCCCGGCAGCAGGGCAAACATCGCGCCCTTGACGTTGGGGATGCTGCTCACCAGTTCCACCGTCTTGGGGCACAGGGCCACGGCCGAGGGCAGCGGCTGGTCGTACCATTTGAGGTAGAAACGCTTCCAGCCTTTCTTGAAGAACGAACCGAAACCGGCGTCGTTGTTCTTTTCGGCGGCGCGGATGTAGCCCTCGTCGAACAGGTGCATGGCCTCTTCGCGGATGGTTTCCCAGTTGTTCTTCAACAGGTCCAGTTCGGGAAACTTGCTGCGGTCCAGGTAAGGCTTGGACGGCACGGCGGAAAACAGGTACATCAGCGCGTTGTACGGCGCGAAAAACGCGGAGTGGTTGACGAACTGGCGCAGCACCGGCAGGCGCGCCTTGCCGCGCAGATGCACGTAGAGGATGCTGCAGACGAACAGCATCAGCACAGCAACCTTGACGGCGAGTGAAAGGGTCATGCAACAACTCCTTGAATGGGCAGTCCGCCATGATAAACCCTGGAAGGCTGCCTGGGCAGCCATTCCGGACGACATTCATTATTGCGCGGGCGATAGAACCCTTTCTTGAGGCAGGTCAACACCCTGTAGCCCTGGCGGGAAAGCCGGGTCGGCGTTACACGCCTACTGCTGGGTTTCGGCCTCGGTGAACAGGTCGCTGAACAGCATGCTCGACAGGTAACGCTCACCCGAGTCCGGCAGGATGACGACAATGGTCTTGCCCTGCATCTCCGGCTTCTCAGCCAGGCGAACGGCTGCCGCCATGGCGGCGCCACAGGAAATACCGCACAGGATGCCTTCTTCCTGCATCAGGCGCAGGGCCATCGCCTTGGCTTCGTCGTCGCTGACCAATTCCACCCGATCCACGAGCGCCAGGTCCAGATTGCCAGGCACGAAGCCCGCGCCGATGCCCTGGATCTTGTGCGGGCTGGGCTTGATCTCTTCACCGGCCAGCGCCTGGGTGATCACTGGCGAAGTGATCGGCTCCACGGCCACCGACAGGATGGACTTGCCCTGGGTTTTCTTGATGTAGCGCGACACACCGGTAATGGTGCCGCCCGTGCCCACGCCGGCCACCAGCACATCGACCGCGCCGTCAGTGTCGTTCCAGATCTCCGGCCCGGTGGTTTTCTCGTGGATGGCCGGGTTGGCGGGGTTACTGAACTGCTGAGGCATGAAATAAGTGTCGGGGTTGGCGTTGGCCAGTTCCTCGGCCTTCTCGATGGCGCCTTTCATGCCTTTAGCAGGCTCGGTGAGTACCAGCTCGGCGCCCAGGGCTTTCAGCACCTTGCGGCGCTCGATGCTCATGGAGGCCGGCATGGTCAGCACCAGTTTGTAGCCACGGGCGGCGGCGACAAAGGCCAGGCCAATGCCGGTGTTACCAGAGGTAGGTTCGATGATGGTCATGCCCGGCTTGAGCTTGCCGCTGCTTTCGGCGTCCCAGATCATGTTGGCACCGATGCGGCACTTGACCGAATAACCGGGGTTGCGGCCTTCGATCTTGGCCAGCACGGTTACACCGCGCGGGGCGATGCGGTTGATCTGCACCAGCGGCGTGTTGCCGATGGAATGCGCGTTGTCAGCGAAAATGCGGCTCATGGCAGGAGGTCCTTATGCACCAGCGTAAAAATCCAAGGGTAAGCCTGGTGGCCGGGGGAGTCCAGTCATGGCGAACGGATGCCGCGCGCACCGGTCAATGTCTTATAACGTCCAGGACACCGGCATCATGAAACGTCGCTACAGTTGGCCCCTGTGGACCGTGGCAGTCATCGCACTGCTGCTGATCGTGCTGCACATCGCGTTGCCCTACGTGGTGCGCAACTATCTCAACGACAAACTCGCCGACATGGGCGCCTACCGCGGCCACGTGGCCGACGTGGACTTGGCGCTGTGGCGCGGCGCCTACAAGATCAACGGCCTGGAGATCGTCAAGGTCGACGGCAAGGTACCGGTGCCCCTGCTGACCGCACCGTTGATCGACCTGGCGGTGAGTTGGCATTCCCTGTGGTACGACCATGCGGTGGTGGCCAAGGTGGAGTTTGCCAACCCGGAACTGAACTTCGTCGACGGCGGTACCAACAAACAGGCCTCCCAGACCGGTGCCGGTACCGACTGGCGGGCACAGTTGAACAAGCTGGTGCCGTTCACCCTGGATGAAGTGCGGGTCAACGATGGCACCATCACCTTCCGCAACTTCAATTCCAAGCCGCCGGTGAACCTGTCGGCCAACCACGTCAACGCCAGCCTGTATAACCTCACCAACGTGGAAGACAAGCAGGGCAAGCGCGACGCCCGCTTCGAAGGCCATGCGCAGTTGTTCGGCCAGGCACCGCTGGAGGCGATCGCCACGTTCGACCCGTTCAGCAACTTCGAGGACTTCCAGTTCCGCCTGCGCACTACCGGTGTGCAACTGCGCAAGGTCAACGATTTCTCCAGCGCCTATGGCAAGTTCGACTTCAATGCCGGCACCGGTGACGTGGTGGTGGAAGCCCAGGCCACCAAGGGCCAGCTCACGGGCTACATCAAGCCGTTGCTGCACAACGTCGAAGTGTTCAACTGGCAGCAGGACGTGGAGAACAAGGACAAAGGCTTCTTCCGCTCGGTGTGGGAAGCCGTTGTCGGCGGTACCCAGGCAGTGCTGAAGAACCACAACAAGAACCAGTTCGCCACCCGCGTGGACCTCAGCGGCAGTGTGCACCGCCAGGACATCAGTGCCCTGGAGGCGTTCTGGGAGATCCTGCGCAACGGCTTCGTGCAGGCCTTCAACGCCAAGTACGAACAGTCGCCACCCAAGGAAGGTGATTGATTGCGCTGGCCCGTGTTCATTCAGCGACTGAATAGCGGCGCTGCGTTCACATTCGACCAGACCCCGCGTTATAGTCGCGCCATAACAAACTGTTCAGACTGAGGGCAAGCAGACATGAAGTTCGAAGGCACCGCGGCATACGTCGCCACAGACGACCTGAAATTGGCGGTGAACGCGGCCATCACCCTGCAACGCCCCCTGCTGGTCAAGGGCGAGCCTGGCACCGGCAAGACCATGCTGGCCGAGCAACTGGCCGAGTCCTTCGGCGCCCGCCTGATCACCTGGCACATCAAGTCCACCACCAAGGCCCACCAGGGCCTGTACGAGTACGACGCGGTCAGCCGCCTGCGTGACTCGCAACTGGGCGTGGACAAGGTCCACGATGTGCGCAACTACCTGAAGAAGGGCAAGTTGTGGGAGGCTTTCGAATCCGAGGAGCGGGTCATTCTGCTGATCGACGAAATCGACAAGGCCGACATCGAATTCCCCAACGACCTGTTGCAGGAACTCGACAAGATGGAGTTCTACGTCTACGAGATCGACGAGACCATCAAGGCCAAGCAGCGCCCGATCATCATCATCACCTCCAACAACGAGAAAGAGCTGCCAGACGCGTTCCTGCGCCGCTGCTTCTTCCACTACATCGCCTTCCCCGACCGCCCTACCCTGCAGAAGATCGTCGACGTGCATTACCCCGACATCAAGAAAGAGCTGGTGAGCGAAGCGCTGGACGTGTTCTTCGACGTGCGCAAGGTGCCCGGCCTGAAGAAAAAGCCCTCTACGTCCGAACTGGTGGACTGGCTGAAACTGCTGATGGCCGACAACATCGGCGAAGCCGTGCTACGCGAACGCGACCCCACCAAGGCCATCCCGCCGCTGGCCGGTGCCCTGGTGAAAAACGAGCAGGACGTGCAGTTGCTCGAGCGCCTGGCGTTCATGAGCCGTCGCGGTAACCGCTGAGGGGCCTGCCATGCTGCTCAACCTCTTCAACGAGATGCGCGCTGCCAAGGTGCCGGTCTCGGTGCGCGAACTGCTGGACCTGATCAACGCCCTGCAGGCGCGGGTCACCTTCGCCGACATGGACGAGTTCTACTACTTGTCCCGCGCCATCCTGGTAAAGGATGAACGGCACTTCGACAAGTTCGACCGTGCCTTCTCCGCCTACTTCAATGGCCTGGAAAAACTCGACGACCACTTGCAGGCGCTGATTCCCGAAGACTGGCTGCGCAAGGAGTTCGAGCGCTCGCTGACCGACGAGGAGCGCGCGCAGATCCAGTCCCTGGGGGGCCTGGACAAACTCATCGAAGCATTCAAGCAGCGCCTGGAAGAACAGAAGGAACGCCACGCCGGCGGCAACAAGTGGATCGGCACGGGCGGCACCAGCCCATTCGGCTCCGGTGGCTTCAACCCCGAAGGCATCCGCGTGGGCGACGCCGGCAAGCGCCAGGGCAAGGCCGTGAAGGTATGGGACCAGCGCGAGTACAAGAACCTCGACGATCAGGTGGAACTGGGCACCCGCAACATCAAGGTGGCTCTGCGCCGCCTGCGCAAGTTCGCCCGCCAGGGCGCCGCCGAGGAGCTGGACATCGACGGCACCATCGACCACACCGCCCGTGATGCCGGCCTGCTGAACATCCAGATGCGCCCCGAGCGACGCAACACCGTCAAGTTGCTGCTGTTGTTCGACATCGGCGGTTCGATGGACGCCCACGTGAAGATCTGCGAGGAACTGTTCTCGGCCTGCAAGACCGAGTTCAAGCACCTGGAGTACTTCTACTTCCACAACTTCGTGTACGAGTCGGTGTGGAAGAACAACCTGCGCCGCACATCGGAGCGCACCGCCACCCAGGACCTGCTGCACAAGTACGGGCCAGACTGGAAGGTGATTTTCGTCGGTGACGCGGCCATGGCGCCCTACGAGATCACCCAGCCGGGGGGTAGCGTGGAGCACTGGAACGAAGAAGCCGGCTACGTGTGGATGCAGCGGTTCATGGAGAAGTACAAGAAGCTCATCTGGATCAACCCCTACCCCAAGGACACCTGGGGGTATACGGCGTCGACCAACATCGTACGCGAACTGATCGAAGACCAGATGTACCCGTTGACCTTGCGCGGACTAGAGGAAGGGATGCGGTTTCTCTCCAAATGAGATCGGCGCGGGCCGCTTCCCTAGCTTCGCCCGGTCCTGGAGACGGGCGCGGCCAGGGAAGAGACCCTCGCGGCCTAGCGCCAGTGTTCCGGCACTTCACCCTTGTAGCGACGCACGCCATACAGGGTCCACGCCGGCAACATCACCAGGCACTCCAGCACCAGCGCCAGAATGAACGCCACCGCCACGCCCCAGCCAATGGCCTCGGGCACCAGTAACACCTGGTAGGTATACCCGTTCAGGGTTTCCTGGCTGATCTTCGGGTCGGCTGCCGTGATCACGTGCCAGTCGCGCCACCACCATGGCCCCTGCAACGCCAGCCACTCGGCGTCCAGCGCCTTGTGCCGCTCGATCAGGGTGCCCACGCTCTGGCCATCGCTCTGGAACACGGGGTCGCTGCTCTCGTGGTAATGAGCCACCAATGCCTGCAAGTCACCGTTGAAGAACTTGTCGGCAGTGTCCTGGAAGCCGCGCAGGCTTTGCTGCGCTTCCATCAGGTGTGCTTCCACCCGGTGCACGTAATCATTGATCAGACCGGGCACTTGAACGCCCAGCAACAACCCCACGGCAAACAGCACCAGTCGCAAGTAACTTCGCAGCATTGGGCTTTCCTAGTCAGTGGTGCCCTGCAGCACGCATTCGCCGCGGCGCCACAGCGCCCATTGGCCGGGCTCGTAGCGCTGCCAGGTTTCGTTTTCGGTCAGAGGTTCGGTGGCAATCACCGTGACCACGTCGTTGGGAGTGGTCTCGGCCTGGAAATCGACGATCACGTCAACGTCTTTGAGCCGCGCCGGGCCGAACGGCGCGCGACGGGTGATGTGGGCCAGTTTGGTCGAGCAGAAGCAGAACAGCCAGTCGCCGTCACTGAACAGGCAGTTGAAAACGCCCTTGGCCCGGTAGTGAGCGCACGCTTCGATGAGGACAGGCAGTACCTGCTCGATTTCCACTGGCTCGGGGAACGCCTCGCGTACCCGGTTGAGCAAGTCGCAGAACGCCGCTTCGCTGTCGGTATCCCCTACCGGCCGGTAGAACGTGGCAGACGGGTTGAAGTCGGCCAGTTGGCCGTTGTGGGCGAAACACCAGTTGCGCCCCCACAGTTCGCGCACGAACGGGTGGGTGTTGGACAGGCACACCTTGCCCACGTTGGCCTGGCGAATGTGACCAATGACCACCTCGCTCTTGATCGGGTAACGCTGCACCAGTTCGGCCACCTGCGACTCGCTGCTCGCGGCCGGGTCCTGGAACAGGCGCAGGCCACGACCTTCGTAGAAAGCGATGCCCCAGCCGTCGCGGTGCGGGCCGGTGCGGCCGCCACGCTGCATCAGCCCGGTGAAGCTGAAAACGATGTCGGTCGGCACGTTGGCGCTCATGCCCAGCAGTTCACACATGGCAGCTCCCCGGCGGCGTTACAGGCGCGGCTCGACGCGCATGCGCCCGGCAGGGCTGGGCGGTGTCGGCTGGGGCGGCGTGCGGCCGAAACGGTCGGCGCTGCCAAAGGGCTCGTCGGGTTCGTCACGGCGCCGCTGGTCGGCCTCGGCCTTGGTCAGGGCTTCGTCACGGGCGGCCTGTTCTTCACGGCGGGCGCGGCTGCTACGTTCGATCGGCCAGCGAATCAGGGCGTAGATCACGTACAGCACCAGGGCAACCAGGCTGTACATGGCCAGGTCCGACATGGCGGGCAAGGCATGGCCTGCGTCCTTGAACAGGATGTCCAAAGCGGTCATGGCCACCGCAGGGGCAAACATGTCCTTGCCCGGGTCGACGATGGTGGGGGTGAACAGCACCACCGCCATCACCAGGCGCAGTGGCTGGCGCAGCCAGCGCCAGATCCAGGTAGTCAGGCGCAGCCATACCATCAGGCAACCAAAGGCGGCGAAGGCATAGATACCCCAGGCGAGGAAATAGTCGTTCTCGGTCATGGTGTCCGTGGCAAGGCAGGCGAATAGGCGCTTATGATAACGACTTTTCGCCGTGCAGGCGCCCCCTATGCCAAAAGGCCCGTCGGGCGCCGCCAAATCCCCCTTTGCGAGTGAACCGCCCATGCCCCCATCAGCCACTGCCCCACGTGCCCCCATCGCCCGCAAGGCCGACGGCACCGACCCGTACGCCTGGCTGCAGGAACGCGACAGCGCCGAGGTGCTTGATTACCTGAAGGCCGAGAATGCTTACCAGGAAGCGCAGCTGGCCGACCAGGCCGAGCTGCGCGAACAACTGTTCGAAGAGATCAAGGGCCGCATCCGCGAGACCGACCTGTCCCTGGCCTCGCCCTGGGGCCCGTACCTGTACTACACCCGCACCACGGCCGGCGATGAGTACGCCCGCCACTACCGCTGCCCGCGCCCGGCCGATGACAGCCCGACCGTGGACGAAGCCCACGAAGAACTGTTGCTGGACCCCAACGCCCTGGCCGCGGGCGGTTTCCTGTCCCTGGGCGCCTTCAACATCAGCCCCGACCACCGCTTGCTGGCCTACAGCCTGGACACCAGCGGTGACGAAATCTACCGCCTGTACGTGAAGGACCTGGCCACCGGCACCGTCACCGAGCTGCCGTTCCAGGATTGCGACGGCAGCATGACCTGGGCCAACGACAGCCAGACCCTGTTCTTCGGCGAACTGGATGATACCCACCGCCCCCATAAGCTTTACCGTCATCACCTGGGCAGCAGCGACGCGGCCCTGGTGTTCGAGGAGACCGACGGCCGGTTCTTCCTGCATTGCTACCGTTCCAGTTCCGAACGCCAGTTGATCCTGCTGCTCAACAGCAAGACCACCAGCGAGGCCTGGGTGCTGGACGCCGCCCACCCGGAGCAGGCCTTCCAGTGCCTGGCGCCCAGGGTCGAAGACCACGAGTACTACCCCGACCACGGTCAGCTCGACGGCGCCTGGACCTGGTTCATCCGCAGCAATCAGGACGGCATCAACTTCGCCCTGTTCCAGGCCGCGGACAACGGCCAGGTGCCTACCCGCGACCGCTGGCAACCGCTGATCGGCCATCGCGACGACGTGATGCTCGAAGGCGTGACCCTCAACGCTCAGGCGTTCACCCTGAGCCTGCGCGAAGGCGGCCTGCCGATCATCGAAGTGCACCCACAGGGCCTGGCAAGCTATCGCGTGCAATTGCCGGACGCGGCCTACAGCCTGCATGTGTCCGACAGCCTGGAGTTCGTCAGCCCCCGTATTCGCCTGCGCTACGAGGCCCTGAACCGCCCGGCCCAGGTGCGCCAGCTGAGCCTCGCCGATGGCGAGCAGAAAGTGCTCAAGGAAACCCCCGTGCTGGGCGTGTTCAATGCCGATGACTACGTCAGCCAGCGCCTGTGGGCCACGGCAACCGACGGCACGCGCATTCCCATCAGCCTGGTGGCCAAGCGCAGCGCCATGGGCCAGCCGACACCCTTGTACCTGTACGGTTACGGCGCCTACGGCGAAAGCCTCGACCCGTGGTTCTCCCACGCGCGCCTGAGCCTGCTGGAACGCGGCGTGGCCTTCGCCATCACCCACGTGCGCGGTGGCGGTGAGCTGGGAGAGGCCTGGTACCGGGCCGGCAAACAGGAACACAAGGCCAATACCTTCAGTGACTTCATCGCCTGCGCCGAACACCTGATCGCCCAGGGCCTGACGACCAGCGACCAGTTGGCCATCAGCGGCGGCAGCGCCGGTGGCCTGCTGATCGGCGCGGTGCTCAACCAGCGCCCCGATCTGTTCAAGGCGGCCATCGCCGAGGTGCCGTTCGTCGACGTGCTCAACACCATGCTCGACCCGGACCTGCCGCTGACCGTCACCGAGTACGACGAGTGGGGCAACCCCGAAGAGCCCGACGTGTACGAGCGCATCAAGGGTTACGCGCCCTACGAAAACGTCAGCGCCCAGGCCTACCCCGCCCTCCTGGTGGTGGCCGGTTACAACGACAGCCGCGTGCAGTACTGGGAAGCGGCCAAATGGGTGGCACGCCTGCGCGACACCAAAACCGACAGCAACCTGCTGCTGCTCAAGACCGAACTGGGCGCCGGCCATGGCGGCATGAGCGGCCGCTACCAGGGCCTGCGAGACGTCGCGCTGGCATACGGTTTCGTGTTCAAGGTACTGGGCCTGGCCTGAGGGAACTTCGCGACGACCTGATGTCTGATTGACACTGTTTTTCACACACCTGCCGGTGCCCGCCGCCTACACTTCGGGGCGGGAACCGTGCGTATAACAAGACCGTGATGCCATGCCAGATCCGACCTACCTGAATAACGAAATCCGCGACATGCTCATGGACTGCGGGCTGTTCAACCAACTGCTGCCGGCGGACTTCGCTGCCGCGTCAGGCTATTTCATCATCACCAGCATTGCCCAGGGCGAAGAAATTTTCCACGAGGGCGATGCCGGTACGTTCATGTGCATCATTCACCGCGGCACCGTGACCGTGCGCAAGACCGGCAACGACGAGCAGCCGGTGGACGTCGCCAGCCTGCGCAAGGGCCGGGCGTTCGGCGAGATGGCGGTGCTGGATGGCGAACGACGTTCGGCCACCTGCGTGGCGGCCAGTGACTGTCAGTTGCTCAACCTGGGCAAGGACTCACTGGACAAGATGCTCAACGACGCGCCGAAAATCGCCGCGAAGATCATCCGGGCGCTGGCGGTGTCCATGTCCAAGCGCCTGCGCATGGTGGATGGCCAACTGCTCTCCCAGCACCCCTGATAACGCCGCCCCTGCTCCTGCACGTTATCCGCTCAGCCGGGTGGGGGTTTGTTCGGCGAGGCTTCCAGTTCCGGCAAGGCATCATCCTTGGGCGGCCCCGGCACCTTGATCGGTGGCAGCAACGGCGCACTGCCAGCCGGCCCGGCCTTGGGCAGAATGGGGGTGGAGACCTGCGGGTAGGGCGTGGGCGTGGGCGTGCCGGGTGCGCCGCTGCTGGGTGTCACCACATTTGCCTGCACTTCCACCGCCTGCGCCGCACCAATACCAAGCCCAAGGGCGACAATGCCCGATACAATAAGCAACTTCATCGACGGCTCCGCTGCCGGGTACTTGTTCTGCACCCAAGGCTACTCTTTGCCGCGTCCGCTGTCCCCTCCCCCTGCGAGATCCCCATGAAACGCTTTGTACTGCTGGACACCACGCCCATCCCCGACAACGGCGGTGCCCTGTGCCTGTTCGAATACGGCGAGGATTTCGTCATCAAGATCCAGGGCGGCGACGGCGGCCAACTGATGAACACGCGCATGCACGGCTCCGAGGACGCGCTGGCCGAAATCCCCTGCCGCAAAGTGGCTGGGCGGGCGAATTCGCGGGTACTGATCGGCGGCCTGGGCATGGGCTTTACCCTGGCCTCGGCGCTCAAACACCTGGGCAAGAGCGCCGAGGTAGTGGTCGCCGAGCTGGTGCCTGGCGTGGTGCAGTGGAACCACGGCCCGCTCGGAGAAAAGGCCGGCATGCCGGTGCTGGACCCACGCACCACCATCGTTCAGGACGACGTGGCCAACGTGCTCCAGGCCGAGCCCCTGGGCTTTGACGCGATCATGCTCGACGTCGACAACGGCCCCGAAGGCCTGACCCAGAAAGCCAACTCCTGGCTCTATTCCAGCGGCGGCCTGGCGGCATGCGGTCGTGCCTTGCGGCCCAAGGGCATACTGGCGGTGTGGTCGGCCAGCGCCGACCGCCAGTTCAACGACCGCCTGCGCAAGGCCGGCTTCAAGGCCGAAGAAGTGCAGGTCTATGCCCATGGCAACAAGGGTACCCGGCACACCATCTGGATCTGCGAAAAGCTCAAGGGCTAACCCCTGAACGGCGCTCCTTCCTCTGTGGGACACTGGAGAAGAAGGGCCGCACGGCCTGGTTTCACGCTAGAATGCAGGCTGACCGTCATTATCCCTTGAGGTGAACCCATGAGTTCGTCCACCCCCCATACCGCCAAGCTCGACCGCATCCTGGCCGAGACCCAGCGCGAGCGCGAAAGCGGCTATCGCGACAAGGCACTGAAGATGTACCCGCACGTGTGCGGCCGCTGCGCCCGTGAGTTCTCCGGCAAGCGCCTGAGCGAACTGACCGTGCACCACCGCGACCATAACCACGACAACAACCCGCAGGACGGCTCCAACTGGGAGCTGCTGTGCCTGTACTGCCACGACAACGAGCACGCTCGTTACACCGACCAGCAGTACTTCGGCGAAGGCTCCCTGAGCAGCCCGACCATCGCCAAGGCCACCCACAACCCCTTCGCGGCCCTGGCCGGCCTGATGAAAAAGGACTGACCCGGCGTGGCCAACAAGCGTTACAGCTGCATCGGTCTGTTCAATCCCAAATCCCCTGAAAACGTCGGCTCGGTCATGCGAGCCGCCGGCTGCTATGGCGTGAACTCGGTGTTCTACACCGGCAAGCGCTACGAGCGGGCACGGGACTTCGTCACCGACACCAAGCGCATCCACTATGACATCCCGCTGATCGGCATCGACGACCTGCAGAAGATCATCCCCCTGGGCTGCACCCCGGTGGCCGTGGAGCTGGTGGAAGGTGCGCGCCCGTTGCCCGAGTACACCCACCCGGACCGGGCCATCTATATCTTCGGCCCCGAAGACGGCTCGCTGGACCAGAGCGTGCGCGACTGGTGCGAAGACACCATCTATATCCCCACCGAGGGCTGCATGAATTTGGCGGCGACGGTCAACGTGGTGCTGTATGACCGCATGGCCAAGGGCTTGAATACCCGCTCCGGGCCGAAATTCAAATAGGCCGATGGAACAGCTGCCGGGTTTGGCAGTCAGCTACTGATAGAACAATTCCCATCAGGAGTATGATCATGAGCGACAACCAACACCTGGAAGTCTTCGACACCATTGGCCGCGCGACCTCCCCTACCGAACACAATGTGCAGGGCTGGGAACGCGCAGGCTCGGTGGCCACCGGCATTGTCCTGGTGGGCAAGGGCCTGCGCCGGGGCGGCCTTTTCGGCCTGGTGCAGATCGCCATCGGCGGCGTGGCCTTGGCCCGCGGCCTGACCGGCCATAGCGCCACCAAGGCCCTGATCGAACAAAGCCGTCAGGAGTTCGATGGCGTACGTGCCAAGATCGAACGCGCGGGGGAAGAGTTGAGCAAGTTGCAGGAAAGCGCGGTGAAGGCCACCAAGACCGCTACCGTGACCGGCAACGACGAGCTGGCTTCGCCCAAGGCTTGATCCTGCTTGATACTCTGCGGCGCCTGGCCGCGTCGAGGGCACATACGGTGGGCCTGATATTGCGCGGTGCCTGGGACGCGGCCGGGTCCGCTGCAGGCACCCGCTGATCAACCGGCGCGGAAGATCAGGTAGTCTTCCCAGTCGTCCTCGTCCACATCCTTCTCACTGAGCATGCGCCCCGACTGGGAAATGTGCTTCTTGTGCACCCGCTTGCGGTCCCCACACACCAGGTGGTGCCAGCTGGGCAGGTCCTTGCGCTCGCTGACCAGGCGATAGCCGCAGGTCGGCGGCAGCCATTTGAACTGGTCGGCTTGCCCTGGGGTGAGCTGGATGCAGTCAGGCACCTTGGCCTTGCGGTTGGGGTAGTCGGTGCACTGGCAGGTCTTCAGGTCCAGCAACTGGCAGGCGATCCGGGTGTAGTAGACGCTATGGTCGTCTTCATCTTCCAGCTTCTGCAGGCAGCACAGCCCGCACCCGTCGCACAGCGACTCCCACTCCACCGGGGTGAGCTGGTCGAGGGTTTTGGTGCGCCAGAAGGGGTCGACGTGCGTGGCCATGTTGCTGGTGTCCTGTATCGAGATGCAGTTCGCCGGTAGCCGGCTGAAAAGGCCGCCAGTCTAGTGCCGCAAGGGCCTGGGGCCAAGCGCTGGCGACATCCGGTCAAACACTTCACTTGTCAGCGGTGGCCTTGGCGCAGTAATTTCGGTGTTTTCCCTCAACTTCGTAGGAAGCGTCCATGAGTGTCAACCCGCGTATCGCCGAGCTCGGTATTCACGAGCAGTTCATCAACCGCTGGTCGCCACGCGCCTTCAGTGACGAAAACATCTCGGAAGAAACCCTGCTGAGCTTCCTGGAAGCTGCCCGCTGGGCGCCTTCGGCCTACAACTCACAGCCATGGCGTTTCCTCTACGCCCGCCGGGGCACCCCGAACTGGGAGCGTTACCTGGGCCTGCTCAACGAGTTCAACCGCAGCTGGGCGCAACACGCTTCGGCGCTGGTGATCATCCTCTCCAAGACCACCTTCACCGCACCGGGCGCCACGGAAGAAACCCCAGCCCTGTGGCACACGTTCGACACCGGTTCCGCCTGGGGCCACCTGGCACTGCAAGCGAGCCTGAGCGGCTGGCACACCCATGGCATGGCCGGTTTCGACAAGGAACTGACCCGCAAGGAGCTGAAGGTACCGGAGGGTTATGAGCTGCACGCGGCCATCGCCATCGGCAAACTGGGCGACAAGGCCAGCCTGGCCGAACACCTGCAAGCCCGCGAACTGCCTAGCCCACGCCGCCCGCTGAGCGAACTGGCTGCCGAAGGTGATTTCACCCTGTAGGTCATCCCAAAGGGATGGAGCTGCGAGCGGAGTGCAAGCTGCTTGCAGCTTGCAGCTCCCTGAAGGCGTTCAGTAGCCCCGCATGAAATCCACTTCGCCGCGCAATGGTTGACCCGCGCTGTAGTTGCGCAGGTTTTCCACGAACAGGCGCACCATCGCCTGCGGCGAGGTCGGCGCCGAACTGTGCCCGGTCAGCAGCAGCCCCCAGGCCGTCCAGAACGGATGACGCTGGGGCAGAGGCTCCTGGCGGCAGACATCGATCACCGCACCGGCCAGGTGACCCAGCTTCAACGCCTCCACCAGGTCCGCATCGACTACCGCCACGCCACGCCCGGCGTTGATGAACAACGCGTCCGGATTGAACCGGGCAAACAGCGCGGCGTTGTAAATGTCCTGGGTAGCCGGCGTGTCCGGCAGCAGGTTGATCACGTAGTCCACCTGCCCCACCTTGTCGCCCAGGGCGTCCAGGCCCAGCACCTCGACGAACGGCGCCTGCTCGCGCGGGCTGCTGGCGATGCCATACAGGGCCACGCCAAACGGCAGCAGGCATTCCGCCACCCGCTGGCCGATGTCGCCGGTACCCACGATCAGCACGCGGCGCCCTTCCAGGCTGCGGCCGGGGCGGTTGTCCCACTTGCGCTCGACCTGGGCCACCAGGCGGGCCAGCACCTCACGCTCATGGCCGAGCATATAGGTCAGCATGTACTCGGCCATCACCTGGCCGAAAATGCCCACCGCCCGGGTCAGCCGGTAGTGGCGTGGCAGGCCGGGCAGTAACAACGGCGTGATGCCCGCCCAGGTGGACTGCAGCCACTGGGGCTGGTGGCCCTGGCGCAGCAGCGTGCCCAGCAGGTCTGGCTGGCCCAGCCACACAGGGCAGTCGGCAGCCAGCTTTGAGAGCTCGGCCGAATCCCCGCTGGTGAGAACGTCAACGTCCGGCGCCGCTTCACGCAGCAACTGCGCGTAAAGGGCGTAATCCTGTTCTGCGATCAGAACCCGCATGCTTGAGAAACCCTTGAAAACCCTGCCCGCCTCACGGACGACTGCCGGGTGTGACGGTCAGACCGGATCGTTGCGACGCAACAGCTCTTCGGGCAGGTGCTCGATGTACTCTTCTTCGGGCGGCGGCATCTGCAGGTGGTAACCCTGGCCGTCCAGGTTGGCCAGCACCTGGGTGATGTCCTCGCGGGCCAGCGTGCGTTCCGGGGTCAGCACCATGTCGAAGGCGTGCACCGGTTTGCCGAACACGGTCAGCAGGCCATCGGGTACGCGCGCCAGGGCATCGCTCTTGAGCACATACAGGTACATCTCGTTCTTGCGCGGGCTTTTGTAAATGGAGCAGATGCGTTTCATGGTGTCTCTCCTGCGCCCGCCAGGGCCTTGAGCAGGGCTTGGCCCATGAGCTCGCGGCGCCAGCCACGCAGTGTGTCAGGCAATTGATAGGGGCCGTCGGGGTAGCCGCTCTTGAGCAGGGCTTCGAGGGTCTTCTTGCGCAGCATCACTTCCGGGGCGATGCCCAGGCGCTCGCCTTCGGCCTGGCCGATGGCGCGCAGCTGCTTGAGCACGCCCGCCGCTTCGATCGGCAATGGCTCTGGCAAGGCTGGCGGCCACTGTTCGGGGGGCACGCTGCCGGCGTCCTTGATCAGCTTGAGCAGGAACTCGCCGTCCTGGCGTACGGTACGCGGGTGCATGTCTTCGATCTTGGCCAGGGCGCCCAGGTTGTCCGGCTGGGTACGGGCCAGGGGCCACAGCGAATGCTCGCGCACGATGCGGTTACGCGGCAAGTCGCGGGCGCGTGCCTCGCGTTCGCGCCAGGCGCACAGCTCGCGCAGCACCGCCAGTTGCTGGCGTGACAGCTTCCAGGCCAGCTTGGCCTCGCGGTAGATTTCGTAAGGGTCCACCTCGCGGCGCAGTTGCGCCACCAGCTCACTGCCGTCTTCCAGCACCCAGGCGTATTTGTCGTCGGACAACTGCGGGCGCAGCTTTTCATAGACTTCGGCCAGGTGCACCGCGTCTTCGGCGGCGTAGCTCACCTGGGTGTCCGACAGGGGGCGTTGCAGCCAGTCGGAACGGGTCTCGCCCTTGGGCAGCTCGATGTCGAGCACCGCCTGCACCAGGCGCGAATAGCCCATGGAGAAGCCCAGGTTCAGGTAGGCAGCGGCCAGTTGAGTGTCGAACAGCGGCGCCGGCAGGCTGCCGGTCAGGCGCAACAGCACTTCCAGGTCTTCGCTGCAGGCATGCACTACCTTGATGACGGCGGTGTTTTCCAGCAATTGTGCCAGTGGTTGCCACTGTTGGATGGTCAACGGGTCGATCAGCCAGGCGGCGGCGCCATCGCCGATCTGGATCAAGCCGGCTATGGGGTAAAAGGTGTCGACCCGCATGAACTCGGTGTCGAGTGCAACGTACGGCAGACGCTGCCATTCGGCACACTGCCGGGCCAGGCTTTCGTCGTCGCGAATCCAGTGAATATCGATGGCCACAAGGCTCTCCCTCGAACAATGGCGCGCAGTATATATCGACCCCGACGGTTACTGGGCATTCCATCGACAAAGGCGATGCGGATCAAGCCTTGCGCAGCACGTAGGTACGCCACATGGCGTACCCGGGAACAAGATCATGATGGTCGACGATCGCGAACCCCGCCTGACGGAATTCGCTTTCGATCTGCGCGCGGGGTACCACGAAGCGGTTGTGATGCCCAGCACCCTCGGCGCCGAGGCGCCGCTGCTCCAGGCGGCGACGGCGCCAGGCGCGGAAATTGCCGTCCACCCACAGGGAAATGATCACCGTGTCGCGGCTGACCCGGTGGAATTCGCGCAGCACGCTCAAGCGCTGCTCGCTGCTGGGGACATGGTGAAACCAGCGCATGCAGAAGATGCAATCGACCGCATTGTTGCCCAGGCTGATGGCCTCGGCGCTGGCCTTGAGCGGTGCTACGCGCGCCGACAGCGCGGCGGGTGAACCGCTCATGGCCAGGCTGAGCTGGTCGGGGTCAGGGTCGGCGGCCAGAATCACGCGGTTGGCGTGTTCTGCCAGCACCGGCCAGAAACGCCCACTGCCACAGGGCAAGTCCAGCACCAGACCGGGCTCGCCGGCAGCGCCCAGGCACTGGCGCGCCAGCTGTGCTTCACGCCACTGTTGCAGGCGCCCGCCCAGGCCCGAATGTGACGGCGCAGCAGCGTACAGTTGACCGGAACCGCGGTGGGAAGGTGGCAACGACATGAATGGCGAGCGCTCGCAGGGCCAGGGTGAAGGGTTACCTTAGCGGCACAGGAGTTAAATGCGGGTCAATCCAATGTGAAAAAAACGTCAGTAAACGCCGGAATTTTTTCATCCAGTGACCTTCATCGTGGCAGTCGGCAGGCTTCAACAGGCCTCTCAAGGGAATCAAGGCTACTCTCAATAGTCTGAACCTAGGCCCACAAACCCAGCAGAGGTGACGAGAATGCCGGTCAAACACAATCTGTACGAGGATTTGAAACTCACTCGCGAAGAGGTCGACACCCGCAGGAAAAGCGATGACAGGCTCAGCAAGCTGCTGAACGACTACGACGCCATTGACGCAGATGTGCTCAAGGCCGAATCCGCCGCCGCGCCGGACGACGAGGTGAAGAAGCTCAAGGAGAAACGTTTGCTGGCCAAGGACCGCATCGTGCAGCAATTGGAATACCCAGGCACCCGCGGGGCTGGGGCGGGGTTTGATCAGTAAGTGATGGGGTGGACAAGCCCGCCCCCGCCCCCGACGAAAGGCCCGCGATGAATTCATTGCGGGCTTTTTCTTTCTGGGCCCCTACAACGCGGCGTTACATTGCGGTGTGGAAAATCTGCTCGATCTCGCCCTGTGTGGCGGTACGCGGGTTGGTGAAGCCGCACGCATCCTTCATCGCATTCGCGGCCAAGGTAGGAATGTCATCAGCCTTGGCGCCCAACTCGGCCAACCCGCCGGGAATACCGATGTCGGCGGACAACGCGCGAATGGCGGCGATCGCGGCGGCGGCGCCCTTTTCATCGTCCAGCCCCTGGGTGTCTACGCCCATTGCCGTGGCCACATCCTTCAGGCGCGCCGGGCAGACGCTGGCGTTGAAGCTTTCCACATGGGGCAGCAGCACCGCGTTGCACACGCCATGGGGCAGGTCATAGAAACCACCCAACTGGTGCGCCATGGCATGCACGTAGCCCAGGGATGCGTTGTTGAACGCCATGCCTGCCAGGAACTGCGCGTAGGCCATGTTTTCCCGTGCAGTCATGTCGTCGCCCTGGGCCACGGCCGTGCGCAGGTTGGCGGAAATCAGCTGCACCGCCTTGAGCGCACAGGCGTCGGTGATGGGCGTCGCGGCCGTGGATACATAGGCCTCAACGGCATGGGTCAGGGCGTCCATGCCGGTGGCGGCGGTGAGCCCCTTGGGCATCTTGGCCATCAGCGCCGGGTCGTTCACCGACAGCAGCGGCGTGACGTTGCGGTCGACGATGGCCATTTTCACGTGGCGGGTTTCATCGGTGATGATGCAGAACCGCGTCATCTCGCTGGCCGTGCCAGCCGTGGTATTGATGGCAATCAGCGGCAATTGCGGCTTGGCCGACTGGTCGACGCCTTCGTATTCGCTGATGTGGCCGCCGTTGGTGGCGCACAGGGCGATGCCCTTGGCGCAGTCGTGGGGCGAACCACCGCCCAGGGAAATGATGAAATCGCTGCCCGACTGCTTCAGCGCGGCCAGGCCGTTCTCGACGTTGCTCACGGTAGGGTTGGGCTTGGCACCGTCGAAGATGGTGGCATTGATGTCCTGCTCGGCCAGCAGGCCCGCCACCTTGTCAGCCACCCCGGCCTTGGCCAGGCCAGCATCGGTGACGATCAGGGCCTTGCGAAAACCATACTTGCGAATGGCTACCACCGCCTCATCGAGGCTGCCGATACCCATCATGTTCACGGAGGGAATGAAGAAAGTGCTGCTCATGATTGATCCTCTTTTATTGTGGTTGGCCCAGGGCCGGGCCGAGGTTGCGGTTCATCAGGCGAGCTCGTTGCTGGATCAATGCTAGGCGCGCGGGGGTGGGGGCAGAATGGTGCTTTGGGGGGGATCGAGGGGGTGCTTTGGTAGTAGACCCGGCGGCAGGCCAACGGGCGGCCTGCCCTGCCGTTCAGGAGCGGGAGGCATCCTTCTGAAGTACCTCACGGGTGAAAATCAGGAAATCGTCCATGTGCTTGGTGATGATCGATACAAGGATGGGCAACTGGAGGGTCTGGTACTCATGCACGGCGATGTTGCGGAAACCAACCATGTTCTTGAGGTTGGAGGAAAGCGTTTCATCTACCCAACCGGCTTGTGCAATCAGCGCCAGTGCACTCCGAGCGCTTTGCGGAACGCCCAACTTATCTCGCCGGATAATATACTGAGCGATATCCAGCGACGCTTCGCAGGCCCGTTGGACATTCAGGATAGCGGCGTCCTGGCGGGTATGATCCGAAGCGAAAGTCTCTGGCCCCTTGTCGTACTCTTCCCGCACCCTGGCAACGCAGCGCTGGACAGTGGCAACCTTGTTCAGCAATACATCATCGACCATAAACGCTTCCGTCCTTCAAGATATCCGACAACACTCCTGCCCTGGCTGTATCGAGCGCCCATTTCTCACTGACGACGAAGCACTCGAAAAGCCCGGCGGGCAAGTTCTGAGCCCAGAGCCGCTTGCCAGTGGTGATGACCTGAAACTGCATGATCGTACTCGCAGAGCGCAAATCGACAAGGTCGACCGCACACCCCGCCAAATCGGCAACCTCGCCTGCCAACTCCCAGAGTGCGACAGGGTCAGCCGATGTCGGCAGCAGCACCGCAAGGTCTAGATCGCTATCGGGCCCGGCATGGCCGCTGGACTGGCTGCCAAAACAATAGATAGCCTGCAACGCTGGCAAACGCTGTTGGAGCCTTTCAATAATCTTTTCCATGTTCATGAAGCGTATCCAAGCACGTTTTGCCCGATAAGGCACGCCCCGCGCTGATGACTGCCCGTTCGGCCTCTTCCGGACACTTACACAACCCGCGCCGGCTGCTAGGATATCGACCATCAGAAGAACAAAGCCGGCGCTATCTTTGTAGTCTCCCGGACGGAGGAAAGATGAACGCCCAGAAAGAGCCGCCCCTGATCGAACTGCAGCGCCTGCCGCGCCAGGCCTGGCTGCGGCTGCTGGGCCAGGCACCGGCAGGCCTGTGGTTCTGGCCTATCATGCTGCTGGCCATCATGGCGCGCCTGTACCAACTGACGGCCTCCGCCATCTGGTGCGACGAAGGCTCCAGCCTGGTGATCAGCGCCTACTCCCCCGCACAGATCTGGGCCCACGCCGGCCATGATGTACACCCCCCGCTGTATTACCTGGTGCTGCACGGCTGGATGGCACTGTTCGGCAACGGGCTGTTTTCCATTCGGGTGATCAGCGCCCTGCCCGGCATCGTCAGTGTCGGCCTGGGCGTGTGGCTGGCGCAGCTGGCAGCCGGGCGGCGCGCAGCGGTGCTGGGCGGGCTGATGCTGGCACTGTTGCCCATCGCCGTGCACTACAGCCAGGAAATTCGCATGTACCCGCTGATGGGCATGTGGCTGATGGCCGCCACCCTGGCGCTGGTGTACTGGGTGAAAAACCCGCGCCGCAAAGGTTTTCTGGTGGCGTACGTGCTGCTGATGAGCGCCAGTTTCTACACCCATTACTTCACCAGCCTTTGCGTGCTGGCTCATTGGGCGTACCTGGCGCTGTTGCGTGGTGGCGGTAACCGACTGGTGCAACGCCCTGCCTGGTGGCTGGCCAACGTCGCCATCGTGGCGCTGTACCTGCCGTGGGTGCCCAGCCTGGTGGACCTGGTGCAACACCTGCCGGAACTGGCTGCCGGCAATGACGTGGGCTGGATCAGTGACGTGACGGTCGGCTCGCTGCCGTCGATGGTCTGGCAATACCTGATTCTCAGCGATGGCTTCGACCTGCCGGTGCTGCTGTTCGTCGGCCTGCCCCTGGTGCTGGGGGCTATCGTGGGTTGGGTGCTTTGCAGCGACCGGCACCCCCTGCGCCTGCCATCACTGCTGGTGATCTACAGCGTGCTGCCGTTGCTGGTGATTTTTCTGATTTCGTTCAAGACACCGTTGCTGGTGGACCGCTACATGATGTTCTCGGCCTTGGGGCTGCCGCTGGTGCTGGGCATTGCCGCCGACCGCTTGGCCCGTCGCTCCCAACCACTGGCGGTGGCGGCGGTAGTGGCGTTCGTCGCCGTGCAGGCGGTGGGCCTGCAGCGCAACTATGACGTGGACGATGACCAGTTCGACAAGATGGTGAACTTCGTCAACCAGCGCTACCAGCCGGGCGATCGCATCGTGGTCAGCGATCTGTTCTGGTATTTCGGCTATTTGTACTACAACACCACTGGCGCCGAACCGCTGCTGTACACCCCGCCCAAGCTGGACGGCAGCACCGGCCGACCGACCGACTACGGCTTTGGCAACCTGGTGGATGAGGACGCTGAGCGCATTTATGTGGATACCTTGAAGGATCTGCCCCAGGACCACCAGCGGGTGTGGTTGATCAGCGGCACAGGCGACACCGACGACTTCGCCTCGATCCCGGCCCAATGGCGCAAGGTGGACCAGACCGTGGTCGGTGACACCGAAGCGCGGCTCTACGAGCGGCCCTGATCAGGGCAGGTAGAGCTTGAAATAACCGCCGCCCAGGCTGCCACCGTTGGCCAGTTCCACCCGGCCGACGACACCGTTGCGTTCATGGCGCTCGGCGATGCGCGCCGCGAAATACAGGCCCAGGCCCGTGCTGCCGCTGACCGGGTTGATGCCCTGCACATAAGCCGACTGCGACTCGATCAGCGCCGACGGGTAGCCGGGGCCATCGTCATTGATGCCCAGCACCAGTTGCCCGTCTTCTTCCCACGCACTGATATGAATGGCCCCACGGGCAAAGCGGATGGCGTTGATGATCACGTTGGCCACCACCGAGCCCACCAGTTCGCGGTCGAAGAACCCCAGCGGGCACAACACGTCCACGTCATGGCTGGCGCTTATACCCCGGCTGCCCAGTACTTCCTGGTGCCAGGCCAACTGCGCCTCGATGAAATCGTCCATCTCATGGTATTCAGGCCGCAGGGGCAACTGGTTGACGCCCAGCTTATACAGCCCCAGCAGTTGCACCATCATGCCGTTGAGGTTGGCGAACTCGTAGTCGATGACCCCGCGCTCCGCCGTATTGCGCTGCTCTTCGGGCAGGCCCTGTGACCACTTGCCATGGGCGGTCATGACCGACGACAACGAGTTTTTCATGTCATGCACGATGGAGGCGATGACCATGGAAAAGTCCAGCCCGGTGTTGTTTTCACTCATGCGCCAAACGCCCTGTTCCGCAGTTTCTGGTAACGCTCGAAGCGAGCATCGCTTTCGGGCATGTGGCCTACGGTACGCAGGCACGCCCTGCACTCTTCCAGGCCCGCGCCGGTGATCGGCACGCCCTTGGCGTGCAGCAGGCCCTGGGCCAGGTTGAGGGCGATACTGATGTTCTTCGGTTGCAGCGCCAGGGCTTGACGAAACAGCGCCTGAGCCTCGACGAAACGCCCTTCGCGATAGGCACGCACGCCCTGCTGGTTGTAGTCGATGGCAATCTTGTTGGAACCGAGGATAGCCGGGTCGTCGGTCTGTTTGGCGATGTTCTGCATCACCTGCGGGTCGTCGCCATAGATTTCCGCACAGCTCTTGAGCACACCGACGCCCGCTTCGTCCTGGCCCAGGGTCTGCAACTGCGCGGCCACCGACAGGGCGGCCTCGGCGCTGAGGAACTGGTCCATGCTCTGCAGACGGCTGACGGCCTCTTCGGCCAGCTTGGCGGCCTCTTCAGGGTTGGAGCGCTGCAGGCTGGTGGCCTTGATCAGCCGGGTGCGCACCTGGATGCCCTGGTCGTCATTATTGTCCTTGGCGACGTCGGTGAGGGTCTGGTTCAGCTCTACGCGACTGCGCGCATCCAGGCCCGCGTCGCCCCCCTTGCTGATCAGCGCCTGGGCAAAACCCAGGTTGGTCTCGGGGTTCTTGAAACGGGAATACTGACCCTGGTTCACCGCTTGGCGGAACGCCCGGGACGCGCCATCGAAATCCTGGTTTTCCATGGCCAGCTTGCCCAGCAGGCTCTGCCGGCGCACGGCCAGGGGCGACAGCTTCACCGCGTCTTCCAGGACCTGCTGGGCGCGCTTGCCGTCGTTGCGGGCCACCAGCACGTCGGCCAGGCCGTCGTACAGTGCGGGCAGCATCGGGAACGTCTTCAGCGCGCGCTCGTACACGTCCTGGGCTTCGGCCAGGTTCTTGCGCTTGAACAGCAGGTTGCCCAAGGCACCGAAGGCCCACGGCGTGGGGCGGTCGGCCAGAATGGTCTTGAGGAACGCCTCCAGCGGCTCGTGCTGGTTGAGGTCACGCAACGCCTCTGCCTTGTAGCGATGGCACAGCGGCGCGTAACGGGCGTCTTCCTGGGTCAGGCGCGTGCACGCGGCCAGCACTTCCATCGGCAGGCCCTTGTCCAGCGCCTGCAGAATCGGCTTGAGCAGGGTCTTGCGCTGCACCAGCTTTTCCAGGCGCTGGGCCAGGCCCGCGCGGTTGAACGGCTTGGTCAGATAGGCATCGGGCTCCCATTCCAGGGCGCTCATCACCATGGCCTGGCTGTTCTCGGCGGTGACCATGATGAACACGCTTTCGTGGCTGAGCAGCTTGTCCAGCATCAGGTCTTCGAGCACCTGCTGGCCATTCTTTTTGCCGTCGCCCAGGTTGAAGTCGTGCAGCACGAAATCGTAGCGCTTCTGCGCGCAAGCCTTCAGGGCCTGTTCACCGGTGTCGGCCGTGTCCACATCCTTCACGCCCAACTCGCGCAGCATGGAGCGCACCGAGCTGCGGAAATCGGAGAAGTCGTCGACGATGAGAAACGATTTTTGGTTGTACGCCAGCATGCGCGATCCCGTTGGGGGAATGAATATAAGCCTGTGGGGGCTTTCCAATACATGGGCTATCGGCATGGGGCGGATTTTCTAGAGGTGTCGCCCCATGAATACCGCGCCTTTTCACCCGGGTGTGGGACCTACGGTAACCCGCACAGGTCACACTGCAAATGCCATTATTTTGCCACTAATCCGCAAACCCGTTCGATTACCGCCAAGGAGAAAAGGTAGGCGAAAAACAGGTGGCTGGCGGAAGACGAAGCACGATGCCGACTGCGCGTCGCTCTTTTCGCTGGCAAGCCATGCTCCCATGTTGGAGCAGAGCTTGCTCGCGAAGCAGGCACCGCTGGGCCCGGCTCAGAGACCATTACACAAGCCAAGGACCAGGTTCACCAAAACAGAAAATCGCACGGCTGGCAGATTCCCCCTGTAGAACAGAGCGAAACGCTGGAAAACGTTATTCAACAAACCAACCTTTATAAATAAAATAACAACCGCACTTCTATAGCCCCTGCATAACCGCAAGCGCAAAACAACATAAAGCCTCTTGCAACTTCAACTAACATGATAATTGATCCGCGAACATTTCACGACGGGAATTCCACAATAACGAACTCATGAAAATATTATTTCATCCACATGCCCAGGACAACTCGCATGACCGACAAACCCGCCGCGCCGCCGTCAATCGGCGAACAAGAACTCAACAAGGCCTATCACCCCGATGATGTCGCCGCCTTTAAACAACTTCAATCATTTTGCCCTGACTATTTCCATATCATTCAGGAGTTCGGCCTGGGTAGCCTTTGGCAGCGCCCCTGCCTCAGCGCCCGGGAGAAGGAGTTGGTGGCAATCGCGGCGCTGGTAACCCAGGGCGACAGCGAGCGCGAGATACGCCAGCACTTGCATACCGCTCCCCTTCGCGGGCTGACTATTACCGACATTACCGAGTGTATCATCCTGCTCAGTATCTACATTGGCGTACCGCGAACTTACAACGCCATGGAAATCATCCGCCACCACGGGTAACCTCTCATGAATGTCGCCGACGTGCTATTCAACGTATTGAGCAAGGAGGCTGTAAGCCATCTATTCTGCGTACCGGGCCAGCCCATCGATGCGCTGCTTGAAAGTGCAACTTCCGGAGGCAACATTATTCCAATCGTCGCCGCCCACGAAGCGGGTGCCGTGTACATGGCTGATGGTTACAGCCGTGCGAGCGGTCGCTTTGGCGCCTGCCTTTGCATCGGTGGCCCCGGTATTACCAATACCATCACGGCGCTAGCCACGGCGCTTACAGATCGCTCACCTCTACTGGTGGTGACCGGGGACACCCACCGCCAGAACAAGCACCTTGGGGCCTTGCAGGATTTAGCCTGTATCGACACTTGCGCCTCAACGGTGGTCGCGCCCGTCACTGCGGCACGCTTGACCCTGGAAGCCCCCGAACAAACACTCCGCTACTTGCGCAGGTTGCTACAGCGAATGCTCGCCCCAGCCTCTCGAGGGCCGGTACAACTCACTATACCCATGGACCTGCAGAAGGCCTTGGTTCACGAGACCTGGACACCGCTCAATGCAAGCGACTTCCATCCCCAGCCATTGGACGAGACGGGATGCCAGCGCTTTTGGCGTACCGTAGGCCCCCGCCCCCGCATCGCCATCCTGGCAGGCTCCGGATGCGTCCAGTCCGGCGCCAGCGAAGAGCTGCTCCGGTTCGCCGAACGGTTCCACATTCCGGTGGCCACGACCTTGGGGGCCAAAGGCGTGTTTCCCGAAGACCACCCGTTAAGCCTCGGCGTGCTCGGCTGGTTCGGCAATGGCCCAGCCATCCAGGCACTCACGGGCAACGTGCTCGATACACTGGTGGTACTCGGCTCACGCCTCAACATGTTGAGCAGTCTGGGCTGGGCCCCAGGGTTGCAGCCGGCGCACGCCCTCATCGTAAACGATATCAATGCAGATACTTTATGCAGCGCTTACCGGGTCGACTTGAGCATCAACGGTGACACCGCTGCCTTCCTGACCACCCTCAACAAGTGCAGCCAAGAGGATGGCAGGCCCTTGCTAGCTAGCCTGGCAGACCGTAAACGCTGGCTCGAAGCACTGACTCGTGGCCATCCACGCCATGAAGCCATGAGCAATACCGTCACGACCCTACAGCCAATTCATCCCGCACGCGTAGTGCACGACCTGCAGCAGGTAATAGGGGCCGACACGCTGCTGTTCTCCGACAGCGGTGCCCATGCATTTTTCGTCGGGCACTACTGGAAAAGCCTGCGGCCGCGGCGCTTTTTCACTTCCATCAAGTACATGGGGGCGATGGGCTGGGCGATCCCGGCGGCTATTGGTGCCGCGTTCGCCTGCCCAGGCGAACCCTGTGTGATCGTGACTGGAGACGGCTGCATGCTGATGCATGGCATCGAGATCCAGACGGCGGCCCGTCATGGCCTGCCGCTGATGTGCGTGGTGATGAACAATGCCGCCCTGGGCAACCCGAAGCTGCGCGCTGATGCGGTCAACCCGGCGCTGGGCAAATTGCATGAACTACCCCTTCACGACTGGGCGGGCTTCGCTAAGGCGCTGGGGGCCACAGGCCTGACCGTTACGGATGCAGAGCAGTTGGTCCCGACGTTCAAATACGCGCTGGGGTGCGGCGGCACTGTGGTCATCGACGTACGCACAGGCAACTACCCAACCCCCACCACTGCCTTTGACTTGAGCATGAAACTCCGTGGAGTCGCCGCACGTGAGCCCCGGTAAAAGCAAGGTCGCCATACTGGGTACCGGCGGATATTGCGGTCCCTGTGGGGGAAGCTCGCAATTCGATGGCTGGGCTGAGGGGCTTGATGTACACCTGATGCGACAAATCCAGCAACAGCAAGCGGAACGCGCAGGTCGACAGACCGTAGGCGTCAAAGCCGACTTGGCGGCGGGAATTGAGGCCCGAAGGGGCGAGACAGGCCGGTTGCATGGCCTGGCTCGACGCACAGCACGAAAGCCCGTTTCGCAGCGTAGCGCAGGGAACGCACCGCAAGCAGCGGCCGATTAGTGCACGGCCAGTTCGTGAAAAAACTCGGGCTTAGCCTTGACGACCTCCAATACTTTGGCGGCAAGACCAGTCGGGTGACGGCGGCCGCTTTCCCAGCTCTTGATCGTATCCAGGCTGGTGCCTAGAGCCTTGGCCATATCGCTCTGCGAGACGTTCAGTTGAGTCCGGATGGCCTTCACATCAGCCACGTTAAAACTGCTCTGGCGGGACGGTGGACGATGACCATTTTTGATGTCCACCGCCTCCTCAAGAGAAGCCTTCAGCTCGTCAAAAAAACTCATATCACACCTCATTTTTCAGTCGTTGAGTGAGCACTTTCAGTTCGGCTTTTTCCGCGTCCGTCAGGCTGTCCTTGGTGCTTTTGGGATAGGCCATGACCAGATAGATCACCTCAACGGTGGCGAGAAAATAGATGACTCTAGCGCTACCACTCTTGCCCTGGTTGCCGGTGGCCATCCTGATTTTGCGTAGCCCACCGGTGTTCTTGATCAGATCGCCTTTGTCCGGAGAGTCAATCAGCGTCGCCTGTAGCTCCCTGAGTTCTTCATCAGTCGCCAGCACTTTGATCTGGCGAGTAAACATCGAGGTTTCGATGAATTCAATGGCGTGGCTCACAATTCTACCCTTATCTTATAGGTGTACACTGCCCACGTCTAAGTACATGCACGCTTTTTGCTACGGCGAAATACGCCTCCTTAGGCTTTGTACGAAAAGAAATGTCGCAAACACCGCATGGAACAAGCCAGCGAGACCATAGCGGCATAGCTTTTCGCGAGCTTGTCGAAGCGCGTCACGATCCGGCGGTTCTCTTTCAGCCATCCAAACATGCGCTCGATGATGTTGCGCTGTCGGTACTTGGGCCGATCGAACAGTCTTGGTAAGCCAGGCTTGGGTTTGCGCTTCATCGAGCGCAGCGGGATGACGGGTTGCATTTGATATTGGTCGCAGTAGCGGCATAGCGCTTCGGCGTCGTAACCCTTGTCGGCAAGCAACCACTTACAGCGCTTACGCGGGCGGCCACGTTGGCGCGATGGAATGCTGACCTCGTCCAGCAGGGGTTGAGCGTAGCTGATGTCACTGGCTTGACCGCCAGAGAGCAAAAAGCGCAACGGTGTCCCGTTGGCGTCGCAGAGCATGTGGATTTTGGTTGTCAGGCCACCGCGGCTGCGGCCTAGAGCGTGATCGGCAGGCTCGTCAGGCCCCCTTTTTTCCCGGCGCCAGAAGAGGCTCGGGTTACGCGTACTGCGGTTGAGTCGATCATCCAGGTTTGCACATCGATCAAGCCTTGCTCATTCAATCTCAGGTGCAAGCGTTTGAGCATCTGATCGAATGTCCACTGGTTTCGCCAGCCCCGAAACCGCTGGTAAACCGTTGACCACGGGCCGAAGCGTTCCGGCATATCTCGCCACGCAGCACCCGAGTAGAGCACCCAGAGCACGCGATCGAGCATCAGGCGGTCGCTCAGGCGGGGCCGCGCCCGGCCATGGGTTTCGGTGAAGAGATCGGCAACCGCAGTCCAAGCCTCATCCGAGAATTCGTAACGCTTTGCCATCACAGGATTTCTTTCCGTAGATGGCTGGAAACTCTACAAAATTTCCGCTTCCGAGGGATGCCGATTGGGTTTCTTGGGATTCGTACAAAGCCTAATGTGGGTGACTATTCATCTTGCATGCAGACTGTGGTACATATTCACGATCGGACGCTAATGAAACGAAAATGGCAAAGCCCACTCAACGGCAGAAATCCACTCAAGAAGCAAAGACTGTATGCTTTTTTAACAACAAAGGAGGCGTCGGAAAAACAACGCTCGTAGCAAATTTGGCAGCTGAACTTTCATTGAACCACGGCAAGAAAGTTTTAATCATTGACGCAGACCCACAGTGCAATCTAAGCCAGTACATATTGTCCGATGATGATTTCATAGCAGCCTACTATGCCGACGGCCCGAAGAAACAAGTTGAACCCGAGACTATATTCAGTGTAATTCGCCCATTATCGCTGGGCAAAGGGTACAATACAAACTTACCCATCCGACACTCAACCGCTTTTGGGATCGATGTAATCATCGGTGACCCTCGCCTTGCTTTACACGAAGACCTGCTTGCCCAAGATTGGCGGGATGCCAAAGCTGGTGGCATCAGGGGACTTCGCACTACACTGGTATTTCACAACGTCATACTGCAAGCCCGGAAAAATTACGACTACATCTTCTTCGACATGGGGCCATCCCTTGGAGCAATCAACCGGGCGATATTACTTTCAGTTGACTACTTTGTTGTCCCCATGGCCATTGATATTTTTTCCAGCTGGGCATTAAAAAACATTGGCGAAGCTGTGAAGGTTTGGGAAAAAGATTTGGCCTACGGACTATCCAACTCAGAATTCCCATCCGAAGTTCCAAGCTTCGTCAAAAAAAGTCTAAAATTTGTGGGTTACGTTACCCAACAACACAAGGAGCGAAGTCGCGATGGCAACGCCCGCATTGTAGAGGCCTATGAGGAGATTAGTAAAAAACTCCCAGCAGTGGTAAAACAACAGCTGAGCGCATTCTACCCACAATCGATGAATCCCCACTTAGGAGAAATCAAACATCTAGCCAGCCTTGCACCCAAATCCCAAACACTTCATCAGCCTATGATTAGTGTTAAAGCCAAAGGAAGTTTCACTGTTTCCAGAAAACAGGCGAGAGAGATTTATCAAACACTCGCATCACGCTTTTTCGAAAACATTGATTTGCTGGCGGCTCAAAAATGACTGCTATAAATCCCGACCTGATAAATGATCTTGCCGAAAGACGAGCAGTATTCTTCATTGGCGCTGGAGTCAGCGCGGGCGTCACTACTCGTGGCGGAGGGAGACTAAAAGTTTGGGATGCCTTCCTTACAGAGAATGCAAACAAACTCACGGATCGGGCCATCAAAAAACAGGCCCATGAACTGATCAAAAATGCTGACTACCTGATGGCATGCGAACTGATCAGCAGGGGTATGGGAGACACGGCCTGGGAGACGGCACTTACTACAGAATACAACCAGCGGGCTGAGCCAAGCGCGTTACAGAAATTGATCATGCAACTGAAACAAAGAATTGTCTTAACAACCAACTTTGACCTTTTCCTAGAAAAGGCCTGGGAAGAGGTTAACTCCGACTCAACTCACAACCCAAAAATCATTAAGCGCCTAGACTCGAACGCATTGCATGCCTTTAGGGATTCAGAGGAGTACATAATCAAAATTCATGGCTCAATTGACGATCCTGATAGTATGATTTTCACAAAAAAGGAATACTCAGATAAAGCATACGGAAACTGGGCATACTCAAAATTTATAGAAACTATACTACTGACTCATACAGTGATATTCGTTGGTTTCTCACTAGCAGATCCGGCGATTTCACAGATCATAGAGAATTATGCTCACCACCTTCCCCAGGCGCGCCCCCACTATATATTTCTCGCAGGCAGTCAGTCGGATACTTTTGTACAAATCAACAAAGAACTCCGCAGAATATTCATCGTCCCCTACAAAAAGACCCCGGACCACGGAGAACTTACAAAACTTTTTGAACAAATTCTAGCCGAGGTGGACAAACGACGCCGGGAGATGAGCTTAGCTGAGCTTCGCTCTATGGGAGAATAGCCTTTGATAGACGTACGCCAGTTCGCATGAGCACTATAATCTAAATGGATTTTCGGTCACGCCAAAGGTGCCGCACCGATTCTCATGACATCCCTTTCGCAGGTCGTCGGAACGACTGAAAGCCGACTCACGAGGTAGTACAACTGAATGGCGCAACCAAAAAAAAGCCCCTGTAACTCATTGAGTTACAAGGGCTTTATGCAATGGCGGAGAGATAGGGATTTGAACCCTAGGTACTGTCGCCAGTACAACGGATTTCGAATCCGTCCCGTTCGGCCACTCCGGCATCTCTCCAGTGGCGCGCATGATACCAGCACTTTTCGAAAAGGCGAAGCCTTTTGTGAAAAAAATTCGCGTGGTATCAGGCGCTTGCGTGCGCGGCCGCGGTTACAGCGGCACGCCCAGGCGCTTGGCGACTTCTTCGTAGGCTTCGATCACGTCGCCCAGACCCTGGCGGAAGCGGTCCTTGTCCATCTTTTTCTTGGTGTCCTTGTCCCACAGGCGGCAGCCGTCAGGGCTGAACTCGTCACCCAGGACGATCTGACCGTGGAACAGGCCGAATTCCAGTTTGAAGTCCACCAGCAGCAGGCCGGCGTCATCGAAGAGCTTGTTCAGCACGTCGTTGACCTTCAGCGACAGCTCTTTCATTTTCGCCAGTTGCTCGGCGGTGCCCCAGCCGAACGCCACCACGTGGGATTCGTTGATGAACGGGTCGCCCTTGGCATCGTCCTTCAGGAACAGCTCGAAGGTGTAAGGGTTCAGCTTCAGGCCTTCTTCCACGCCCAGGCGCTTGACCAGGCTGCCAGCGGCGTAGTTGCGCACCACGCACTCGACCGGGATCATGTCCAGCTTCTTGACCAGGCACTCGTTGTCGCCCAGCAGCTTGTCGAACTGGGTAGGAATACCCGCTTCTTCCAGCTTCTGCATGATGAAGGCGTTGAACTTGTTGTTCACCATGCCCTTGCGGTCCAGCTGTTCGATGCGCTTGCCGTCGAACGCCGAGGTGTCATTGCGAAACAGCAGGATCAGGCGGTCGGCGTCGTCGGTCTTGTAAACCGACTTGGCTTTGCCACGGTAGAGTTCTTCACGTTTTTCCATGATGGGCTCCGCTTGCAGGTAGGTGGGCTAGGCGATTTCGCGCCAGTCGAGCCCTGAATCTTGATCGGCCAGTTGCAGCCAGTCCGGGTCGCACCCCAAGGTGTCGACGAAACATTGCCGGGCCAGCTGCGGCAGGTTGTTCTTGCTGCTGAGGTGGGCCAGCACCAGGTGTTGCAGGTTCTGCCAGCCCAGCTCCGACACCAGGTTTGCCGCCTGGTGGTTGTTCAAATGCCCAAAGGCGCCGCCCACCCGCAACTTGAGAAACTGGGGGTAATGCCCCCTGGCGAGCAGGTCGCGGCAATGGTTGGACTCGATCACCAAGGCGTCGAGGTCCTGATAACTGTCCATGACACGCCCGCAATACGACCCCAGGTCGGTCAGCACGCCCAGGCGCCGCTGGCCGTTGCTGAACACGTACTGGGTCGGTTCCAGCGCATCGTGCGCCACGCCCACCACGTTGATGGCCAGGGCGCCGATTTCCAGTACGTCACCGCAGGCCACGAAACCCGTGGGGTCCAACGGCTTGCGCAGCGCACGCAGGGTGCCGCGGCTGAGGTACACCGGGATATTGTAGCGCCGAGACAGCAAACCCACGCCATGCACGTGGTCGGCATGTTCGTGGGTCACCAGGATGGCGCTCAATTGTTCGGGGTTGACGCCCAGCCGCGCCAGCCGACGCTCGGTTTCTCGCAAGGAGAAACCGCAGTCGACCAGCACGTGGGTGCCTTGGTATTGGACCAGCGTGCCATTCCCTTGGCTACCGCTACCGAGAATGGCGAAGCGCACTTAACCCAGGTTGTCCTGGATCACGCTCAACACACGGCGGGCGACGTCAGCCGGTGCCACGGTGTTGATGTTCTTCTCGACGGTGACCTGGACGTTCTCGCCCACCTTGCTCAGGCGAACCTGATAGCGCTCGGCACGGGCTTCGATCTCTTCCTTGCTCGGCTCGCTGCCGAACAGGCGGCTGAAGAAGCCAGGCTGGTCATCCTTCTTGACGGGTTTCTCCGCCAGGTTGATGTAGTACAGGCCCAGGCTGCGGTTGATGTCTTCGACCTTCCACTGGCCGTGGTCCAGGGCGCGACCCACGCTGGACCAGGCGCGGTCCAGGTCGGAGCCGACGTTGAGCACCGGGTTGCCGCTGCCGTCTTCGCTCAGGGCGACGCGGCTAGGGGCATCGAAATCACGGGCCGCGAGCAGCGACACCGAACCACCCTTCTGGGCGCTGCGGGTCATGCTGGCGAGCACTTCGTCGACCAGGGCGAGGTCGGTGCCGCTGTTGCCCGGCATTTTCGGGAAGTCGACTTCGGTGCTGCTGCCGGCGGGGCGCGACACAGTGGTCACGTAGACTTCACTGGTGTTGCGCTGCACGCCAGGCTCGATGCGCACGCGCACACGGGCTTCGCCATCACCGTTGCTGGCCGCGCCTTGCAAGCGCTTGGCCATGGCGGCGGACAATTCGTCGAAACGCTGCCAGCTGGTGGTGAATTCACCGGTCTGCGGGCGCTCGTCGGCGATACGGAAGCCGTTGTCTTCAAAGAACTGGTGGGCCACCGGCCAGGTTTCGGCCGGCGGGTGCGCGGACAGAATCCAGCGAGACTCGCCATTCTTCTGCAAGGTGTAGTCGGTGGCTTCCTGGCTGGCCTGCAACGGCAGCGGCCGCGGAACTTCGTACTCGCCGCTGCGCTGGGCTTCGTCGGCGACGTTGCGCGGGATCGGTAGCAGCGGATCAAGGCGCTTGGCTACCTGCACATCGGGCGGGGTCTGCATGGGCGCCGTCTGACGGGCTTCCAGGTAATCACTGCCACGGTCACGGAAGTAACCATTTTCGCCCCACAGCCAACTGCAACCGCTGGTGCTCGAAATCACCACGGCAAGGGCGGAAAGACCGACCAATCGCTTCATGCGTTGTACTTCCTCAAATTAGACCAGGACGCCGGTCTGGCGCAGGGCCTGACGCAGCGTTTCGTGATAAGGGGCGCTCAACCAGGTGAGCGGCAGGCGAATGCCTTCAGGCATCAGGCCCATTTCGTGCAATGCCCATTTCACGGGAATCGGGTTGGCTTCCAGGAACAGGTTTTTGTGCAACGGCATGAGTTGTTCGTTGATGGCGCGGGCTTCGGCAGCTTCGCCACGCAGGGCAGCGGCGCACAGCTCGTGCATGGCGCGCGGCGCGACGTTGGCGGTGACCGAAATGTTGCCTTTGCCACCCAGCAGGATCAGTTCGACGGCAGTCGGGTCATCACCGGACAGCAGCAGGAAGTCGCTGGAGACGCCGGCCAGGATGTCCTTGGCGCGCTGCAGGTCGCCAGTGGCTTCCTTGATGCCGATGATGTTGTGCACGGTAGACAGGCGAATGACGGTCTCGGCCTTCATGTCGCAGGCGGTGCGGCCTGGCACGTTGTAGAGGATCTGCGGGATGTCCACGGCTTCGGCGACGTGCTTGAAGTGCTGGTACAGGCCTTCCTGGGTCGGCTTGTTGTAGTACGGGGTTACCAGCAGGCAGGCGTCGGCGCCGGCTTCCTTGGCGTTGCGGGTCAGTTCGACCGCCTCGCGGGTGGAGTTGGCACCGGTGCCGGCGATGACCGGAATGCGCCCAGCGACCTGCTCGACCACACGATGGATCACATCGATGTGTTCCTTGTAGTCCAGGGTCGCGGACTCGCCGGTGGTGCCCACGGCGACGATGGCGTCAGTGCCTTCCTTCAGGTGGAAGTCCACGAGTTTGCTGAGGCTGTCCCAGTCGAGACGACCTTCTGCGTCCATGGGTGTGACCAGTGCCACCATACTGCCCGCAATCATGCAACCGCTCCTGCCGGAAAAAGAGAGCGGTAATGGTACTGGGGCCATGTGCCTTGCACAAGCGAAGTACCACGATGCGAGCATTCCCCTTGGCGCTGCTTTTCGCTACCCTTCAGACTTTGATCGGTACCGGTGGGTGTGTTTGTCCGGTTTGCTACGTGCCAGAAGCGCCGCAAACCCTTGTTCCTGAGCCGCCGATCCCCTGCCAACGGGCGTTTTCGTACCGTTGCCGGCATATCGCCCGGGCGCCACGGGGTCATCAGGCCCAGCCATCATGTCTGCTTTACGTACCGACCGCTCATCGCTTTAGGAATGCTGCATGTCCACCCCCACAGTTCGCGAACAATTCCTTGTCATCAGTGCCCTTGGCCCTAACCCCATGGAGCTGACCAACGTGCTGTGCCGTGCCAGCCACGACAGCCGTTGCTCCGTGGTGACCTCGCGCCTGACCCGCCACGGCGAGTACAGCGCCCTGGTGCTGCAGGTGTCGGGCAACTGGGACGCCCTGGCGCGCCTGGAAACCAGCCTCGGCTCGCTGGCCAAGAAGCACGGTTTCACCGTCAACCTGGTGCGCAGCGCCACGCTGGAAAGCCGCCCGATGTCGCTGCCCTACGTGGCGTATGTCAGCTCGGTGTACCGCTCGGACATCATCAACGAGCTGTGCCAGTTCTTCATCGACCACAACGTGGAACTGGAGAACCTGACCTGCGACACCTACCAGGCCCCGCAGACCGGCGGCACCATGCTCAACGCCACCTTCACCGTGACCTTGCCGGCCGGTGTGCAGATCAGTTGGCTGCGCGACCAGTTCCTGGACTTCGCCGACGCCCTGAACCTGGACGCGTTGATCGAGCCGTGGCGCCCACAGAACCCCATGTAAGAAAAGGACAACCCCCATGGCAGTTGAAATTGGCCAGCCGGTCGCGGACTTCGAAGCGCCGGCCACCGGCGAGCAGTCCATCCGCCTGAGCGCCCTGAAGGGCCGCCAGGTGGTGATCTACTTCTACCCCAAGGACAGCACCCCGGGCTGCACCACCCAGGGCCAGGGCTTCCGTGACCAGCACGACGCCTTCAAGGCCGCCAACACCGAGGTGTTCGGCGTGTCGCGTGACAGCCTCAAGTCCCATGAGAACTTCAAGGGCAAACAGGCCTTCACCTTCGACCTGATCAGCGACAAGGACGAGGCCCTGTGCCAACTGTTCGACGTGATCAAGCTCAAGAAGCTGTATGGCAAGGAATACCTGGGCGTGGACCGCAGCACGTTCCTGATCGACAAGGACGGTGTACTGCGCCAGGAATGGCGTGGCGTGAAGGTGCCGGGGCATGTGGATGCGGTGCTGGCGGCAGCACAGGCATTGGCCAGGAACTAGTTCTGCGGCGTTCGGGAGATCGAGCGCCGTGCGCACGGCGTTCGATCTTCGGGACGACCAAGGGCCCAAGCCACGCCCATGGCAACCCTCCCCTACAGAATCGGCGCCACCTGCGGTTCATTGCGCGGCCACGCATCCAGCACGGCCTTGAACAGCGTCGCCAACGGGATCGCGAAGAAGATCCCCCAGAAGCCCCACAACCCGCCGAACAGTAGCACCGCGCAGATGATCGCCACCGGGTGCAGGTTGACCGCGCCAGCGAACAGCAAGGGCACCAGCACGTTGCCGTCCAGAGTCTGGATGATGCCGTACACCACCATCAGGTAGATGAACTGGTCACCCCACCCCCACTGGAACAGGGCAATCAAGGTGACCGGCACCGTCACCACCACCGCGCCCACGTAGGGCACTACCACCGACAACCCCACCAGCAATGCCAGCAACGCCGCATAGTTGAGCCCCAGGGCCACGAAGGCGATGTAGGTGGCCACGCCGCAGATGATGATCTCGATCACCTTGCCGCGAATGTAGTTGGCGATCTGGCGGTTCATTTCCTGGCCCACCCGGGTGATCAACGCACGTTCGCGGGGCAGGTAGCCCTTGACCCATTGCGCGATCATGACCCGGTCCTTGAGGAAGAAGAACACCAGGATGGGCACCAGCACGAAATAGATCATGATGTTGACCAGCAACGGCAGGCTGGACAGCGAAAAGGTCAGCGCCCACTGGCCGAACTTGCCGATCTCGCCGCGTGCCGCCTCGATGGCTTGCAGTACCTGCTCATCGGACACCAGGTGCGGATAACGCTCGGGCAACAGCAACAGCAGCGACTGCCACTTGCCCAGCATGCCGGGCAGCTCGTTGAACAGGGTGATGAACTGGTGCCACAGCAACGGCACCAGCACCAGCATGAACACCGCCAGGGCGCTCATGAACAGCGCGAACACAAGGCCCACGGCCATGCCGGAGGGCACTCGCAGGCGCTCCAGCCCCGTGACCAGCCCTTGCATCAGAAACGCCAGGACCATGCCCGCCAGCACAGGTGCCAGCATGCCGCCCAGGGTCAGTACGGCGGTGAACGCCAGCACCAGCAGAACCGTGAGCACCACCGCCTGTTCATCCGAGAAGTAACGCTGTATCCAGTCGCGAAGCACTTTGAACATCAGTTTTCCTTGTTATGGCACGCAGCACGCAGGGCGCTCAGGCTTTCCTGAGCCAGTAGGTGTAGACCCCACCCTGTACAGTTTCCTGTAACAGCGCATGACCTGCCAACCGGGCGAAAGTCTGAAAATCGCGCTGGGAACCGGCATCGGTGGCAATCACTTTCAGCACCGCCCCGGCCTGGAGCCGGTTTAGCTCCATCTTGGCCTTGAGCAATGGCAATGGGCAATTGAGACCGCTGGCATCAAGCTCGGCGTCACACTGTACAGCGTCGGTCATGGGCTTTTTTCTCCAGGGCAAGGCAACGCGGGCAGGCAGGCCGCCTAGGATACCCCAAGCACGCGCACCTCTGGTCCTCGGCGGATGACACGGCTACAGTAAGGTCTTTCTCGACCAAGAGCCCCGTGCATGTCTCTATTGCGCCCTACCCTGCTGACGCTTGCCTGCCTGCTGGCCCTGCCGGGGCATGCCGACGACTTGCCGTCACTTGGCGACGCCAGTTCGGCCATTGTCTCCCCCCAGCAGGAACATGACCTGGGCCGCGCCTGGCTGGGCATGTTGCGCAGCCAGGTCGGCCAGCTGTCCGACCCGCAGCTCAAGGATTATGTCGAAACCACGGTTTACCGCCTGGCCGAGAGCAGCCAGCTGCAAGACCACCGCCTGGAATTCATCCTCATCGACAGCAAGGAACTCAATGCCTTCGCGGCGCCTGGCGGTATCGTCGGGGTCAACGGCGGGCTGTTCCTCAATGCCGACACCGAAGGCCAGTACGCCGGCGTGATGGCCCACGAACTGTCGCACTTGGCGCAACGCCACTTCGCCCGTGGCGTGGAAGAACAGCAGCGCATGCAGCTACCGGTGATGGCAGCGTTGCTGGCCGGCATCGTGCTAGCTGCAACGGGGGGCGGGGAAGCCGGCATGGCGACCATCATGGGCAGCCAGGCAGCCGCCATTCAGTCCCAACGGGCGTTTTCCCGGGAGAACGAGGCCGAGGCCGACCGCGTGGGCCTGGTCACCCTGCAAAGGGCCGGGTACGACCCACGCAACATGCCTGACATGTTCGAGAAGCTGGCGCGCCAATACCGCTTCGATGCCAAGCCACCGGAATTTCTGCTGACCCACCCGGTCACCGAGGCGCGGATCGCCGATACCCGCAACCGCGCCGAGCAATTTCCGCACGGGGGCGTCGAAGACAGCCTGCGCTACCAGTTGATCAAGAAACGCGTGGAGCTGTTCTACGAGGACACCCCTGGCATGGCCGCCAAACGCTTCCGCGCCCTGCTGGACGAAAACCCCAAGTCGGACCCGGCCCGCTACGGCCTGGCCATTGCCCAGATAAAAAGCAGCCAGTTCAACGATGCGCGGGAAAACCTCAAGCCGCTGCTGGCCAAGGCACCCAACGAGATCGTCTACAACCTGGCCGCGGTAGACCTGGACATGGCCAGCAACCACCTGGCCGACGCGCAGTCGCGGGTGGACCGCCTGCTCGGCCTGTACCCCGGCAACTTTCCGCTCAACCAGGTGCGCGTCGACCTGCTGATCAAGCAGAGCCGCACCGCGGATGCGGAAAAGGCGCTGGAAGACCTGCTCAAGTCGCGGCCCAATGACCCGGACGTCTGGAACCAGGTGGCCGACACCCGTGGCGCCAATGGCAATATCATCGGCCTGCACCAGGCCCGCGCCGAATACTTCGCCCTGGAAGGCGACTTCCGCCAGGCCCAACAGCAACTGGACTTCGCCAAGCGTCGGGCGGCCAACAACTTCCAGCTGGCCTCGCGCATCGATGCGCGGCAGAAGGACCTGGCGGAGCAGGAGCGCATGGTCAAGGAGATGATGCGCGGCTAGGTAGAGCCCGGTCCCACCGTGATGGCGTGGGGTGTTGTGGCGAACAACGCGCGGCGTGGATTGGGCTATACTTTTTTCCCGCCCCGGAAGGAGTTAGCCGCGCCAACGGTTTTTTTCGTTGCACGTTCGACAATTTTTTCACCATTGGCGGCCAGCGTCTAAGCTTCAGGCAGGTACGATGAATTTACCTGACCGGGCTGACGACTATGGGCGCTTTGTGGCAGACAGAACCCACCAGGACTGCGGTCCCCACCGACAGCCCGGCTGACCCCCAACCACCGAAAAGCCCACGCCAGCGCCGCTTGTGGCGCCGCCTGTTCTGGCTGCTGGTCGTGGTCGCCCTGGTGGCGCTGGCCTTTGCCATGCGTGCCGAAATGCGCACCTCCAAGTTGCAGTCGCGCGAATTCAGCCGTTACGCCAAGGACCTGACCTACACCCTGGCCCCCGGCCCCAGCGACTCCATTGCCTACCCCGGCGAAGGCCCCTTCGACAAGCGCCTGGGCTATAGCGACCTGGGCCAGTTCCTGCCCCGCCTGATCAAGCGCGAATACGTGGTCAAGGAACAGACCCGCTTCTCGCCGTCGCTCATGGCCTACTACGACCGCGGCCTGTTCATTCCCTACGAGGAAAAGATCCAGGCCGGCCTGTCCATCACCGACTGCCGTGCCGACGTGCTCTACGAGTTTCACTACCCGCAGCAACTGTACGCCCAGTTCCAGGACATTCCGCCGGTGGTGGTCAACAGCCTGCTGTTCGTGGAAAACCGCAGCCTGCTGGACCCACGCGAACCGCTGCTCAACCCCGCGGTGGACTGGCCGCGGTTTGGCAAGGCCGCCTATACCCAGGTGGCCAAGGTGTTCTCCCTGCCAGGGCAATCGGCCGGCGGCAGCACCTTGGCCACGCAACTGGAAAAGTACCGGCACTCCCCCGACGGCCTGACCGTGTCAGGTGGCGAAAAGATTCGCCAGATGGTCTCCGCCAGCGTGCGCGCCTACCAGGACGGCCCGCAAACCCTGGAAGCGCGCCAGCGTATCGTACGCGACTACCTCAACAGCGTGCCGCTGTCGGCAGTGCCCGGCCACGGCGAAGTGCACGGCATGGCCGAGGGCCTGCGCGTATGGTACGGCTCGGATTTCCAACGGGTGAACCAGGTGCTGCGCTCGACCGACAGCAGCCCCAAGGCCCTGGCCGAACGTGGCCTGGCACTGCGTGAAGTGCTGTCGCTGATGATTGCCCAGCGCCGCCCTTCGCACTTCCTCAACAGGGGCCACGATGAGCTGGCGGAGCTGACCAACAGCCACATCCGCCTGCTGGCCGCCAACAATGTCATCGACCGCCCCCTGGCTGATGCCGCCCTGGCCAGCAAGGTCAGTTACCGCGACTGGGTGCAGCAACCGACGATCCAGCCAGTGGAGAGCAACAAGGGCATCAGCGTGGCCCGTAGCCGCCTGTCGATGCTGCTCAACCGGCCACTTTACGACCTTGACCGCCTTGACCTGTCAGCCACCACCACCTTGCAGAACGACCTGCAAACCCAGGTCACCGAGTACCTCAAGCACCTCGCCGACCCCGCCTTCGCCCAGCAGCTGGGGCTGATCGGCGAACACCTGCTGACACCCGCCAGTACCCCGGAAGTCAAATACAGTTTCACCCTGATGGAGCGCACCGCCGATGGCTCGCGGGTGCGGGTGCAGACCGACAACACCGACCAGCCCTTCGACATCAACGAAGGCAGCAAACTGGAACTGGGCTCCACCGCCAAGATGCGCGTGCTGACCAGCTACCTGGAGATCATCAGCGAACTGCACGACCGCTTCGCCGGCCAGTCGCCGGTGGCGCTGAAAAAGGTCGACGTCAACGAGCAGGACCGCCTCAGCCGCTGGGCCGTGGACTACCTGGCCCAGGCCAAGGACCAGAGCCTCAAGCCCATGCTCGACGCAGCCCTGGAGCGCAAGTACTCGGCCAGCCCCGGCGAAAGCTTTTTCACCGGCGGCGGCGCCCATACCTTCAAGAACTTCCGCAACGAAGACAACGGCCGCATTCCCACGCTCAAGGAAGCCCTGCGCGAGTCCATCAACCTGCCCTTCATTCGCCTGATGCGCGATATCGTGCGTTACACAACCTACAACGGCCCGAACAACAGCGCCGAACTGCTCAAGGACGACGGCGACCCGCGCCGTCAGGAATACCTGGCGCGCTTCGCCGACAAGGAAGGCAGCGACTTCCTGCTGCGCTTCTACAAGCGCTACCAGGGCAAGACCACGGCCGAGCGCCTGGACACCTTCCTCGACGGCCTGCACCCTACCGCCTCGCACCTGGCCGCCGTGCACCGCTACCTGTACCCCACCGCCAGCGAGGCAACCTTCGAGAGTTTCGTGCGCTCGCACCTGGGCAAGGGCGAAACCGTCACGCCCAAGCGCCTGGGCGAATACTACGACAGCTACGGCCCCGGCCACTGGGACTTGCCCGACCAGGGCTACATCGCCCGGGTGCACCCGCTGGACCTGTGGCTGGTGGGTTACCTGATGCAGCACCCGGACGCCAAGTTCAGCGAAGCGGTGACCGCCAGCCATTTCGAACGCCAGGAAGTCTATGGCTGGCTGTTCAAAAGCCGCCACAAGAGCGCCCGCGACAGCCGCATCCGTACCATGCTGGAGATCGAAGCCTTCCTCGACATCCACCGCCGCTGGGCGCGCCTGGGCTACCCTTTCGACCACCTGGTGCCGTCGCTGGCCACCGCCATCGGCAGCTCGGGTGACCGCCCGGCCGCCCTGGCCGAACTCATCGGCATCATCCAGAACGACGGCGTGCGCCTGCCGGTCCTGCGCATCGACAGCCTGCATTTTGCCGCAGGCACGCCGTACGAAACCGAAGTCATCGCGGCCCCCGACAAGGCTCGCCAGGTGCTCAAGCCGGAAATCGCCCAGGCCATGCGCGAAGCGTTGTCACAGGTGGTGGACGCCGGCACCGCACGGCGCGTATCCGGCAGTTTCAAGACCGCCGACGGCACCGCACTCGTGATGGGGGGCAAGACCGGTACCGGCGACAACCGCATCGAGAGTTTCGGCGCACGCGGGCGAATCCTGGGCTCCAAAGCCATCAACCGTACTGCCACGTTCGTGTTCTACATTGGCGAGAACCACTTCGGCACGCTGACCGCCTTTGTCCCTGGGCGTGCTGCCGAAGGCTTCCGTTTCACCTCGGCTTTGCCGGTGCAGGTGCTCAAGGGCATGGCGCCGATGCTGACGCCGTACCTGCAACCGGGCGGTCAAACTCAATGCAAGGCCCCCGCCCAGACGACCGCGGCCCGCTGATGTCCCCCTGTGGGACCGGCGAGGCTCGGTCCCACGAAAGACCCCGCGGCCCACGTCCTGCCAGATGAGAACCATTCGTCTTTTCCACTTGCGCAAACACAAAGATATATCTTAAGGTATATCTTAATAAACCAAGCGAAGAGAAAAAGACGATGAGAGACCACCATCACCCCCGCAGAGAATTGGGCGACGGCCACGACGGCCTGGAACGCCGCCCCGGGCGCGAACGCGGCGGCCGCGGCCCTCGTGTGTTCGCCCCCGGCGACCTGAAATTGCTGTTGCTGGCCCTGGTAGCCGAGCAACCCTGCCACGGCTACGACCTGATCCGCCAGATCGAAGGCATGTTCGACGGCGCCTACAGCCCCAGCCCCGGCGTCATCTACCCCACCCTGACGTTCCTGGAAGAAAGCGAACTGATCCAGGGCGATGCCCAGGGCGGCAAGAAACTCTACACCGTGACCGAAGCTGGCCGTGCCTCGCTGGCCGAACAGGCCATTGCCCTGGACGGCGTGCGCACGCGCATCGACGTCAGCAAGCGTTCATTGCGCGGCCATGACCGCCCGGCCGAGATCCACGAAGCCGTCCATAACCTGCGCCATGCTCTGCAATTGCACCATGGACGCTGGAGCCCTGATGAGATCGCGCGGGTCCGTGACCTGCTCAACAGTACCGCCAAGGCCATCGTCGATGGCCCCGCCACTACTCAACACCCTCAGGAGAAGTCCGTATGAAGCCAGAGAATACCCAGGGCGTGCACCGCGTCATGCATGAAATCAAGCGCCGCCGCCTGGACGTGCTGCGCGTTGCCGAGCTGACCCCGCGCATGCGCCGCATCACCGTGGGCGGCCCGGAGCTGGAGGGTTTCCTGAGCCTGGGCGCCGACGACCACATCAAATTGATGTTCGCCCGCAACGCCGAAGAGCAGGCCGCCCTGCAAACCCTGAAACTGGGCGGCCCCAGCGACGGCGGGCCGAAACCGGCCATGCGCGACTACACCCCGCGGCGCATCGACCTGGCCAAGGGCGAACTGGACATCGACTTCGTGATCCACGGCGACGGCCCCGCGTCTACCTGGGCTGAACAGGCCGCGCCCGGCCAGCACCTGTACATCGGCGGCCCACGCAGTTCCACCATCGTGCCGGATATCTTCGACAGCTACCTGCTGATTGGCGATGAAACCGCGATCCCCGCCATCGCCCGCCGCCTGGAAGAACTGCCGGCCAACCGCAAGGCGCTGGTAGTGATCGAGATCGAGGATGCCCGCGAGCAGCAAGTGCTGAACAGCGCCGCTCAGGTGGAGGTGATCTGGGTAGAGCGCCACAGCCGTGAGGATGCGCTCGTGGCCGCGGTTGCCGGTTTGACCATACCCCAAGGTCAGTTGTACGCCTGGGTGGCCACCGAAGCAGCACTCTCGCGCCGGGTGCGCAAGGTACTGCTGGATGACCACCACCTGGGCGACACCGCCGAGGTCAAGGCCGTGGGCTACTGGCGCCTGGACGAGAACGACGAGGGCTGACGGCCCTTATCCGGCGACCTGCCGCTGGCGCTTGCCACGCCAGCGGTCCAGGCCCACCAGCAGCAGGGAAATGATCACGAAGCCCAGCAGAATCGCCAGGGCATTCACCAGCACGCGGCCGTAGCCCAGCGTGCCCACATCAATGAACGGGTACGGGTACACCCCGATCGCGTTGCCACGCAGCAGGCAATAGCCGAAATACGCAACCGGGTACACCGACCACGCCACCACGTGCCGCACCTGCAAGGTGCCCTTGGGCACGCACCACCACCAGAACACCACGAACACTGGCGGCATTATGTCGTGCAGCAGTTCGTTGACCACCCACTGCACCCCCTGGGGATTCCAGGTGTTGCGCAGCAGCAGACTGTACGCCAGGCCTACCAGAATGATGCTGGCCGCGACCCCTGAACTCACCCACGGCCGCAACCAGAACGATGGCGCGCCTTCACCTTCATGGCGGGCCGCGGCCGTGAGCACGGCGGCCACCAGGGTGTTGGTCAGAATGGTGAAATAGCCGAAGAAATGCAGCACCCCACCCACCAGGCTGGCCTGGTCGGCCAGCCGCGCCTGCAGGATAAGCAGCAATTGCACCGTCAGGGCCAGCCACGCCACCCACGCCGCGGTGGTGACAAACAGGTGCAAGGGGCGCGAAGGTAGCGATGGGGGCATATAAGGTCAGTCCTCGACAGGTCGTTTGGTGCGGGCCAGCTTCACGTACAGGCGCTCCACTTTCTCTCGCGCCCAGGGCGTCTTGCGCAGAAAGGTCAGGCTCGACTTGATGCTGGGGTCGCTCTTGAAGCAACGGATATCAATGCGCTCGGCCAGCCCTTCCCAGGTGTAATGGACAACCAGGGCATTGAGGATCTGCTCGAGCGTGACACCGTGCAGCGGGTTTTGAGTGGTCTGGGTCATGCCAGGCTCCAGGCGAGTGAGGGGGTGCGCACCATAGCCGAGCCTTGCGGCAGCGGGAAGAGCTTACCGCCCTGGCGTGATGTCGCTGATCGGCCTAATCGGCGCGCGTCGTAGGATTCTTCCTAAATCTACCACCCCACAGCTCTATCCCCGTTAAACATCAGGTCCGGCCACACGTTGGAACCCTGACGCTGAAGAAATCTTCACAGGCCGCAGAGGGCCATGTTCCGGGGACGCGGGTTGGCCTGGCCATTGTTGCGCCACCCGTAACTATGCATGTTGTACTTGCATCTTTTAATAATAAAAAAACCTCTATATCCTCCGCCCCCCGCAAGTGAAACGATTTTTTTGCGTAATAAAACCTACATTTTGCAGTGACTTCTAAACAGCATTATAAAATGTACCGTTTGGTTAATAATTAAAGATCCTTATAAATGCCAAAATTCGAACTTCGCCGTGCTCGTGCCGCCGGCCGCTTCACCGTATCGCCAGCCCTGCGCCTGCTGGGCGGCCTGACTGCCATTGGTATTGCCTCCTGCGCCCAGGCCGCACCGGCCTTCGACGCTGATTCGCCGTACATGTCCGGCGACTGGGGCGGCAAGCGTACCGAGCTGCATGACCTGGGCTACGACTTCAAGCTGGAGTACGTCGGTGAAACAGGTTCGAACCTGCACGGTGGCTACAACCATGACCACGCTACCCGCTACAGCGACCAGTTCGCCCTGGGCATGCACATGGACCTGCAGAAGATCCTGGGCTGGCACGACGCCGAGTTCCAATTGACGCTGACCGACCGTAACGGTGACAACATCACCAACGACCGCGTGGCTGACCCGCGCACCGGCGGCATCAGTTCCTCCCAGGAAGTCTATGGCCGCGGCAGCATCGTGCGGATCACGCAGATGTACTACCAGCAGAAGTTCTTCGACCAGAAGCTGGACATCAAGGTGGGCCGCTTCGGCGAAGGCGAAGACTTCAACAGCTTCCAGTGCGACTTCCAGAACCTGGCGTTCTGCGGCTCGCAGGTGGGTAACTGGGCTACCGGTATCTGGTACAACTGGCCTGTCAGCCAGTGGGCAGCCCGGGTCAAGTACCACCTGAACGACGAAATCTACGCCCAGGTCGGCGCCTATGCGCTGAACCCGAGCAACCTGGAAAATGGTAACGGTTTCAAATTGAACAATGCCGGTAACGAAGGCGCCGTGCTGCCGGTCGAGCTGGTGTGGGCCCCACACGTCAATGGCCTGCCGGGCGAATACCGCGTGGGTTACTACTACAGCACCGCCAACGCCAAGGATGTCTACAAGGACAACCATGGCCAGCCGGCGGCCCTGAGCGGCGACGACTACCGTTCCAGCTCCAGCAAGCATGGCTACTGGCTGACGTTCAACCAGCAACTGACTTCCCAGGCCAGCGACAACGCCCGCGGCCTGAGCGTGTTCGGCAACGTCACCGTGCACGACAAGAAGACCAACATGGTCGACAACTATGTCCAGGCAGGCGTCGTCTACAAGGGCCTGTTCGATGCCCGTCCAAAGGATGACATCGGTATCGCCCTGGCGCGTATCCACGTCAACTCTGCGTACCGCAAGAACGAAGAAGCCACCAACGAAGCCAACGGTGTGACGGACTACAACGATCCGGCCTACATGCCGATCCAGCGCACCGAAAGCAGCGCCGAACTGAACTACGGCGTGCACGTCACCAACTGGCTGACCGTGCGCCCGAACCTGCAATACATCAAGCACCCGGGTGGTGTCGACGAAGTCGATAACGCACTGGTTGCCGGTATCAAGATCCAAAGCTCTTTCTAACAACAACTCAACTTTACGGAAGAAGTTAACCAGACTGCGAGCGTAGGACGTTTCTGAACTATGCTCGAATACTCAAACGTAACGGAGAAACCACACTATGAGCACTGACAGTGCTTTCGGTCGGTCTCGCCTGGCCCCGAGCTTGCTCGGCCTGGTGATGCTGCTAATGGGCCTCGCCCTGCTGGTCGGGGGTGTCAAGCTCGTCACCCTGGGCGGTTCGCTGTACTACGTGATTGCCGGACTTTTCCTTGTAGTCACAGGTGTGCTGGTGCTGAGGGGGCGTTCCATTGCCCTGGGCGTCTACGCCGTGTTCCTGCTGGGCAGCACCGTCTGGTCGCTGGCTGAAACAGGCCTTGACTGGTGGCAACTGGTGCCACGGCTGTCGCTGTGGTTCGTGCTGGGCCTGCTGCTGTGGCTGCCCTGGTTCCGCAAGCCGCTGGTACTGCGTGAAGCCGCTCCCAAGGGCACGTCTGTCCTGGGCGTTGCCGTTGTCCTGGCTGGCGCCTGCGCCGTGGCCGCCCAGTTCACCAGCTACGGTGACATCAGTGGTGACCTGGGCCGTGACGGCACCGACATGGCCAGCGCCGCCCCGGCCCAGCCTGACGGCGAGTGGCAGTCATATGGCCGCACCGAGTTCGGCGAGCGTTACTCGCCGCTCAAGCAAATCACCCCGGACAACGTCGGCAAGCTGACTGAAGCCTGGCGCATCCGCACCGGTGACATGCCGACCGACAAAGACCCGGTCGAGCTGACCAACCAGAACACCCCGCTGAAGGTCAACGGCATGCTGTATGCCTGTACCGCCCACAGCAAGGTACTGGCCCTGGACCCGGACACCGGCAAGGAAATCTGGCGCTACGACCCACAGATCCAGGGTCCCAATGGCAACGATTTCCGTGGCTGGGCGCACATGACCTGCCGTGGTGTGTCGTACTACGACGAAGCTGCCTACAGCAAGTCTGACGTGCCAAGCGTTCCGGCCGCACTGTCGACCGCTGGCCAGGCCGTGGCCACCAGCTGCCCGCGCCGCTTGTTCCTGCCGACCGCGGACGCCCGCCTGATCGCCCTGAACGCCGACACCGGTAAAGTCTGTGAAGACTTCGGTGACAAAGGCGTGGTGAACCTGCACGCCAACATCGGCAAGTTCACTCCTGGCGGCTACTACGCCACCTCCCCTGCCGCCATCACCCGTAACCTGGTGATCATCGGCGGCCACGTGACCGACAACGAATCCACCGACGAGCCTTCGGGCGTGATCCGTGCATTCGACGTGCACGACGGCCACCTGGTCTGGAACTGGGATGCCGGCAACCCGGACGACACCGCGCCGATCGCCGAAGGCAAGTTCTACACCCGCAACTCGCCGAACATGTGGTCGCTGGCCAGCGTCGACGAGAAGCTGGGCATGGTCTACCTGCCACTGGGCAACCAGATGCCTGACCAGTGGGGCGGCAACCGTACCCCTGAGTCGGAGAAATTCAGCGCCGGCACCGTGGCCCTGGACATCGACACGGGCAAGCTGAAGTGGAACTACCAGTTCACTCACCACGACCTGTGGGACATGGACGTACCGAGCCAGCCTACCCTGGTTGACATCAAGACAGCCGAAGGCGTGAAACACGCCCTGGTGCAGCCGACCAAGCAAGGCAGCCTGTACGTGCTGGACCGTGCGACCGGCCAGCCAATCGTGCCGATCCAGGAAGTGGACGCACCGAAAGGCGCGGTCGAGGGCGACCATTCTTCGCCAACCCAGGCGCGTTCGGAGCTGAACCTGCTGCCACCTGAGCTGAATGAAAAGGCCATGTGGGGCGTTACCCCGTTCGACCAACTGCTGTGCCGCATCCAGTTCAAATCGCTGCGTTATGAAGGCCAGTACACCCCGCCGTCGGTCCAGGGCAGCATCATCTACCCAGGCAACGTCGGTGTGTTCAACTGGGGCGCGGTATCGGTGGACCCGGTTCGCCAGATGCTGTTCACCAGCCCGAACTACATGGCATTCGTCTCCCAGCTGGTGCCTCGCGCCAAAGTGGAAGCCGGCAGCAAGCGTGAAAGCGAAACCAGCGGCGTGCAGCCAAACACCGGCGCGCCTTACGCGGTGATCATGCACCCGTTGATGTCGCCGTTCGGCGTACCGTGCCAGGCGCCTTCGTGGGGCTACGTGGCCGGTGTCGACCTGACCACCGCCAAGGTGATCTGGAAGCACAAGAACGGCACCAGCCGCGACAGCTCGCCGATCCCACTGGGCCTGACCCTGGGCGTGCCTAGCATGGGTGGTTCGATGGTCACCGCAGGTGGCGTTGGCTTCCTGAGCGGCACCCTGGACCAGTACATCCGCGCTTATGACGTGAAAAACGGCAAGAAGCTGTGGGAAAGCCGCCTGCCGGCTGGCGGTCAGTCGACGCCAATGACCTACACCGGCAAGGACGGCGAGCAGTATGTGCTGTCGGTTGTCGGCGGCCATGGCTCGCTGGGCACCAAGATGGGCGATTACATCATTGCCTACAAGCTGTCCAAGTGATGGTGTGATGTGATGCGGTAAAAAACGGCTCCTTCGGGGGCCGTTTTTTTTGGTTCTTCACGGATTGCCGGGAAAGTTGGTGGCGCCTTCAAAGATCTGTAGTGAACAAACAAGGCGGACTAGGTGATTTCAAGGCATAACTGGCCCGAAACAGATGTGGGACCGGGCTTGCCCGGGAAGCGCCGCGCGGGCGGCGCTGGATCTTGAGATCGCCAGAAAAGCCAAGCCTGGCACCCCTTACCCCACCGCCCCCCTACTTCCCAATAACCTCCCCCCGCATCGGCGCCAACCTCGCCAACAACCGGTTCTGCGCCGGCACCGGCACATGCCTGTCCTCCATGGCCTTGATCAGGTCCTCCACCAGGGCATTGAAATCACTGCGCGTCAGGTTCTGCCCCTTGTGCGACTCAGCCATGGTATCGCCGGTGTAAGTGCAAGGCCCACCCGCCTCCACGCAGAACTGCTCGACCAATTTGTCCCGCAGGCGCGAGATGTTGACGTTGCGAAAATGCTCGACGATGCGGTCGTCGTGGGCGATGTGCAGCAACATGCCTTCGACGATCGCGGTAATCCCGGGCTTGGCGCCCAGGTCGCGGTACAGGCTGTCATCCGTGGGCGGTTGGGTGTTGGCGGCGCAGGCGCCCAGCAGCAACACAGAGGCAAGCAACACGCGGCGGATCATCAGTAACTCCCCTGAATCGACAGGTACGTGCCATTCTGGTTGTCCAGCGTGGCGATTTCGCCCAGGCGGGCGTACGCCAGCACCACCGCGATGTGCTTGTTGGGGAACCAGCCCACGAATACGTCGGCCCAGTCGCTCTCACCGGAGAACGACAGGTTGTCGGGCTTCTCCTTGTACTCAGCGCCCAGCGCCCAGCGTGGGTTGAACAGCACCGCCGCCGATGCTTCCTTCAGCACGCTGCGGGTATCGCGGCGGTCGCCACCAAAACCCAGCACGCCCAGTTCGTTGGCGCGGCTGTAGCGCAGGTTGCCGTTGAGCAGCACGTCGTAACCGAAGGCGCCCCCGAGGAACAGCCGGCTGGCGGCCAGGTAGCCCTCCACGTCGGAGTCGCGCTGGGCGCCCACCAACCGTGGAATCTCGAAGTTGTTGTCGTGCTTGTACTCCAGGCCCAGGGACACCTGGGGCAACTGGTCGTAGATCAGGTCGCCGAACAGCCGCACTTTCACGCCGAAAATGTCCTGCCCCAGGCTGTCCTGCGGCAAACCGAACTTGTGCACCAGGCTGCCCAGGTCAAACCGCTGGTGAGCGTAAGACACCTCCACGCGGTTGTCGTAACTGGCGGCCAGGCCCACCACGTCCAGGTTGTAGTCCGGCAGGTCTACGTGGGTGCCGAAAGCCGTCGCCCCCCACTCGCCCTGCTCGCCGTAGCCGGCCAGCACCGCCCAGGGGTTGATGCCACCGCCCGCGGGCCCGTCCAGGCTGGAGGCGCCGCCGGTGGCCAGCAGGCGGCCCTGGTCGGCCATCGCCACCGAGGACAGGCACAGGGAACACAGCAACAGGGACAATCGACGCGTCATCTTCAGTGCACCATCGCAGACAGGGTAGGCAGGGGTAGCTTCATCCAGGCCTCGAACGCCGACGCCGTGAGCGGCCGGCTGATCAGGTAACCCTGGGCGGTATCGCAGTGCCAGCGCTCCAGCAGGCGCAGGCTGTGTTCGTATTCGACGCCCTCGGCCACCACCTTGAGGCCCAGGTTGTGGCTCATTTCGATGGTGGAGCGCACGATCACCGCGTCTTCGCTGGTTTCGTCCAGGTTGCGCACGAAGGACTGATCAATCTTCAGTTCCTGCACCGGCAGGCGTTTGAGGTGCGCCAACGATGAATACCCGGTGCCGAAATCGTCTACCGACAGGCTGATGCCGCATTCGCGCAAGCGGTTGAGCACTTTGAGGGCCGACTCCGGCTCGCGCATGATCGCGCTTTCGGTGATCTCGAAGATCAATTGGCTGGCCGGCACGCTGTACAGCGCCAACAGGGTGTTGACGCGATCGGCCAGGTCCTGGCCCAGCAGGTCATCGGCCGAAATGTTCAACGACAACTGCACCCGCAAGCCGCGAAGGTTCCACTCACCCACCTGCCGAATCCCCTCCTCGATCACCCAACGGGTCAGCAATTGAATGCTGCCGGTGCGTTCGGCCAGCTCGATGAATTCCCCCGGCGAAACAATGCCCAGTTGCGGGTGGTGCCAGCGCAGCAGGGCCTCCGCCTGGCGTACCTTGCCGTCGCGAATGTCCAGTTTGGGCTGGTAATTGAGCAGCAGCTCGCCATTGTCGGCGGCGCGGCGCAGGTCGCGGATCAGGCGGATCTGGCGCTGGTGGGCCAGGTCGCGGCCCTGTTCGTAGACCTGCAGGCGCCCGGGCATCATCGCGGCGTCCTTGAGGGCCACCGCGGCGCGGCTGATCAGTGCTTCGGCGTGGTCGCCATCGGCCGGGTAGGCCGCGATGCCGATACGGCAATCGATGGCCACGTCATGCCCCTTGAAACGGTGCGGCTTGAGCAGCAGTTGCTGAATCTTGTCCGCACGAGCCACCGCGCTGTCACTGTCGGTATGTTCGAGCAGCAGCAGGAATTCGTCGGCGATCAGGTGGGCCAGGGTGTCGCCCGGCGTCAGGGTGGCCTGCAGGCGCTGCCCCACCTGGTGCAGCAGACCGTCGATGAACACCGAGCCGGCGCCGTCGCTGAGGGCCCGCAGGTTATCGATACCCAGGTACACCAGGGCAACCGGCCGCTGGGCGGCGATGGCGCTGCTCAAGCGCTCCATGGCCAGGGTACGGTTGGGTAACCCGGTGAGGCTATCATGCAGGGCATTGTGGGCCAATTGCTGCTCGCGTTCGGCGATGCCCACGCGCATGTGGTTGAAGGCGTTGGCCAGCACGCCCAATTCGTCCCGGCGCTCCAGGTCCACGGGGGTCTGGTAGTCACCGGTACCAATGCGCTGCGCGGCCTGCGCCAGCATCTGCACGGGTTGCGAGACACTGCGCGCCAGCAGCAGGGCACCGATCAGCGATGCCGCCAGGGCGGCGATGGCAATGAACAGGATGGTGTTGTCGAGCGCCGAAAATGCCTGCAACGCTGCGTCCAGCGGGCTCTGCAACAGGGCAATGACCTGGCCGCCATCGTTGTTGTCGAGCATCAACGGCTGGCTGAGGTACGTGCGGTCATCATGGGTGGCCTGGGACACATGGTTGCTGTTGGCGTGCTCCAGCATCCAGTTGGTGATGGCCGGCTGCAAGCCGGCGGGCTGGGTACTGACCAATTTGCCCAACTGACCATCGTCGCGCGACAGGAACGACACCTCCAGGTTGGTGAGGTTGTGCAGTTCCTGGGCCAGGGCATCGTCCATGACGAAGCCGATCACCACGCGACCAATCGGCAACGGCGCCATCACCGGTGCTTCCACCAGCAAGTGTGGCTCACCGCGCAGCGGCACGATGAGCATGGCCTGGTTCTGCCGCCGTGCGTCACGCAGAGCCTGGTCATAGCGAAAACGGCTGCCGTCCTCGAGCTCGGCAACGGTGCTGGCCATGACCTTGCCGTCCATGCTCAGCAGAATCATGTCACTGGCGCCGATGCGCGCGCCATGGTTGGCAAGGGCCGAGCGGATGGTGGCCGAATCGCCGCTGGCCACGGCGTCGCGGAAACCGAAGTCGGCGGCCAGCAGTTGCGCGGCATCCTTCAGGCGCTTGCCGCGCACGTCCAGCAGGCGCTCGAACACCCGCGAGCCCACCTGCAACTGCTCGCTGGCCTGAACCCGTACCGCATCGGTGGTGGCCAGCTTGACCGACAGGGTCAAGGCCGCGATCACCACCAGCAGCAAGAGCGTCAGGACGCAGGCAATGCGTGCCTGGAAACTACTTCTCAGTTTCACGGACAGCTTTATTGAACGCATCGCCGAAGCCACTCGTTTCAGGAGCATGAGGGGTATCAGCCGTCAGCGGCTCTACCGTGAGGGTCCAGGAGCGCTGCAGGCCACTGGCGGCAACGTCGATGGTGCCTCCAGGGCTCACGCGCTGGTCGGGCAACTGCGGGTGCCACAGGGTGGCCTGATAGCGGGCGGGGGGCACATCGAGGCTCAGTGTGCCGTCGGCCCCGCTGACCGCGAACCAGGGGTCATCGGTCACGTAGATGTAACCCAGCATCCAGTCATGGATGTTGCAACCCAACACCACCACGCCGGGTTTGTCGAACAGCAGCGGGTCGGTCGGGGTGCCTTCGTACAAGCGCAGTTCAAAGCGCTTGGCCGGCGAGAACGAGTACACCTGGTGGCGAATGTTGTCGCTGTTGGGGAAGCGGATCCGGGTGCCGGTGTGCACGGCCAGCACGTGGGGCACGAACTCCTGCTTGACCTGGTCCATGCTGGCGGTGGGCACGGCATTGCCCGCGGTGTTGTCACCGGACAGGCTCAGCACTGCCCCGGCCAGCGGCTTGCCCTGGGCATCCAGCACCTGTGCCTTGAGCGGGGCGGCGGCGCAGAATGCCGATGCTCCCAGGGCCAGTATCAATACAGCAAGTTGCACACGGATTCTTGCCATGTTGGCACCCAAGGTCGGAAAACAGATATCGCCAGCCCTGGCAGTTGCAGCCGAACCAGAATAAACACCCTGGCTCCAGAGATCACGCCATGATTATGGCTTATTGCTATCATCCCTGAATTCCCGACGAAAGGAGGCGAACCCAGTCAGGAGCGTAGCACTTTATGCCAGTGACGCAGTCGCGCGACCCCGGGGCCGCTCTATGTGAAGGTTATCGTCAGGTTTTGGTAAAGCTGGAGTGCCGCCATTGAAACCACTGCCCGGCCGCCCCATCTAAACGGGCATAGCCATTTGCGCAGGTGCCCCATGAGCGACCAGCAGGATTTCCCCGAACACCCGAACGCCCCCCTGGACCACGAACACATCGAGCATTCCACCCATTCCAGCACCGAGCTGGCATTGCCCGGCCAGAACCTGCCGGACAAGGTCTATATCATCCCGATCCACAACCGCCCGTTCTTCCCCGCGCAAGTGCTGCCGGTGATCGTCAACGAAGAGCCGTGGGCCGAGACCCTGGACCTGGTGGCCAAAGAGCCACATCACTCCCTGGCGCTGTTCTTCATGGAAACGCCCCAGGACACCCGCCACCTGGACACTTCCAACCTGCCGCTGTACGGCACCCTGGTGAAGATCCACCACGCCAGCCGCGAAAACGGCAAGCTGCAGTTCGTGGCCCAGGGCCTGTCGCGTGTTCGCATCCGCAACTGGCTCAAGCACCACCGCCCGCCCTACCTGGTGGAAGTGGAATACCCGCACCAACCCGCCGAGCCCACTGACGAGGTGAAGGCCTACGGCATGGCGCTGATCAACGCCATCAAGGAGTTGCTGCCGCTCAACCCGCTGTACAGCGAAGAGCTGAAGAATTACCTCAACCGCTTCAGCCCCAACGACCCCTCGCCGCTCACCGATTTCGCCGCCGCCCTGACTTCCGCCACCGGCGCCGAACTGCAGCAGGTGCTGGACTGCGTGCCCATGCTCAAGCGCATGGAGAAAGTGCTGCCCATGCTGCGCAAAGAGGTTGAAGTAGCGCGCTTGCAGAAAGAGATTTCCGCCGAGGTGAACCGCCAGATCGGCGAGCACCAGCGTGAGTTCTTCCTCAAGGAACAGCTCAAGGTCATCCAGCAGGAGCTGGGGCTGACCAAGGACGACCGCAGCGCCGACCTCGAGCAGTTCCAGCAGCGCCTGGAAGGCAAGACCCTGCCACCCCAGGCGCAAAAGCGCGTGGACGAGGAAATGGGCAAACTGGCGATCCTGGAAACCGGCTCGCCGGAATACGCGGTGACCCGCAACTACCTGGAATGGGCCACCGCCCTGCCCTGGGGCGTGTACGGCAAAGACAAGCTGGACCTCAAGTTCGCCCGCAAGGTCATGGACCAGCATCATGCCGGCCTTGACGACATCAAGAGCCGCATTCTGGAATTCCTCGCCGTGGGCGCCTACAAAGGCGAGATCAGTGGTTCCATCGTACTGCTGGTGGGCCCGCCTGGCGTGGGCAAGACCAGTGTTGGCAAATCCATCGCCGAGTCCCTGGGCCGGCCTTTCTACCGTTTCAGCGTGGGCGGCATGCGTGACGAGGCCGAAATCAAGGGCCACCGCCGCACCTACATCGGCGCCCAGCCGGGCAAGCTGGTGCAGGCGCTCAAAGACGTCGAAGTGATGAACCCGGTAATCATGCTCGACGAGATCGACAAGATGGGCCAGAGCTACCAGGGCGATCCGGCTTCGGCGCTGCTGGAGACCCTGGACCCGGAACAGAACGTCGACTTCCTCGACCACTACCTGGACCTGCGCCTGGACCTGTCCAAGGTGTTGTTCGTGTGCACCGCCAACACCCTGGACTCGATCCCCGGGCCACTGCTTGACCGCATGGAAGTGATTCGCCTGTCCGGCTACATCACCGAAGAGAAACTGGCCATTGCCAAGCGCCACCTGTGGCCCAAGCAACTGGAGAAGGCCGGCGTCGACAAGAGCAAGCTGAGCATCAGCGACACCGCACTGCGCGCGGTGATCGAAGGCTATGCCCGCGAAGCCGGCGTACGGCAGCTGGAAAAACAGCTGGGCAAACTGGTGCGCAAGGCCGTGGTGCGCCTGCTGGATGCGCCGGACAGCGTCATCAAGATCGGCCCCAAGGACCTGGAAGCTTCGCTGGGCATGCCGGTGTTCCGCAGCGAACAGGTGCTGTCGGGCAAGGGCGTGATCACGGGCCTGGCCTGGACCAGCATGGGCGGCGCTACCCTGCCCATCGAAGCCACGCGCATTCACACCCACAACCGCGGCTTCAAGCTGACCGGGCAACTGGGTGAGGTGATGAAGGAGTCGGCGGAAATCGCCCACAGCTACATCAGCTCCAACCTGCAGCAGTACGGCGCCGACCCGAGCTTCTTCGACGAGGCGTTCGTGCACCTGCACGTACCCGAGGGCGCCACGCCCAAGGACGGCCCGAGCGCCGGCGTGACCATGGCCAGCGCCTTGCTGTCCCTGGCCCGTGACCAGGCACCGAAGAAAGGCGTGGCCATGACCGGTGAGTTGACGCTGACCGGGCACGTGCTGCCGATTGGCGGTGTGCGCGAGAAGGTGATCGCGGCGCGGCGGCAGAAGATCAATGAACTGATCTTGCCGGAAGCCAACCGCGGGCATTTCGAAGAGCTGCCGGACTACCTCAAGCAAGGCCTGACGGTGCACTTTGCCAAGCGTTTTGCCGATGTGGCGAAGGTGTTGTTCTGACGAGTTGCGGGACCGGGCGAAGCTCGGGAAGCAGGCAACGCGAAATACCTGAAGGTTCGCGGCGCCTGCTTCCCGAGCTTCGCCCGGTCCCACAGGGTCGGAGCCCCATTTTTTCGGTTATGCTGGCGGCCATCCTTGCCACCCATGGAGCCGCCCATGACCGCCGCCCGCCTTCTCCTGCCCGCCAGCATTGCCCTGCTGGCCGCCTGCGCCCAGCAACCGGCGCACAACGTCGAGCTGGCCAGACAGAGCGAATGCCCGCTGAAACTGGTCAATGGCCAAACCCTGACCCTCACCTTGCCCAGCAACCCCACAACCGGCTATCGCTGGCTGGTGCAGAACCCCGCGCCCGCCGTGCTGCGGGTACTGAGCCCGGAAGTGTACAGCAACCCCGAGGACGCCGGGCTGGTAGGCGCCGCCGGGCAATCGACGTGGCGCTTCCAGGCCAAGTCCGCCGGGCAGGGGCAGTTGCTGCTGGTATTGCAGCAGCCGTGGGCGCCTGAGGTGAAGCCGGTGCAGGTGTTCGACTGCGCCATCAGCGTCAAGTGAGATCAGCGTCGCCTGCTTCCCGAGCCGCGCCCGGTCCCACATGAGAACGCCTGCCAATGGAGGGCCGGGCGTAGCTCGGGAAACAGACGACGCGATTCATCAGGCATACCTGCAATAAACCGCCATTCCCGGTAAAATGCCGCCCCTCGATTTTACCGACCCGCCGGAACCGCCGTGAGCAAAGAACCCGACCGCATTTTCGCCCAGCCCCTGGCCCAGGTGCCCGACTTCGTTTTCAACGAAGACGTGGTGCGGGTATTCCCGGACATGATCAAGCGTTCGGTGCCCGGCTACCCGACCATCGTCGAGAACCTCGGCGTGCTCGCCGCCCAGTTCGCCCAGCCGCACACCGCGCTGTACGACCTGGGCAGCTCACTGGGCGCCGTGACCCAGTCGCTGCGCCGGCACGTGCGCACCGACGACTGCCGGGTGATCGCGGTGGACAACTCCAGCGCCATGGTCGAGCGCTGCCGTGAATACCTCAATGCCCAGGACTCGATGTTCCAGGAATTGCTGCCGGTGCAGGTCATCGACGGCGACATTCTTAGCCTGGACTTCCAGCCGGCGTCGGTCATCGCCCTGAACTTCACCCTGCAGTTCATCACCCGCGACCAGCGCCTGGGCCTGCTGCAACGCATCCGCCAGGCCCTGGTGCCGGGTGGCGCGCTGATTCTCTCGGAAAAGCTGCGCTTTGCCGACAGCCAGGAACACGACTTGCTCACCGACCTGCACATCGCCTTCAAGCGCGCCAATGGCTACAGCGAACTGGAAATTGCCCAGAAGCGCAGCGCCATCGAAAACGTGATGAAGCCCGACAGCCTGGAAGAACACCGCGAGCGCCTGCTGGCGGCCGGTTTCTCCAAGGTGGTGCCATGGTTCCAATGCCTTAACTTTGCCTCGTTGATTGCCCTGCCATGATTGATCTAGCCCCCCTGGTCCGCCGCATGGCGGGCACGCCCCTGGCCACGTGGAGCGAGGGCCTGCAGGCCCAGCTCGACGCCAAGATGGAGAAAGGCCACGGTGACCTGGAGCGCTGGCAGGCGGCACTCGATGCCCTGCCGGCGCTGCAACCCAGTGACATCGAGCTGGCCCAGAGCCTGACGCTGGACTGCCCCTGCGACGACGCCACCCGCCAGCAGCTGCACGACGCCCTGATGGGGCTGTCGCCTTGGCGCAAAGGCCCGTTCAACCTGTTCGGCGTGCACGTGGACACCGAGTGGCGGTCGGACTGGAAATGGACCCGGGTAGCCCCGCACCTGGACCTCAAGGGCAAGCGCGTGCTCGACGTGGGCTGCGGCAACGGCTACTACCAGTGGCGCATGCTCGGCGCCGGTGCCGACAGCGTCATCGGCGTGGACCCCAACTGGCTGTTCTTCTGCCAGTTCCAGGCCGTGCAGCGCTACCTGCCCGAGCTGCCTGCCTGGCACCTGCCCTTCGCCCTGGAAGACCTGCCGCCGAACCTGGAAGGCTTTGACACGGTATTTTCCATGGGCGTGTTCTACCATCGCCGTTCGCCCATCGAACACCTGCTGGCGCTGAAGGACTGCCTGGTCAAGGGCGGCGAACTGGTGCTGGAAACCCTGGTCGTGCCCGGCGACAAGCACCAGGTGCTGGTACCGGAAGACCGCTACGCGCAGATGCGCAACGTGTGGTTCCTGCCCTCGGTGGCAGCCCTGGAACTGTGGCTGCGCCGCGCCGGGTTCCGCGACATCGAGTGCGTGGACGTGAGCGTCACCACGGTGCAGGAACAGCGCAGCACCGAATGGATGAAGTACCAGTCACTGGGCGACTTCCTCGACCCCAATGACCACAGCCGCACCATCGAAGGCCTGCCAGCGCCGATGCGCGCCGTGATCAAGGCTCGCAAGTAGCCTGCAGCCTGGCGGCAGCGGCTGCGGGGTTTACACCAGGCCGTCGATCATCACCTGGGCGCTGCCTTGCGAGCAGCGCTCCACGCGGCCGCGTACGCCGTAGACCCGGGCCAGGCTGGCCGGGTCGATCACCTGGTCCGGCGCGCCATGGGCAATCAGTTGGCCGCCCTTGAGCATCAGCACCCGGTCGGTCTGGCGCAGGCTGATGTTGATGTCGTGCAACACGATCAACGTCACCATGTTGCGCTCGCGGGTTTCCTGGCCGATCACGTCCATCACGTGGTACTGGTAATTCAGGTCCAGCGCACTCAGCGGTTCATCGAGCAACAGCAACACCGGCTTGCGGATCAACGCCTGGGCCAGCCCCACCAGTTGCTTCTGGCCGCCGGACAGCTGGTCCAGGAAACTCATGGCCAGATGTGCGATACCCAGGCGCTCCAGTAACGCCCGCGCCTCATCGATGTCTTGCTGGCGCGAGGTATTGCCACTGGCACGGCGGGCCACCAACAGCGACTCGAACACGCGCAGGTGCACGCTGGCTGGCAGGCTTTGCGGCAGGTACACCACCCGCTCGGCCCGGCTGGCGTAGCTGGCGGTGAGCAGGTCGGCGCCGTCCAGCAGCACCTGGCCACGGGCCGGGGTGAGGCCGGCGATGGCCTTGAGCAAGGTCGACTTGCCGCTGCCATTGGGCCCCAGCAACGCCGTCACTTCACCGTGGCACACGCCCGTCAGCGATAGCTGTTCAATGATGCGTCGCTTGCCATAGCTGACATCCAGTTGCTCGATACACAGTTGATGGGCGCTCATCAGTGGCCTCCGTTGCGACGCAGCACGATGGACAGGAAAAACGGAATGCCCACCAGCGAGGTGACGATGCCCACCGGAATCAGCACCCCGGGAATGATGTTCTTGGACGCCACCGACGCCAGCGACAGAATCAGCGCCCCGGCCAGGGCACTGCCCGGCAGATAGAAACGGTGGTCTTCGCCAAACAGCAGGCGGGCGATATGCGGGCCCACCAGGCCAATGAAACCGATAGTGCCGACGAAGGCCACCGCCAGTGCCGAGAGCACACTGACCCGCAACAACGTCCCCAGGCGCAAGCGTTTCACATCGATACCGAAGCTGGCGGCCCGGTCCTCGCCCAGGCGCAAGGCCGTCAGTTGCCAGGCACGACGCAGGGCCATGGGCAAGGCACAGGCCACGGCCAGCGCCAGCAGCCCCACTTTCAGCCAACTGGCCCGGGCCAGGCTGCCCAGGGTCCAGAACACCAGGGCTTGCAACGAGTCTTCCGTGGCCACGAACTGGATCAGCGAGACCAGCGCGCCGAACGTAAACCCCAGCGCAATACCGAACAGCACCACCACGCTGGTATCGGCCTTGCGCCAGCGTGCGAGCAGGTCCAGCAGCAACGTGGCGATCAGGGCAAAGATGAAGGCATTGATCGCCACCAGCCATTCATCCGGCACCCCGGGTATGCCCAGGTTCAGTACAATGGCCAGCGCCGCGCCAAACGCCGCCGCATGGGATACCCCCAGGGTGAAGGGGCTGGCCAGCGGGTTGTTGAGGATGGTCTGCATCTCCGCGCCGGCCAGGCCCAGGGCGGCGCCCACCAGCACCGCCATCAGCGCCTGGGGCAGGCGAATACTCCAGACGATCACCTGCTGGCCGGGGTTGACCGAGGCCTTGTGCAGCAGCGTCTGCCACAGGTCGGGCAGGGTCAGGCCGGAGGGGCCCAGGGTAAAGTCCAGCACCAGGGAAGCAATGATGGCTGCCAGGAACAGCCCCAGCAGCAGTACACGGCGACGCAGCACGCGCTGGTAGTCATCCATGATGACCGTCGCCTCGCTCGGCGCATTCATGGGGTGGCCTTGAGATCAGCCCAGTAGACGCCGCTGATGTCCTCGGGCAGCAACTTCTGCAGTTCGGCCTTGCTCTGCTGCGGGTCCAGGTCGGCGAACTGCTGCGGGTAGAACCACTTCGCCATGGCTTCCACCGCCAGAATGTTCAACGGCGAGTTGTAGAAGTTGTGCCACAGGCCATGCACCCGGCCTTCACGTACGGCGGTCAGGCTGTTGATGCCCTCGCGAGCCACCAGCGTCTGCAGGCTGGCCCGGGCGTTGGCGACGGTTACGCCACCGCCGGCCTTGTAGCCGGCATCGGTGGCGGTGTTGTCGCGGGTACCACTGACCAGGTAGAAACGAGGGTCAGCGGCGATGAGTTTCTCCAGGTTGATGTCGCCGATCACGCCTGGCAGCAGGCCAGCAGCGATGTTATTGCCGCCGGCTGCCTCGATGAAGTCGCCCATGTTGCCATTGCCGGCGGTGTGGCAGCAGGGCACCCCGCCCTTGCCGACACCGGCCAGCATCTCGATGAACACGCTGGGGCGCTGGTCGCGCGGTACGGCGTTGACCACGTCCTGTACGCGCTTGAGGTGGCGCTGGTAGAAATCGATGTAGGCCTGGGCCTGGGGCTCGCGGTGCAGCACCTTGCCCAGCAGGCGCATGCTGGGCACGGTGTTCTGCAGGGGGTGCTGGCGGAAGTCGATGAACACCACCGGCACACCGGCGTCCTGCAATTGCTTGACGATGGGGTTGTCCAGGCCCGGGCCGTGGCCGGCGACGCCGAAGATGGCCACATCGGGGTTCAGGGCCAGTACTTTCTCGGGGCTGACGCTGGCTTCGGAGGTGGTGCCGATGGTCGGCACCTTGCCGATCGCCGGGTAAATAGCCTTGAAGGCGTCATAACCGGGCTTGTCCACCGAACTCAGCTCGCCCTGCCAACCGACCACGCGCTTGAAGGGCTGCTGGCCTTCCAGCAGAGCCAAGGCATAGATCATCCGCCCTTCGCCCAGCAACACATGTTGAGGGTTGTCGGGCACCTGCACCGTGCGCCCGGCGATATCCGTCACCGTCTGGGCCAGCAGCAACGGGCTGAACAGGCTGAATGCCACGGCGGCGAACCAGCCTGTGGCGCGGGGGAAGCGGGTTGCACGGCGACGCATCGGAAACCTCGGCGGGTAAAAAAACGCGCCGATTTTAACGGGCAATGATTCCCACTAACGTGAAACTTGCCTCAGGCACGCCCGTCACACCAACACGCTGCGGTCGAACACGAACACCCGGCCCGGCTCCGGCCGGTGCTCCAGGAGGGTTTGCGGGCGGCCCATGGGTGGCCGGTTCTTGTCCCCGGTGTCGGCGATCCAGCCCTTGTCCTTCATGCGCTCCAGACGCCCGCGCAAAGTGGTGTGCTGCACTGCCTGGCCCAGGCAGGCTTCGAATGCCGCCAAGGCTTCGGTGACCGTGAACCGCGGCTGCAACAGGTGCAGCGGCAGCGCCGTGTACACCGCCTTGGCGGCGAGCCGCGCGTGGGCCTGGGCCACCAGCTCGGTGTGGTCGAACGGCAACGCCTGGCGGCCTTGCAGAACATCATCCAGGGCGAAGAAGCGCAGGTCTTCGCCTTCCAGCCGGGTGGTGGGGCACAGCAACGCCAGGTAAATGGTGCTCATGGACCAGCCACGCGGGTCACGGCTGGCGCTGCCTACCGTGGCGACCTGCTCCAGGTACCGGGGGGCCACCCGCGCCTTTTCCTCCAGCGCGCGGCTGGCGGCGGCGTCCAGGCTGGGGTCGGCGCAGCGGCCATTGACCAGCACACCTGGCAACGCCCACTGGTCTCTGAAAGGCTCGCGAGCACGGCGAATCAGCAGCAGTTCCAGGCGCTGTTGCTCGTTGAGGCGCAGCGCGACGATGTCGACACTGGCCAGGATCTGGGCGTTGCTCATGGTGCCTCCCTCTTGCACAGCATAATTTTGCTTGACCACATATTACATCAGGTGGAATATGTAGTCACGCACAGCGAAGCAAGGAGTTGCCGCCATGAAGATCGCCAGTTTCGACATCGACGCCCAAAAGGGCTTCACCCCCCTCTGCCCGGCCGAGCTGCCGGTGCCCGAAGGCCACCTGATCGGCGCGGCGCTCAACCACCTGGCCCGCTACGCCGACCTGCGCCTGGGCAGCAAGGATGCCCACACGCCACATGCCGCGTGGGTGGTGCCCAGCCACGCAGAGATGCTGCAACCCCTGAGCCTGCCCAACGCCGACATCACCTGGGTCAGCCACTGCGTGCCCGGCACGCCTGGTTTCGAGCTGCTGGATGAGCTGCCCACGCCGCTGGAGTATGACTTCTTCGTGTGGAAAGGCATCGAGCCGGACCTGCACCCCTACGGGGCTTGCTACCACGACCTGGCCGACACCCGCAGCACCGGCGCCATCGAGTTTCTGCGCCAGCAGGGCGTGGGCTGCGTGCTGGTGGGCGGCCTGGCGCTGGACTACTGCGTCAAGACCACCGCCCTGCAACTGCGCCGCGCCGGCTTTCGGGTAGGTGTTTACTTGCCCGCCTGCCGTGCCATCGCCCAGGCCACCGCCCAGGCTGCCTGCGAACAGATGCAGGCCGAAGGCATCGAACTGTACGCCAGCGCCGCCGAACTGGCCGCCGCCCTGAACAAGGAAGCCTGACCATGGCCGAGAGTATTTTCGCCGACCGTATCGTGCAGAACCTGCTGGACACCGACTTCTACAAGTTGACCATGATGCAGGCGGTGCTGCACAACTACCCCAATGCCGAGGTGGAATGGGAGTTCCGCTGCCGCAACGCCGAAGACCTGACGCCTTACCTCGCGGAGATCCGCTACCAGATCGAGCGCCTGGCCGAGATTTCCATCACCCACGACCAGCTGGCGTTCCTGGAACGCATCCCGTTCATGAAAGCGGATTTCATCCGCTTCCTGAGCCTGTTCCGCTTCAACCTGCGGTACGTGCACACCAGCGTCGAAGACGGCCAACTGTGCATCCGCCTGCGCGGCCCGTGGCTGCACGTGATCCTCTACGAGATCCCGTTGCTGGCGATCATCAGCGAAGTGCGCAACCGCTACCGCTACCGCGATGTGGTGCTGGAGCAGGCCACCGAGCAGTTGTACAAGAAGCTGGACTGGCTCAAGGCCGAGGCCAGCCCCAGCGAACTGAGCGGTTTCCAGTTGGCCGACTTCGGCACCCGCCGGCGCTTTTCCTACCGGGTGCAGGAAGAAGTGGTGCACATCCTCAAGCGCGACTTCCCCGGTCGGTTCGTTGGCACCAGCAACGTGCACCTGGCCCGCGAGCTGGAGGTGAAACCCATCGGCACCATGGCCCACGAGTGGTTCATGGCCCACCAGCAACTGGGCCCGCGGCTGATCGACAGCCAGATCGCCGCCCTGGACTGCTGGGTGCGCGAATACCGCGGCCTGCTGGGTATAGCGCTGACCGACTGCATCACCATGGACGCGTTCCTCAACGACTTCGACCTGTACTTCGCCAAGCTCTTCGACGGCCTGCGCCATGACTCCGGTGACCCGCTGGCCTGGGCGCAAAAGGCCATACGCCACTATGAAAGCCTGGGCATCGACCCGTTGAGCAAGACCCTGATCTTCTCCGACGGCCTGACCCTGCCCAAGGCGCTGGAACTGTATAGAGCGCTGCACGGCCGGATCAATGTAAGCTTTGGCATCGGCACCAACCTGACCTGCGACATACCCGGGGTCGAGCCCATGAACATCGTGATCAAGATGACCGCCTGCAACGGCCATCCGGTGGCGAAAATCTCCGATACGCCCGGCAAGACCCAATGCCTGGACGAGAACTTCGTCACCTACCTCAAACATGTATTTCGCGTCTGAATCGCACCCTCAGGAGTTCGACATGAGCAACCGTCAAATCGAAATCGCCGCGGCCCTCAACGTGGTACCACGCTTCGCCGACACTGCCGCCCTGGTGGCCGAAGTGGAGCGGCGCAAGGCATTCATCAAGCAGTGCCTGCGCAACGCCCACGTGAAAGTGCTGGTGCTGGGCATCAGCGGCGGTGTCGACTCGCTCACCGCAGGCCGCCTGGCGCAGTTGTCGGTAGAAGAACTGCGCGCCGAAACCGGCGATGACGGCTATAAATTCATCGCCGTGCGCTTGCCCTACAACATTCAGCACGACGAACACGACGCCGCCGCCTCGATGCAGTTCATCCGCGCGGACGTGGAAGACACCGTCAATATCGCCGGCGCCGTGCTGGGGCTGTCCGAGCAGGTCGCGCATTTGCACGGCCTCACCGACGCCCGCCGCGACTTCGTCATCGGCAACGCCAAGGCGCGTATCCGCATGGTGGCCCAGTACACCATCGCGAACGCCAACAACGGCCTGGTGATCGGTACTGACCACGCCGCCGAGGCCGTGATGGGCTTCTTCACCAAGTTCGGCGACGGCGCCTGCGACCTGGCCCCGCTCAGCGGCCTGGTCAAGAACCAGGTACGGGCCATTGCCCGCCACTTGGGTGCCCCGGAAAACCTGGTGGAAAAAGTGCCCACCGCCGACCTGGAAGAATTGCGCCCAGGCAAGCCTGACGAGGAAGCCCACGGCGTGAGCTACGCCCAGATCGACGCCTTCCTGCATGGCGAAAAGGTCAGCGATGAGGCCTACGCCATCATCGTGCGCACCTACGACAACAGCCAGCACAAGCGCGAGCTGCCGTTCGCACCGTGAAGCCCGCAGGTTGATGGGACCGGATGCAGGAACTGCCTTGGCAGCTCCTGCACGCCATGTATCGATATCATTCCATCGTAACGAAACAACTACAACCTTGACCATCCATCCTGGAATGCTGGTAATTTCCCATCCGTGCGCGAGCCAACCGGAATGAAATCATTGCAGCGCTTCAACCAACTATTCTGCAACCTATTGATTTTCATAGAATAAAAGAATTGGCATCAGCCTTGCTCTGTCCACTCCATCTCAATACCGGACACAAGGACCCGCCCCATGTTCTCCAAAAGCCTCACCCTCGCCGATTTCGACCCCGCCCTGAACGATGCCATTGCCCTGGAAGGCCGCCGCCAGGAGCAACACATCGAACTGATCGCCTCCGAGAACTACACCAGCCCGGCCGTGATGCAGGCTCAAGGCAGCGTGCTGACCAATAAATATGCAGAAGGCTACCCGGGCAAACGCTACTACGGCGGCTGTGAACACGTGGACGTGGTCGAGCAACTGGCCATCGACCGGGCCAAGCAATTGTTCGGCGCCGACTACGCCAACGTCCAACCCCACTCGGGCAGCCAGGCCAACGCTGCGGTGTTCCTGGCGCTGCTGCAACCGGGCGACACCGTGCTGGGCATGAGCCTGGCCCACGGCGGGCATCTGACCCATGGCGCCAAGGTCAGTTTTTCCGGCCGGCTGTACAACGCGGTGCAGTATGGCATCGACGACCAGGGGCTGATCGACTATGACGAGGTGGAACGCCTGGCCGTGCAGCATCAACCCAAAATGCTGATCGCCGGCTTCTCGGCCTATTCGCGCACCCTGGATTTCGCGCGTTTCCGCGCCATCGCCGACAAGGTGGGGGCCTGGTTGTTCGTGGACATGGCCCACGTCGCGGGGCTGGTGGCCGCCGGGCTCTACCCCAACCCTCTGCCCTACGCAGACGTGGTCACCACCACGACCCACAAGACCCTGCGCGGCCCGCGCGGTGGCCTGATCCTGGCGCGCAGCAACCCGGCCGTGGAGAAGAAGCTGGACTCGGCGGTATTCCCCGGCGGCCAGGGTGGCCCTCTGATGCACGTGATCGCCGCCAAGGCTGTGTGCTTCAAAGAGGCGCTGGACCCGGCGTTCAAGGTGTACCAGCGGCAAGTCATCGATAACGCCCGTGCCATGGCCGGGGTGTTCGTGGAGCGCGGCTACGATGTGGTCTCCGCAGGTACCGACAATCACCTGTTCCTGGTGAGCCTGATCCGCCGCGGCATCACCGGCAAGGACGCCGACGCCGCGCTGGGCCGCGTGCACATCACCGTCAACAAGAACGCCGTGCCCAACGACCCGCAGTCGCCCTTCGTGACTTCGGGCCTGCGCATCGGCACGCCCGCCGTCACCACCCGTGGCTTTGGCGAAGCCGAGTGCGCGCGCCTGGCGGGCTGGATTTGTGATGTGCTCGACCACCTGGGCGACGCCGACGTGGAAGCCGAAGTGGCCGCCCAGGTGGCGGCGCTGAGCAAGGCTTTCCCGGTTTACGGGCGCTGATACACGCCAGGGACTGCCCTGCACCCGCGACCTTCTGGCACACTTCACCCAGACGCCCGTGCAGGGCAACCTTACAGGCCTGTGGCCGTTGTCAGGAATAACAATGAAACTGCATCAACTCCGTGCGCTCGTCTCCATCCATGAAACCGGTAGCCTGCAAGACGCCTCCCAGGTGCTGCACCTCACCCAGTCGGCCTTGAGCCGGGCCATCAAGGAACTTGAAAACGAACTGGGCATCACCCTGCTGGTACGCTCCAACAAGGGCATGACCCTCACCGAATATGGCCAGCGCATGCTCGGCCACGCCCGCCAGGCGCTGGAAAGCGTGCGCCGGGCGCGCCAGGAAATCGAAGACATGAAGGGGTTGGTGGTCAGCGAGATCACCATTGGCGTCACCCCGGTCACCGCCCTGCTGCAATCGCTCAAACAAACCCTGCTGAGCTTTCAGCAAAGCTACCCCAATGCCACCCTGAAAGTCCTGGAGATGCGCCCTGCGCAGCTGTTGCAGCACCTGCGCGACGGCCTGCTGGATTTCGCCCTGACCTCCCAGGTGCCCGTCAACGCCGTGGGCCTGGACTGGCAACCGCTGTGCCGTATCCCCGGCGTGGTGGTCGTGCGCAAGGACCACCCCCTGCGCAACGTGCGCTCCCTGCGCCTGCTGCAGCAAGCCAACTGGATCAGCGTCGACCCCCTCACCGACAACCAGTCACAGTTCAACCAGCTGTTCGAAGGCAGTGCCCTTGGCCGCCCGCGCAAGGTATTCGAATGCACGGCCATGAACCTCGCGATCAAGATGCTGATCGACAGTGACGCGGTGATGATCATGAGCCAGCCGGCCCTGGGCCATGACCTGGTAGGGTTGAGCGACATGTCCAAGCACCTGCAGAAAATCGACATCCAGGAGCCGGTTCCCGAGTATTCGGTGAACCTGGTGTGCGTGAACCGCAGCTACCTGACCAAGACCGCGGGGCAGTTGTTCGCCCATCTGCACGAGCAATTGGCAGGCAAACCCCTGCCCATCTAGCGCGCCCCTACCCATGGGACCGGGCTAAGCTCGGGAAGGGAGCGCCGCGTGATCACTGTTTCACCGCGTCGATATCTTCCTGAGTTTCGCCCGGCCCCACGCCGGATTGCTGGAGCATTGCGCAAGGGGTTTACCGCCAGGCTGGATGCCCCCGCACCACCGCCGTCACAGGCGCTTTCGCCACCCCGCGCGCCAGGCTGACCTTCCGCCAGCCCCCACCGTTACCCATCTCCCCAGCTCATCAGCACCACTTTCGCGCACCGCGAGTCGAAAATGCCCACAACCATCGCCAGCCCTTTTCCTGGCCAATGCTCATCCGCACCAACGGTTGGGGCCTTGCATAAAAGGGATGTGCAGTTTGCGCGGCACTGTTCAACACTCCCGCTCACCACGACCCCGGGTACAGGAACAGCGCCATGAAGAGCACCCCCGCCAGTGATTTGCCCCTCCATCCCAGCCCGGCCACGGCCTCGCTGCACGTACGCAAGATGCGCCGCGTGGTCATCGCCTCGTCCTTGGGCAATGGCTTGGAAATCTACGATTTCACGGTGTACAGCTTCTTCGCCGTGATCATCGGCAAACTGTTTTTTCCTGGCGAATCGGCCCTGGCATCGTTGCTGATGTCGCTGGCCACCTTTGCCGTGGGCTTTTTGATGCGCCCCCTGGGCGCGGTGCTGATCGGCCGGGTGGCCGACCGTCGCGGGCGCAAGGCGGCGTTGTCACTGACCATCGCCCTGATGACCGTAGGCACCGGCATCATCGCCTTTACCCCGACCTATGCCAGCATCGGCATCACCGCCACCCTGCTGCTGGTGTTCGGCCGACTGCTGCAAGGCCTGTCGGCAGGCGGCGAGGTGGGCAGTGCTTCGGCGTTCCTGATGGAGTCGGGCAGCACCGCCAACCGCTGTTTCATGGTCAGCTGGCAGGGCGCCAGCCAAGGGGCGGCGGCACTGCTGGGCGCCCTCACCGGCCTGCTGCTGAGCAGTAACCTGAGCCCCGAAGCGCTGCAGAGCTGGGGCTGGCGGGTACCCTTCATCATCGGCCTGATGATCGGCCCGGTAGGCTGGTTCATTCGCCAGCACCTGGATGAAACCCATACTGAAACCGCCGACACCCCCTCGCTGGGGCAATTGCTGCGCGAGCACAAAGGCACCCTGCTGCTGGGCATCATGTGGATGGCGGCCTCTACCGTGAGCATGTACATGGTGGTGTTCTACATGCCCACCTACCTGGTGCAGACCCTGCACTACCCGGGCAGTTTCTCCTTCGCCCTGGTGGGCCTGGCCAGTGCCCTGCTGGCGGTGATTCCGCCGATCGCCGCGCGTTATGCCGACCGGTTTACCCGGCGCAAGCCACTGCTGTACTGGGTGGCCGGGCTGGCGCTGGTGTTCGCCTACCCGTCGTTTCTGCTCTTGGGCCTGCAAAGCACCTGGCTGTGCATGCTGGCCATTGCCTTGCTGATCATGCCCATGGCCGTCGGCGTCGGTGCCAGCTTTGCCATGTTGATGGAGGCCTTCCCCCGCGAGCAGCGCGTCACCGGGCTGTCGGTGATCTACAGCTTCGGCGTGACCTTGTTCGGTGGTTTTTCGCCGCTGCTGGTGACCTGGCTGATCGGCCTGACCGGCAACCCCTTGACCCCTGCCCTGTACCTGATCGCCACCCTGGTGCTGAGCCTGATCGCCCTGCGCCTGTTCCCGGAACACCCGGGGCGTGCCTGAGTCTCCCCTTTACTGCCAGAAAAGGAAGTAACCATGAGCAACCTGATCATCAACCAGAAACTGCAAGCCAGCGCCGAGCATTTCGCGGTCATTCGCCGGGACATCCACAGCTACCCGGAGCTGGGCGGCGAAGTACCACGCACCGCTAGTCTGGTCGCCGAAATGCTGGGGGCCTGGGGCTATGAAGTACACACTGGCGTGGGTGGCTGTGGCGTGGTCGGCGTGCTCAAGCGCGGCACCGGTACGCGCACCCTGGGCATCCGTGCCGACATGGACGCCCTGCCGATTCTGGAAAAGAACGGACTGCCCTGGGCCAGCCAGTACCAGGGGCGCATGCACGCCTGCGGCCACGACGGGCACACCGCCACCCTGCTGGCCGCCGCCGAGCAACTGGCGTTGCATGCCGAGTTCGACGGCACCTTGAACCTGATCTTCCAGCCGGATGAAGAAGGCCTGGCCGGCGCCAAGCAGATGATCGATGACGGCTTGTTCACCCGCTTCCCCTGCGATGCGGTGTACGCCTACCACAACATGCCCGGCCTGCCGGTCGGCCAGGCGGTGGTGCAGCCCGGTGGGTTCATGGCCTCGTCGGAGCGCGTTACCATCACCCTGACCGGCCGCGGTGGCCACGGCGCCATGCCCGAACGTGCCATCGACCCGGTGCCGGCCTTGGCCGGGATCATCACTGCCCTGCAGACCGTGATCTCGCGCAACCTGTCCACCGATGACGCCGCGGTACTGAGCGTGGGCATGGTGCAGGCGGGCACGGCGTACAACATCATTCCCGAGACGGCCAAGGTGATGCTCAGCGTGCGCACGGCGGACCCGGCCGTGCGTGCACGGGTGGAAAAGCGCATCCGCGAGATCGTCGAAGGCCAGGCGGCGAGTTTTGGGGTGAAGGCCGAGATCGACTACCAGTTGCTGGCCCCGGTGCTGGTCAACAGCCCGGCGGAGACCGAGCGCATGCTGGCGGTGGCGCGCGATGTGCTGGGCACCGACAACGTGTTGCAGAAAATGCCAGTGCGAATCATGGGCAGCGAGGACTTCGCCTGGATGCTGGACGAGAAGCCTGGGTGCTACTTCATTCTGGGCAATGGCACCGGTGAGTTCACCGGATGCTCGGTGCACAACGACCACTATGACTTCGACGACGCGGTGATCCCGCTGGGCGCGGCGTGCTGGGTAGGGTTGGTGGAGGGTTACCTCAAGGGGTGAGATTGGCGCCGCCTGGTTCCCGAGCTTCGCCCGGTCCTACAGATGGGCATTGCTGCTCTGCAGGACCGGGTGAAGCGTGGGAAGCAGCAAGACGATCAGCGAGCGGCAGCCACAATCAGTTGCTTCATTTCCGCCACAGCCGCCTTGAAGCCGACGAACAGGGCATGGGCCACCAGCGCGTGACCTATGTTCAGCTCGTTGATGCCCTTGATGGCCGCCACGGCCTCGACGTTGTGATAATGCAAGCCATGCCCGGCATTGACGATCAGGCCCTGGGCGACACCAAAAGCCACGCCGTCGGCGATGCGTTTGAGCTCTTCGGCCACTTCAGCCGGCGTCTGGGCATCGGCATAACGGCCGGTGTGCAATTCGATCGCGGGCGCACCCACGCGCTTGGACGCGGCGATCTGGCGCTCGTCGGCGTCGATGAACAACGACACTTCACAACCGATCCTGCTCAGGCGCTCCACCGCTGCCTGGATGCGCGCTTCCTGGCCAGCCACGTCGAGGCCACCCTCGGTGGTCAGTTCCTGGCGGGTTTCCGGTACCAGGCATACGTGGGCCGGGCGGATGCGTTCAGCGAAGGCGAGCATTTCCTCGGTAACGCCCATCTCGAAGTTCATGCGCGTCTGCAGCACGTCCTTGAGCAGCAGCACGTCGCGTTCCTGAATATGCCGGCGGTCTTCGCGCAGGTGCACGGTGATGCCGTCGGCACCCGCCTCTTCGGCGTCCAGCGCAGCCTTGACCGGGTCAGGGTAGCGCGTGCCGCGAGCCTGACGCAGGGTTGCCACGTGGTCGATGTTGACGCCGAGAAGAATGCGATTGCTGGTGGTCACGGGAGCGCTCCTTGGAATTGAACGCCTAGGATACGTCTTGCTTACGGCTTGCGAAACAGTTCCCGGCTTACCAGCGGACGACCGCCCAGGTGCACGGCCAGCGCCTGGCGCATCAGGCGCTTGGCCGCGTTCAATGCCCCGGGGGTGGTCCAGTCGGCTTCGGCCATGGCCAGCAGCGCGCTACCGCTGAACAAGCCGGGCTGTACCAGCCACACCCGCTCAAGCCCGGCGTCTACCTGCAAGCGGTACATACCGTCTGCCTCCACCGCATCGCCGTTGATGTCAGTGTCCAGGGCGAAGCTGTAACCCAGTTCGTCCAGCAGCCGCCACTCGAAGGCCCGCAGCAGCGGCTCCAGCGGGCGCCCGGCGGCAAGGGCCTGGAGGGTGGCCGCGTAAGCGTCGTAGATGACCTGATTCGGGTCCTCGGCGGGCAGCAGGCGGATCAGCAGCTCATTGAGGTACAAGCCACTGAACAGCGCATCTCCCACCATCCAGGCGGCTACGCCCACGGTTTCCATGCGGCCGACGTTCTTCAGCTCGCCCTTGCCACGGAATTCCGCTTCCAACGGCACGAACGGGCGCGCCTGGGTGCCAGCCTTGCTGCGCGCACTGCGCAGCACCGCGCGCAGGCGACCGCCTGGGGTCAGGAAATCGACCAGGGCGCTGTTCTCGCGGTAAGGGCGCGAGTGCAGTACGTAAGCGGGTTGCAGGATGGGCGGGTTGGACATGGCTCGAATGCCTTCAGGCTTGCTGCGACGCGAATGGCCTCATCGCCACCACGCTTTGCTACACAGCGGTACAGCTCGGATGGGCCGTGCACACTGTGGGAGCAAAGCTTGCTCGCGAGAGGCCCTGAAGAACCCCTTGCAAGCAAGCCTTGCCACAGGGGGTCAGACGTCGCCGTAACCCAGCGAGCGCAAGGCGCGTTCGTCGTCGGACCAGCCGCCCTTGACCTTCACCCACAGGTTGAGCATGACCTTGGAGTCGAACAGCAGCTCCATGTCCTTGCGCGCTTCCATGCCGATGCGCTTGATGCGCTCGCCCTTGTCGCCAATGATGATCTTCTTCTGACCATCACGCTCCACCAGGATCAGGGCATGGATGTGCAGGGTCTTGCCCTGCTGCTTGAATTCTTCGATCTCGACGGTGATCTGGTACGGCAGCTCGGCACCCAGCTGGCGCATGATCTTCTCGCGTACCAGCTCGGCAGCCAGGAACCGGCTGCTGCGGTCGGTGATCTGGTCTTCAGGGAAGAAGTGATCGTTTTCCGGCAGGTGCTTGGCGATCAGGCCTTCCAGGGCGTCGAGGTTGTGGCCGTGCTGGGCCGACACCGGGACGATCTCGGCGTTGGGCAGCTGTTCCTGCAACCAGGCCAGGTGCGGCATCAGCTCGGCCTTGTCCTCGATGCGGTCGGTCTTGTTGATGGCCAGGATCACCGGGCCCTGCACGTACTGCACGCGCTCGAGCACCAGCTGGTCTTCATCGGTCCACTTGGTGCGGTCGACCACGAAGATCACCACGTCCACGTCTTTCAAGGCCGCCGAAGCGGTCTTGTTCATGTAGCGGTTGAGCGCCTTTTCGTTGCTCTTGTGCATGCCGGGGGTGTCGACGTAGATGGCCTGCACGTCACCTTCGGTCTTGATGCCGAGCATGTTGTGGCGGGTGGTCTGCGGCTTGCGCGAGGTGATCGCCAGCTTCTGGCCCAGGATGTGGTTGAGCAGCGTGGACTTGCCCACGTTCGGGCGGCCGACGATTGCGACATAGCCACAGCGGGTTTGGGTTGTATCAGTCATTGCCATTCTCCACGCCCAGGGCTATCAGTGCTGATGCGGCCGCTACCTGTTCGGCAATGCGACGGCTCACGCCCTGACCCCGGCTTTTTTCGTTCAAAAGGACCACTTCACATTCGACGAAAAACGTCCGGCAATGCGGTTCGCCCTGGATATCCACCACTTCGTAACGCGGCAGGTCGCAGCCCCGCGACTGCAGATGTTCCTGCAGGCGGGTCTTGGGGTCCTTGTTGGTGTCTACGAGCGTCAGGCTGTCGAACTCGCTGGTCAGCCAGGACAACACGCGCTCGCGGGCCACTTCCATGCCCGAATCCAGGTAGATGGCACCAATCAGTGCTTCCAGGGCATCGGCCAGGATCGACTCGCGGCGGAAACCGCCGCTCTTCAATTCACCGCTGCCCAGGCGCAGGTATTCGCCCAGGTCGAAACCACGGGCCAGCACGGCCAGGGTCTCGCCTTTCACCAGCCGGGCGCGCAGGCGCGACAGCTGGCCTTCGCGGGCCTGGGGGAACCGTTCGAACAACGATTCGCCCGCCACGAAATTGAGGATGGCATCACCGAGGAACTCGAGGCGCTCGTTGTTGCGCCCCGCGAAGCTGCGGTGTGTCAAGGCCAGCACCATCAGGTCCTGGTTTTTAAAGGTATAGCCGAGCTGACGCTCGAGACGGCTCAAGGAAACACTCACGGTTTACGCACGCTGAATTCGTGGTCAAATTTCACCACCAGGTCGAGGTTGCCGACCAGTGGCTCACGCTGTTCGTATTGCAAATGGGCGGCGAACACGTCGTCGTCCAGTGTCACGGTCAAAGCCTTTTCCAGGTCCAGATCATTGATGTTGTTGACCTGCATCCCGTTGCGCACATGGGTATAGAACGCCTGCACGCTGTCGATCTGCTGCGCCTTGTCGGTCGACACCGACTCGATGATCTTCTTCATCGACCAGTAGTCGAAGTAGTGTGGCAGCACTTTGAAGGCCGTGCTGGCCACAAACCCGAGCACTGCCAGAATCACCAACCCGCCCAGTAGCGAAACGCCTTTCTGCGAAGCGGCCTTGTTCATCTCAAGCTCCCTTCCTTGCTGACGCCTGAAAAGCATTCGGCGCTGCCCAATGGACAGCGCCGCCTGGTGTTACTTGATCAGCCCGACCCGCGAGAAATTCGGCAGGTGGCTCATCTTCGGCTCCGGCCAGCTCATCCAGACCGCGAAGGCCTTGCCGACGATATTGCGGTCCGGGACCATGCCCAGCAGCTCCTTGGGAATGCGCGGGTCATCCCAGTAACGGCTGTCGTTGGAGTTGTCGCGGTTGTCGCCCATCATGAAGTAGTGCCCGGCGGGCACCGTCCACTGGTTGTCCGGCGGCATGTGGTAACGGCCCATTTCCTTGCGGATCAGGTGCTCCACGTCACCGAGTTTTTCCTGGTACAGCTCGGCGGTACCCAGTGTTCCAGGCTCGGTGCCCAGCAGGGTCTCGGCCACCAGTTGGTCGTTCACGTACAGGCGCTTGTCGTTGGTGTACCGGATCTTGTCACCCGGCAAGCCGATCACGCGCTTGATGTAGTTGACGTTCGGGTCGCTGGGGTAGCGGAACACCATCACGTCGCCGCGCTGCGGGTCACCGATCTCGATGACCTTCTTGTCGATCACCGGCAGGCGGATGCCATAGGAGAACTTGTTCACCAGGATGAAATCGCCCACTTCCAGCGTCGGCTTCATGGACCCCGACGGGATCTGGAAGGGCTCGACCAGGAATGAGCGCAACACCAGCACGATGAACAGCACCGGAAAGAACGACTTGCCGTATTCGACCAGCGTCGGTTCCTTGTTCAACTGCTCGAGCACCACCGGGTCCGGCTCGCTGACACTGCCCTGGTAGGTAGCGACCGCGGTCTTGCGGCGCGAAGCCAGGAAGACCAGGTCGAACAGGGCCAGCAAACCGCAGACGGCGACAGCGATGACCAACAACAGCGGGAAATTTAGCGACATAGGACCTAACTATCCAACCTGAGCACGGCGAGGAAGGCTTCTTGTGGAATTTCCACGTTGCCGACCTGTTTCATGCGTTTCTTACCGGCCTTCTGCTTCTCCAGCAGCTTGCGCTTACGGCTCACGTCGCCACCGTAGCATTTGGCCAGTACGTTCTTTCTGAGCGCCTTGACAGTGGTCCGCGCCACGATCTGCCCGCCGATGGCGGCCTGGATCGCAACGTCGAACATCTGACGAGGAATCAGTTCTTTCATCTTCTCGGTCAACGCGCGCCCTTTGTAGTGGGCGTTGTCGCGGTGAACGATCAGGGCCAGGGCATCAACCTTGTCTCCGTTGATCAGCACATCCAGCTTGACCAGGTTGGCCGACTGGTAGCGATCGAAATGGTAGTCCAGGGAAGCATAGCCGCGGCTGGTGGATTTCAGGCGATCGAAGAAGTCCAGCACCACTTCGTTCATCGGCAGGTCGTAACGCACCTGCACCTGGCTGCCGAGGAACTGCATGTCGCGCTGAACGCCACGCTTCTCGATGCACAGGGTAATGACGTTGCCCAGGTGCTCCTGAGGCACAAGAATGGTGGCCGACACGATCGGCTCACGGAAATCCTCGACCGAAGAGACATCCGGCAGTTTCGACGGGTTGTCGACGTAAATGGTTTCACCGGTCTTGAGCACGACCTCGAAGATCACGCTCGGGGCGGTGGTGATCAAGTCCAGGTCGTACTCGCGCTCCAGGCGCTCCTGGATGATCTCCATGTGCAGCATGCCCAGGAAACCGCAGCGGAAGCCAAAGCCCAAGGCGTCGGAGCTTTCCGGCAGGTACTGCAACGACGAGTCGTTGAGGGTCAGCTTGGACAGGGCGTCGCGGAAGTCTTCGAAGTCATCGGAGCTGACCGGGAACAGGCCGGCGTACACCTGTGGCTGAATGCGCTTGAAGCCTGGCAGCACCGGAACGTCTGGGGTGCTGTTCAGGGTCAGGGTGTCACCGACCGGCGCACCGTGAATGTCCTTGATGCTGGCAATGATGAAGCCTACTTCGCCGGCCTTCAGGTCCGCGGTGGCGGTGTGCTTGGGGGTGAACACGCCGACGCTGTCGACCAGGTGCACCTTGCCGGTCGACTTGACCAGGATCTTGTCGCCCTTCTTCACACGGCCGTGGCGCACGCGTACCAGGGACACGACGCCCAGGTAGTTGTCGAACCAGGAGTCGATGATCAACGCTTGCAGCGGATCTTCGATGTTGCCGGTAGGGGCGGGAATGGTGTGCACCAGGCGCTCGAGCACGTCGATCACGCCCATGCCGCTCTTGGCGCTGCACGCCACGGCGTCGGTGGCGTCGATGCCGATGACCTTCTCGATCTCGTCCTTGACGCGGTCGGGGTCGGCCTGGGGCAGGTCCATCTTGTTCAGCACCGGCATGACTTCCAGGCCCTGCTCGATGGCGGTGTAGCAGTTGGCGACCGACTGCGCTTCCACGCCCTGGCCGGCATCGACCACCAGCAGCGCGCCTTCGCAGGCGGCCAGCGAGCGGCTGACTTCATAGGTGAAGTCGACGTGGCCGGGGGTGTCGATGAAGTTCAGCTGGTAGGTTTTACCGTCCTGAGCCTTGTAGTGCAGCGTGACGCTGTGGGCCTTGATGGTGATCCCACGCTCGCGCTCCAGGTCCATGGAGTCCAGTACCTGCGCTTCCATCTCGCGATCGGCAAGGCCGCCGCACATCTGGATGAACCGATCGGCCAGCGTCGACTTGCCATGGTCAATGTGGGCGATGATGGAGAAATTGCGGATATGACTCAAATCACTCACGGATCAACACTCGAAAAGGCTGCGGGCTGGACGCCCAACGAAAAATAGCCGGGAATTGTACCTGAATAACGGGGTTGTGTGGGAGCGGGTTGATCATGAAGATCCTGCAGACGCTGGCTTGCCAGCACGCTTTGGCCCTGAAAGGATCCTGAAAGCTCGCTGGCAAGCCAGCGCCTGCAGCAATTCACGACACTGCCAGACACAAAAAAGGGCAGCGCGATGGCTGCCCTTCCCTGTTCAGGCCTGCGACTTTACTCGCTCAGCTTGAAGGTGATGAAGCTCGCGCGGCCCTGGCGCAGTACACGCATGGACACCGAACGGTTCTTCGGCAGGCCCTTGGCGATGTCGGTGAATTCCTTCGCCGAACCGATGGCCTGGTTGTTCAGGTGGGTGATGACGTCACCCGGCTGCAGCCCGATCATGGCCGCGGGGCCGTCCTGAACGTCCTTGATGACCACGCCACTCTTGAGGTCCAGGGTCTTTTTCTGATCGGCGGTCAGGTCGGCCACGGACACGCCCAGGCGGTTGCTGTTGCTTTCGCCCTGGGGCTTGGCAGCGTCGCCGGCCATGATGTCGTCGTCATTGGCTGGCATGGCACCAACGGTGACGTCGATGGTCTTGCGCTTGCCTTCGCGGATCACTTCCAGGCTGGCCTTGGCGCCTGCCTTCAGGCCCCCGACCAGGTGCGGCAGGTCGGCCGACATGACGATCGGCTGGCCGTTCATGCTCAGGATCACGTCACCTACCTGCAGGCCGGACTTGGCCGCAGGGCCGTCTTCCACCAACTGGGCTACCAGGGCGCCGGCCGGTTTGTCCAGGCCGAACGACTCAGCCAGGTCCTTGTTCACTTCCTGAATGACCACGCCCAGCCAGCCGCGGCTGACCTTGCCGTCCTTCTTCAACTGGTTGGCAACGTCCATGGCCACGTCGATCGGGATGGCGAACGACAGGCCCATGAAGCCGCCGGAGCGGGTGAAGATCTGCGAGTTGATGCCCACGACCTCACCGTTCATGTTGAACAGCGGGCCGCCGGAGTTGCCCGGGTTGATGGCCACGTCGGTCTGGATGAACGGCACATAGGCGTCATTGGGCAGGGTACGGCCCTTGGCGCTGACGATGCCTTTGGTCACCGAATGGTCAAAGCCGAACGGCGAGCCGATGGCCAGCACCCACTCGCCCACCTTGAGCTTGTCGGAGTCACCCAGTTTCACGGTTGGCAGGTTCTTGCCTTCGATTTTCAGCAGCGCCACGTCGGTACGGGCGTCGGTGCCCACCAGCTTGGCTTTCAGCTCGCTGCGGTCGGACAGGCGCACGATGATTTCATCGGCGTCGGCCACCACGTGGTTGTTGGTCAGCACATAGCCGTCATCGGAAATGATGAAGCCCGAGCCCAGCGACTGGGCTTCACGCTGGCGGTCGCCCTTGGGGCTGCGCGGCGAGCGCGGCATGTTGCGAAAGAAGTCGCGGAACGCTGGCGGCAGGTCGTCCAGGTCGGGCATGTCCCCGCTGGCGGCGCTGCGGTCAGGCAGCTTCTGGGTGGTACTGATGTTGACCACGGCAGGCGAGGCCTGCTCTACCAGGCCGGTGAAGTCAGGCAGCGCCTCGGCCTGGGCGGTAACAGCCTGGCCGAGCATCAGCACGGCCGCGCACACGGTCAGGTAGGATTTCAAGCGTAGTATCGACATACGGCTCCCGTCAGTAACGAGCAAGGTTTAGCAATGGGGAACGCCAGACGCACAAAACCCGGACGCTGCCCAAGGCAAGGTCCGGGTCCGGGTTGTCGGCAGTGGCGATCCTTTGAAAAGCACACAAGGCCAGACCCTTGAGGGTCTGACCTATAGAAAAATTCAGGGGATTTTGCAACCTGACTGACAGAAGTTTCATTTCGTCATCCTTTGTAACGGATGCCGTGACGCGCTCCCTGCGCGCCTGATTCTGCTCAGCACTGGCGCCTCAATTCTTCGCCTGGGTGTCTTGGGCGCGCATCGACAAGGCAATTCGCTCGGCGGTGCCGATAGGGATCTCTCCCACCACCGTGACCATGACGTCGCCCTTGGGCGTCGTCAGGCGCCGGGAGACCGCCGAGGTCGGCCCCAACTGCGTGCGAGTGTCCATGCCCGAGGTGCCGTTGAGCGGCTCCAGGAACACCGAGAAACGGGCCAGCCCATCGTCGTACATCAGGCTGGTGACAGTGGTCTTGCTGTCCGGATCCTTGCGCACGGAACTGTTGGCCAGCTCGAAGCCGGGCGGCAGCCAATCCGAACGCCAATGGCCAGTACCCGATACCGAGGGCTGGGCAGCGACGGCAGGCCCCAGGGGCTTGCAGTTGTCACTGGCGGCCAGGTCGGCGTCGGTGGGCGCATTGGGGGCAAGGCGGGTGAACTGAAAGCGTTCGAGCAGGCGGCCCTTGTCGTCAAGCAACAACGATTTGAGCGGCAGGCCAGTCTGGGTGTCCAGATGCAATTCGAAACCGTAGCGATGCTGGTCCTTGGGCGTCAGCGTGACGATGGTAGCGTCACGCCCTGCCACCCGGGATTGCCCCGCTACCGCCAGGTCATACCAGGACATCAACTTCAGCGGGTCCAGCTCCCGTGCCGACGCACTGGGGGCCTGGCTCACGCCAGACACCAGCGTACCGCTCACGCACTGGGTGCGGCCATCCACGCGCACGACTTCCTGGGCCGAGCCATCGAGCTGCAGAAGCCGCTCGGTGACCTTGCCATTCTGGGCGCGATGCCAGATATCGTGGGTGGAGAAGCTGCCGTTGCGTTCGTAGACGAAAGTGCCCTGGAAACTCTGCTGCTGCTCGGCCTGGGCCAGGCGGTTAAGCCATTGTGAAGCGTCGTTGGCCGCGAAGGCTGGAACGCTCAGGCAAGAACCGAGCAATAGCGGTAGTAGCGGTATGGCGCGCATGAAGCTCCCTAGCGGTTTTCAAGGCTCGCAGCACGTGCATACGGCAACGCGCTTTCGGTGCCTTTCAGCGCAGCTTCCTGAGCATGCTGACGCAGGTAACCTGGCAGACGCTGGTCATGTGCACCCGGCTGGCCTTGCAGCACACCATTGGCCATCGGGCCGGTGCTCTGGTCGGCGCTTTCGGTGTAACCGGCAAGCACGGCAGGGCCTTGAACCTGCGGCACAGACGGCGCCTGCTGGGTAGCGGGCTGCTGTTGAGCCAACTGGTTGCCGGTGATTTCGTCCTGGTTGTACAGGCGGACACCAGCCAGCACGGCCACGGTAACCGAGGCAGCCACAGCCAGGCGACCGATGCTGCGCCAAGGGCCACGGGTGGTTTTGACGGGCGCGACTTCGTCGGCAATGGCCACGGACACGGCAGTAGCCAGGTCCAGGCGCGGGTCAAGCAAGTCCTTGTGCATTACAGCACGAGCAATCTGGTAACGATTCCAGGTAGCTCGTGTTTCCGGGTCTTCAAGCGCGTTGATGACCCGGCGCAATTCCAGTTCGTCCGCTTCGTTATCCATCACCGCGGACAGCGATTCCTGCAAAGCTTCACGACTCATGGCGGTTCCTCTCTTGGCTGTCGCCGCTGTCTCAGGTTTCCTGCAACAAAGGCTGCAGGGCTTTATCTATGGCCTCCCGAGCGCGGAAAATCCGAGATCGCACGGTACCCACCGGGCATTGCATGACGCTGGCAATGTCCTCGTAACTCAGACCGTCGAATTCACGTAAAGTTAACGCCGTACGCAAATCTTCTGGCAGTTGCTGGATGGTCCGGTGGACGGTGCCCTCGATCTCATCGCGTAACAGGGAGCGCTCCGGAGACTCCAGATCCTTGAGGCCATGATCGCCGTCGTAGAACTCGGCATCCTCGGAACTCACATCGCTATCTGGCGGCCTGCGACCGCGGGAAACCAGATAGTTTTTCGCCGTGTTGATGGCGATACGGTACAGCCACGTATAAAACGCACTGTCACCGCGAAAATTTCCAAGCGCTCGATACGCCTTGATGAAGGCCTCTTGCGCCACGTCCTGGGCTTCATGGGTGTCGTGCACGAAACGCACGATCAACCCGAGAATCTTGTGCTGATATTTCAGCACCAACAGATCGAAAGCTCGCCGGTCGCCGCGTTGAACACGCTCGACCAGTTGCTGATCCTCTTCCTGGGTTAGCATGAACACTCCTCGTTGAGCCGGGAGGAGCATTGCTTAAGCCAACGTTCAGGCTTGCAAACATAGACTCGGGCTTTTCGCAAAAGTTCTCCCCTCCAAGCAAGTTTCCTGCGAGCCATAATTTGGCCTGCACGAAAACCGCAGCGCGGTCATGGCCGGCTGCGTCAATAATCTTGTCGTCGAATCCGCTTGCAGTGGCCAGCGACTTCAGCCCCACATAAAGCCGACGCCCCTTCCCTTCTCATGGGCGACCGTCTATGGATACCGGCATGTTGCATAAAGTTCCCGGTATTTGCAGGGATCGCCCACGGACGTTGCATGATCAAGCACTGACCGTCGGTGTTTCAGCCGTGTAACAGCGCTCAAGACCGGTGGTCGGGCGTAATCCTCGCTTGCGCAGGTCCATACATCTGATGACCCGACCAACGGTATAGTTCCACAACGCCATGAAGGTTTGGCTATTGTGCCGCTCGCCCCATTTATATACTAGTGGTGCCTGAAGCGTCGCGCCCAGCGACTTGCCACCACACCGTGCCCGCATGAAGAGCAAGCCCGCAGTGCGATCGCCGCAGCCCCTACCATCAGAGCATTGCACTCCCCACCCCGCATGAACGAGACTGCGCGCAAAACAATAGTCGCCTTTGCAGCGGAACCCCAGACATGAGCCAGCAGTATCAACACGACGTTCTAGTGATTGGCAGCGGTGCAGCGGGCCTGAGCCTGGCGCTGACCTTGCCGGGCCATCTGCGTATCGCAGTCTTGAGCAAGGGCGACCTGGCCAACGGCTCCACGTTCTGGGCCCAGGGCGGTGTGGCCGCGGTGCTGGACGACACCGATACGGTGCAGTCCCATGTCGAGGACACCCTCAATGCCGGCGGCGGCCTGTGCCATGAGGACGCGGTGCGCTTCACCGTGGAGCACAGCCGCGAAGCCATCCAGTGGTTGATCGACCAGGGTGTGCCTTTTACCCGTGACGACGACCCCGACCACGAAGAAGGCAGTTTCGAGTTCCACCTGACCCGCGAGGGCGGCCACAGTCACCGGCGCATCATTCACGCGGCCGATGCCACGGGCGCGGCTATTTTCAAGACATTGCTGGCCCAGACCCGCCTGCGCCCCAATATCGAGCTGCTGGAACAGCGAGTGGCCGTGGACCTGATCACCGAGCGCCGCCTGGGGCTGACCGGTGACCGCTGCCTGGGCGTCTATGTGCTGGACCGCAATACGGGTGAAGTCGACACGTTCGGCGCCCGCTTCACGATCCTGGCCACGGGCGGTGCCGCCAAGGTCTACCTCTATACCAGCAACCCCGACGGCGCCTGCGGTGACGGCATCGCCATGGCCTGGCGGGCCGGGTGCCGGGTCGCGAACCTGGAATTCAACCAGTTCCACCCCACCTGCCTGTACCACCCCCAGGCCAAGAGTTTCCTGGTGACCGAAGCCCTGCGCGGCGAAGGCGCGGTGCTCAAGCTGCCCAACGGCGAGCGCTTCATGCCACGCTTCGACCCGCGCGCCGAGCTGGCGCCACGGGACATCGTGGCCCGGGCCATCGACCATGAAATGAAACGCCTGGGCATTGACTGCGTGTATCTGGACATCAGCCACAAGCCTGCCGAATTCATCACCACGCACTTCCCCACTGTGTATGAGCGTTGCCTGGCCTTCGGCATCGACATCACCCGCCAGCCCATACCGGTGGTACCGGCGGCGCACTATACCTGCGGCGGGGTAATGGTGGACGAACAGGGCCGTACCGACGTGCCGGGCCTGTACGCCATTGGCGAAACCACCTTCACCGGGCTTCACGGCGCCAACCGCATGGCCAGCAACTCGCTGCTGGAATGTTTCGTGTATGGCCGTTCGGCCGCCGCGCACATCGTCGGGCTGCTGCCGCACATTGCCATGCCCGAGGCGTTGCCCCACTGGGATGCCAGCCAGGTGACCGATTCGGACGAAGACGTGATCATCGCCCACAACTGGGATGAACTGCGCCGCTTCATGTGGGACTACGTGGGCATCGTGCGCACCACCAAGCGTCTGCAGCGGGCAGAGCACCGGGTACGGCTGCTGCTGGACGAGATCGACGAGTTCTACAGCAACTACAAGGTCAGCCGCGACCTGATCGAGCTGCGCAACCTGGCGCAGGTCGCCGAACTGATGATCCGTTCGGCCATGCAGCGCAAGGAAAGCCGCGGCTTGCACTACACGCTGGACTACCCCGAGATGTTGCCCGAGGCGCGGGACACTATCCTGGTGCCGCCCACCTTCGACGACTGAACTTGAGCCGCACCCGCAAGCGCCGGTGTTCATCGGCGCTCAGCGTGTCGGCCGGCAGGCACAGGCTGCGCGGCCACCACTGGCCCTTGGCGCGAAAGCGCAGCACCACCAACCCCGGCAGCGCCATGCTGTCGGGGAGCAGTTGCACCACCTGCCAGCCATCGGCACGGCGCCACAGCGACCAGCCACCCGTGTCCCGGCGCAAACCGCGCCAGGCAAGGGGGTGGTCGAGCAGAATGATGCGCGGCAGGTGCCAGACGCCGTGGGCGATGCACGTCAGCACACCCAGCGCACGCAATGCAAAAGGCACGTCGAGCAACAGCAGGCTGACCAGGGCCAGCCCCTGCGCGGCGAGGTAGGCCACCAACAACCGTCGGGACGGCTGCCAGCGGCACTGAAAGACCTTACTTGGGCTGGACACGGTCCAGGATCATGCGAACCATGCGCTGCAGCTCCGGGTCCTGGGACTCGGTGCGCTCCATGAACCAGCCGAACATGTCCTGGTCTTCGCATTCCAGCAGGCGGCGGTAGCATTCGCGGTCCGTGTCATCGAGGCTTGGGTACACCTCCTTGACGAAAGGCACCAGCAAGACGTCCAGCTCCAGCATGCCGCGGCGGCTATGCCAGTAGAGCCGGTTGAGTTCAATATCTTCGACCATGGAGCGCTCCTCAAATAGGCGGGCAGTATACAGGGGCAGGCGCCGTCGGGCACTTGGACCTATGTAGCTTTAAGCTGCAAGCTATCGATGTAGCTTGTAGCTTGTACCTTGCTCTATCATGTGTTTCAGTCTTTTTGCCCTTGCGATGTCCCATGGCCGATTCTGCTTTTTTCTGCGTGCTGTCCCACGAAGGCGTTCTCGCCGTCCGCGGCTCCGATGCCGGCAAGTTCTTGCAGGGTCAATTGACCTGCAACATCAATTACCTCAACGAGCGTTACGCCAGCCTCGGGGCCCGCTGCACCCAGAAGGGCCGCATGCAGTCGAGCTTCCGCATCGTCCTGCAAGGTGATGGCGTGCTGCTGGCCATGGCGCGCGAGCTGGTCGAGCCCCAACTGGCAGACCTGAAGAAGTACGCAGTGTTCTCCAAATCCAAGCTCACCGACGAAAGCGATGCGTGGGTACGCTTCGGCCTCGTCGGCGGCCAGGCGGCCTTGCAGGCCCTGGGCCTGGAACTGGGCGAAGAGAACAACGTGGCAGCTCGCCACGAGGCCCTTATCGCCGTGCGCGTGTCCCCCGATCGCGCCGAATTGTGGGTGCCGGCCGAGCAGGCCGACAGCGTCAAGCAGCAATTGGCGGCGCTGCTGGCGCCGGGCGAGCTCGATGCCTGGCTGCTGGGCCAGGTTCGCGCAGGCATTGCACAGGTGATGCCCGAAACCCGTGAAGCCTTCATTCCGCAGATGCTCAACCTGCAAGCCGTGGGCGGTGTCAGCTTCAAGAAAGGCTGCTACACCGGCCAGGAAATCGTGGCGCGCATGCAGTACCTGGGCAAACTGAAACGTCGCCTGTACCGCCTGTCGCTGGGCGGCACGGACCTTCCAGCGCCTGGCACCCTCCTGTTCGCGCCCACCCACGGCAGTTCCATCGGTGAGGTGGCGCTGGCCGCTCACGCCGAACAGGGCAGCGAGCTGCTCGCGGTGCTGCAGGCCGAGGCCGTGGAGGATGGCAACATCCACCTGGGTAGCCTGGAAGGCCCGCGCCTGCAGTTGCTCGACCTGCCGTATGAACTGGACCGCGACCGCGAGATCCAACGCTAGGCATATACTGCCCGCCCGTCGATGGCTTGACGGGCGCCCACCGCGTTAGCGCCTCAGGAAGTCGAGATGAGCGAATTGGCCGAACAGGTTCAAGAGCATTTGCTGGCGGCCATCGAAAATGATGACCTGGTATTGCCTACCTTGCCGGAAGTCGCTTTGCGCATCCGCGAGGCAGCCGAAGACCAAGACATCAGCATCGCAGCCCTGGGCAAGGTCATCAGCCGTGACCCGGCGTTGGCGGCGCGCCTGATCAAGGTCGTCAACAGCCCCATGTTGCGCGCCAGCCAGGAAGTCACCGACCTGAACGCGGCCATCAGCCGGCTGGGCATCAACTACGGCAGCAACCTGGCCATCGGCCTGGTGATCGAGCAGATTTTTCACGCCCGCTCCCCCGTGGTACAAGCCAAAATGCATGAAGTCTGGAGCCAGAGCCTGGAAGTGGCGGGTATCAGCTACGAGCTCTGCCGCCGCTACACCCCGTTGAAGTCCGACCAGGCGGCCCTCGCCGGCCTGGTGCACCAGATCGGCATCCTGCCGATCCTGACCTATGCCCAGGACCACAACGAGTTGCTCTCGGACCCGGTGTGCCTGAACCACGTGATCGAACGCATTCACCCGCTGCTGGGCGACAAGATCCTGCGTGCCTGGGAATTCCCCCAGCAACTGGCCCTGGTACCCGGCCAGTACCTGGACCTGAACCGCCAGACCGCGCACATCGACTACGCCGATGTGGTGCAGATCGCTCGCCTGGTGCGCCAGAACGATTGCCATCGGCTGCCCGACCTGCCGGCCTGCCAGCACCTGAAGCTGGGCGACGAGATGCCGCTGTCGGGCCCGGACCTGGCCAACGCGTTAGCGATGTTCCGCTAATCGGCGATGAAGCTGACCTGCACTTTCAGCCCCCTGGGGGCACCGTCGTGCAAGCTGATCTGCGCCAGGTGTGCCTTGCAGATCTCGCCGACGATCGCCAGCCCCAGCCCGGCGCCCTCGGCGCGGCGGCGGTAGAAGCGCTCGAACACCCGCTCGCGTTCGGCCAGGGGAATGCCCGGGCCGTCGTCCTCGACTTCCAGCACGGCCGGGGGGCGTACCCGCAGAACCACATTGCCGCCCGCTGGCGTATGCGCCAAGGCATTGTCCACCAGGTTGCTGAGCAACTCGTTGAGCAGGGTCGGCTCGCCACGCAGCCATACTGGCCCATCGGCCTCCAACGCCAGGGCCACGCCACGGGCGTGAGCCAACGGCGCAAGCGCCATGCCCAATTCTCGCGCCAGCTGGGTAAGGTCCACACGTTGCGCCCCGCCCTCGGCGACGGCACGGGCGCCGTTCTCCACCCGCGCAAGGGAGAGCAACTGGTTGGCCAGGTGAGTCAGGCGGTCCGTATCCTGGGCCGCCGCGTCCAGGGTATGCCGCCACACCTCGCCCTGCCCGGCGCGCTGGCCCAAGGTGATGCGCGCCTTGAGCGCGGCCAGGGGCGTGCGCAATTCGTGGGCGGCATCGGCGATGAACTGCGCCTGGCGTTCGAACTGGCCACGCAAGCGCTCGGTGAAATGGTTGAGCGACGATACCAGCGGTACCAGTTCGCGCTGCACACTGACCACGGGCAGAGGCCGCAAGTCATCCGGCTGGCGCGCTTCCACCTCGCCGCGCAAGCGCTCCAGCGGGCGCAAGGCGGCGCTGACGGCAAACCACACCAGTAACAGTGCGCCAAGGCCGAGCATGCCGACCCGCACCAGGGTGTCGGCCATCAGGCTGCGGGCCATGCGCTCGCGCGCCTCTTCAGTCTCGGCCACGCGGATCTCGGCCATGCCATTCATGTTCGGCTCGCTGACCGCCTTGAGCAGGCTGACCACCCGCACCTCCTGGCCGAGATAGCGGGCATTGTAGAACCGCGCGAGGGCGGGGTAATCATCGGTGCGCGGGGTGCCGTCAGGCGGCGCGGGCAAATTGTCGTAGCCGGAAATCAACTGCTGATGAATGTCGTTGACCTGGTAGTAGATTCGCCCGGCACTGTCATAGGCAAAGGTGTCCAGCGCCACATAGGGCACGTCCGCGCTCAGGCTGCCGTCGCGCTGGGAGAGCCCCGCCGCGATGGTGCGCGCCGAGGCCAGCAAGGTACGATCGTAGGCGGTGTCGGCCGCCTCGCGACCATTCCAGTAAGCGCTCAGGCCACTGGCCACCAAGAGCACCACCAGCAACAGCGCCAGGTTCCACAGCAGCCGCCCGCGCAGGCTGCCCACGCTACGCATCACGGGCCTCGAGCAGGTAGCCCAGGCCACGGAAAGTGACGATGGCCACAGCCTGCCTGTCGAGCTTCTTGCGCAGGCGGTGCACGTAGATTTCGATGGCATCGGCGCTGGCCTCTTCGTCCAGGCCAAACACCTGGGCAGCCAGTTGTTCCTTGCTCATGACCCGCCCTGGCCGGGCGATCAGGGCTTGCAGCACGGCTTGCTCACGGGAGGTCAGGGTCAGGCAGCCATCGCCCAGGGTAAAGCGCCGGGTTTCCAGGTCGTACACCAGTGGACCGCAGCGCTGCTGACGCTCGCCACCCAGCACACTGCGGCGCAGCAGAGCCTTGACCCGGGCCTCCAGTTCGCTGAGTTCGAAGGGCTTGGCCAGGTAGTCGTCGGCGCCCAGGTTCAGGCCATGAACCCGGTCCTTCACGTCGCTGCGTGCAGTCAGCATCAGCACCGGCAGGTGTTTGCCACGGGCGCGCAGACGGGCCAGCAGGTCAAAACCATCCAGGCGCGGCAGCCCCACGTCCAGTACGGCCAGCGCATAGTCTTCGCTGTTCAGGGCAAGGTCGGCGGCGATGCCGTCGTGCAGCACGTCGACGGTCAGGTCGAGATGCCTGAGGGCCTGGGCGACGCTTTCGGCCAGCGACACATGGTCTTCGGCGAGCAGGATGCGCATGGAAATCTCTTCTTATTGGACATGGCATGAAACGGCACCGAGGCTAACAGATGCTTCCCACGCGCGCCGCACCTGAAAGGTTAGTGAAAGCTTCGCCCCCTACCATCGCCGAAAACGCCCTGACGCGTTTTCGCTACAACAAAAACAATAACGGAGACATCCCATGAGCCCTACCCTGCGCCGCATGGCTCTGGCCGCCAGTTGCCTGCTGCTTGGCAGCACCGCCCTGGCCGCCGAACCCAAACGCCCCGAATGCATTGCCCCGGCCTCCCCCGGCGGCGGTTTCGACCTGACCTGCAAGCTGGTGCAAAGCGCACTGGTGAACGAGAAGATCCTCAGTAAACCCATGCGCGTCACCTACATGCCCGGTGGCGTGGGTGCGGTGGCCTACAACGCCGTGGTTGCCCAGCGCCCCGCCGATGCCGGCACGCTGGTGGCATGGTCCAGCGGTTCGCTGCTCAACCTGGCCCAGGGCAAGTTCGGCCGCTTCGACGAAGGCGCGGTGCGCTGGCTGGCCGCGGTCGGCACCAGCTACGGCGCCATCGCGGTGAAGAAGGATTCGCCCTACAAAAACCTGGACGATCTGGTGCAGGCCCTGAAGAAAGACCCCAGCAAGGTGGTCATCGGCTCGGGGGGCACCGTGGGCAGCCAGGACTGGATGCAGACCGCGCTGATCGCCAAGGCCGCTGGCATCAACCCACGCGAGTTGCGCTACGTGGCGCTCGAAGGTGGCGGCGAGATCGCCACCGCACTGCTGGGCGGGCATATTCAGGTGGGCAGCACCGATATCTCCGACTCCATGCCGCACATTCTCAGCGGTGACATGCGCCTGCTGGCGGTGTTCGCCGAACAGCGCATCGACGAGCCGGAAATGAAGGGCATCCCCACCGCGCGCGAGCAGGGCTATGACATCGTCTGGCCGGTAGTGCGTGGCTTCTACCTGGGGCCGAAGGTCAGTGACGAGGACTACGCCTGGTGGAAAGCGGCTTTTGACAAACTGCTGGCGTCCCAGGATTTCGACACGCTGCGCGACCAGCGGGAGCTCTTTCCCTTTGCCATGACCGGCCCGGAACTGGACACCTACGTGAAACAGCAGGTCGCCCAATACAAGACCCTGGCCCAGGAATTCGGCCTGATCCAATAGCCCCTCATTCCTCGCCCGGGAGTCGTGACCATGGCCCTTCAACGTCTTTTCGCCGTCGCCCTGCTGCTGGCCTGTGCCGCGCTGGCAGTGATGGCCTGGCCTTACCAGGCCGCCTTTTCCTACGAACCGGTGGGCCCGCGGGCCTACCCCTTGCTGATGCTTGGCCTCATGGGCGCGGGCTTGTCGTACCTGGCCGTACGCCCCGCCGCCATTGTCCACAGCGACGAAGAACCACCAATGGACCGCGCCACACTGCTCAAGATTGGTGCCTGCGTGGTGTTGCTGCTGGTGTTCGCCGGCACCTTCGAACCCCTCGGTTTCATCCCGGCCAGCATGCTGGCGGGCATTCCCATGGCACGCCTGTACGGCGGCCGCTGGCTGCCCAGCGCAGTGGTGGTGAGCCTGATGAGCGTGGGCCTGTACCTGCTGTTCGACAAGGCCATGGACGTGCCACTGCCCCTGGGCCTGCTCGACGTATTGGAGAACTGACATGGATACTTTCAGCTACCTGGGGCAAGGCTTTGGCGTGGCCCTGAGCCCCTACAACCTGGTGACGGCATTGTGCGGCACGCTGATAGGCACCGTGGTGGGCCTGTTGCCCGGGCTGGGCCCGATCAATGGCGTGGCGCTGCTGATACCCATCGCCTTTGCCCTGGGCTTGCCTCCCGAATCGGCGCTGATCCTGCTGGCGGCGGTGTACCTGGGGTGCGAGTACGGTGGGCGCATCAGCTCCATCCTGCTCAATATTCCCGGTGAAGCCTCTACCGTGATGACCACCCTGGACGGCTACCCCATGGCCCGCCAGGGGCTGGCCGGTGTGGCGCTGTCGTTGTCGGCGTGGAGTTCGTTCATCGGCGCACTGATTGCCACCTGCGGCATGGTGCTGTTCGCCCCGCTGCTGGCGAAATGGGCTATCGCGTTTGGCCCCGCCGAATACTTCGTGCTGATGGTGTTCGCCATCGTCTGCCTGGGCGGCATGGCCGGCGACCGGCCGCTGAAGACTTTCATCGCCGCGCTGATCGGGCTGTTCCTGTCCAGCGTCGGTATCGACGCCAACAGCGGCGTCTACCGTTTCACAGGCGACAACGTGCACCTGGCTGACGGTATTCAGTTCGTGGTGCTGGTGCTGGGGCTGTTCTCCATCAGCGAGATTCTGCTGTTGCTGGAGAAAACCCACCGGGGCCAGGAAGCCGTGAAGGCCACCGGGCGCATGATGTTCAACGTCAAGGAAGCCGCCTCGGTGTTCGCGGTGAATATCCGCTGCGGGCTGCTGGGCTTCATCATGGGCGTATTGCCGGGTGCCGGCGCGACCTTGGCCAGCGCCGTGGCCTACATGACCGAGAAGCGCCTGGCCGGTGCCACAGGCACCTTCGGCCAGGGTGACAAGCGCGGCCTTGCCGCCCCGGAAACCGCCATTGGTGCATCGGCCTGCGGCGCCCTGGTGCCGATGCTGACCCTGGGCGTGCCAGGCTCGGGCACCACGGCGGTGATGATCGGCGCGCTGTCGTTGTACAACATCACCCCAGGGCCGCTGCTGTTCCAGCAGCAACCCGACATCGTCTGGGGGTTGATCGCCTCGCTGTTCATCGCCAACGTGATGCTGGTGATCCTCAACATCCCGATGATCCGCGTGTTCACCCGCATCCTGGCGGTGCCGAACTGGGCGCTGGTACCGGTGATCGCGATCATTACCGGCATTGGCGTATACGCCGTGCACGCCACCACCTTCGACCTGTTCCTGATGGTCGGCATCGGCATCTTCGGCTACATCCTGCGCAAGCTGGACTTCCCGCTGTCGCCGGTACTGCTGGGGTTCATCCTGGGTGGGCTGATGGAGCAGAACCTGCGCCGGGCGCTATCGATTTCCAATGGTGCGCTGGACATACTCTGGTCCAGTCCGATCACCTTCGGGGTCTGGGTACTGACCGCGGTCATGCTGACCGTGCCGCTGCTGCGCCTGTGGCGCAAACGCACCAAGGCGCGCCGGGCGCTGGCAGCAGCCTGAGCCTGTATCAGGCCTGGTTCAGAGCGGCGGCAACTGCCAGTCGATCGGTGCCAGGCCGCGTTGCTCGAGGAATTTGTTGGCACGGCTGAAATGCCCGTTGCCAATGAACCCACGGTAGGCCGACAGCGGCGAAGGATGAACCGACGTCAGCACCAGGTGCCTGGTGCTGTCGATCAACTTCTGTTTGCTCTGGGCGTGCGCCCCCCACAGCAGAAACACCACGCTGGGCTGCTGTTCGCTGACCGTCTGGATAATCCGGTCAGTGAAAGACTCCCAGCCCTTTTTGGCATGGGACCCGGCATTGGCCCGCTCCACGGTCATGGTGGTGTTGAGCAACAGCACGCCCTGCTCGGCCCAATGCTGCAGGCAGCCATGGGGCGCGATGTCGATGTTCAGGTCGCGCTTGAGCTCTTTGTAGATATTGACCAGCGACGGCGGCGCCGGGATGCCCGGCTGCACCGAAAAGCACAGGCCATGGGCCTGGCCGGGGCCGTGATACGGGTCCTGGCCGAGGATCACCACCTTCACCTGCTCCAGCGGCGTCAGGTTCAAGGCATTGAAGATCAGCGGGCCGGGCGGGTAAATCTCCTTGCCGGCTGCGTGTTCCTGGCGCAGAAACTCGCGCAGTCGGGTCATGTAGGGCTGGTCGAACTCGGCGCGCAGGGCCTGCTTCCAGCTGGGTTCGAGCTTGATACGGTCGTCGGTGGTCATGGGCGTTGCCTGGAAAACAATGGGGCGGACACTAGGAAAGCCGGCCCGGATTGTCAATCGATGTAACCGAAGACTGACGTGATGCCGACAGCGGGCCATACTGCTTGATCACCTACTGCCCAATTCGTTTCACCCAAGAGGTCAGGATGAATCTGCAATTCGAAGAGCTGGTCGGCGTCGATGGCGCCCGCATCGGGGTGGCCACGCTGGACGCCGAAAAATCCCTCAACGCGTTGTCGCTGCCCATGGTCGAGGCCCTCAACGACCAACTGGAGCGCTGGGCCCAGGACGCTCAGGTAGTGTGCGTGCTGCTGCGCGGCACAGGCGAGAAAGCCTTCTGCGCCGGCGGCGACGTGCGCAGCCTGGTGCAGGCCTGCCGCGCTCACCCTGGCGAGGTGCCACCATTGGCGGCGCACTTCTTCGCTGGCGAATACCGTCTCGACTACCGCCTGCACACCTTCCCCAAACCGTTGCTGTGCTGGGGCCACGGCTATGTACTGGGCGGCGGCCTGGGATTGCTGCAGGGGGCCAATATTCGCATCGTCACGCCCAGCAGCCGCCTGGCCATGCCGGAAATCAGCATTGGCCTGTACCCCGATGTCGGCGCCAGCTGGTTTCTGGCACGGCTACCGGGCAAGTTGGGGTTGTTCCTGGGCCTGACCGGCTCGCACATCAACGGTCGCGACGCACTGGACCTGGGCCTGGCCGACCGTTTCCTGCGCGACGATCAGCAGGAGGCGCTGCTCGAAGGCCTGCTGCAACTCAATTGGCAGGAACAGACCGCGGTGCAACTCAACAGCCTGCTCAAGGCATTGGAACACGAGGCCTGCGGCCATCTGCCGGAACCCCAATGGCTGCCGCGCCGCCGCCAGATCGATGCTTTGTTGGACGTCAGCGACGTCGCTGCCGCCTGGCGCGCCCTGGCTCACCTGCGCCACGGCGACGACGTGCTGCTGGCAAAAGCCGCCCACACCCTGACCGAAGGCTGCCCGTTGACGGGACACCTGATCTGGGAGCAGATCTCCCGCGCGCGGCACTTGTCACTGGCCCAGGTGTTCCAGATGGAATACACCCTGAGCCTGAACTGCTGCCGCCACCCGGAATTCAGTGAAGGGGTGCGCGCCCGGCTGATCGACAAGGACCAGAAACCCCGCTGGCACTGGCCCGACATCGCCAGCGTACCCCCGGCCGTAGTAGAGGCACATTTCAGCAAGGCCTGGGAAGGGCGGCACCCGCTGGCGGATTTGTCGGAATATTGAGACCTTCGCCCGTTCTCACAAGGAAGCCTTGCCCTCCTCTGTGGGACCGGGCGAATCGATGGACGAAGTGAACAGGGTTCAACCCACAGTCAGATCAGCGGCGCCCACCGCCGAACCCGTGCCCGCCCGGACCACCTCGACCACCTGGACCATGCCCTCCTGGCCCGTGATTATCACCATGCCCTTGCCAGCCACGGCCCGGCCCTGGCCCGCGACCTGGCGGTGGCGGCGGACGATGACCACCCCAGCCACCCCCCCAGCCGCCCGGTGCGGGCGGTGGACGATAGTAATGAGGCGGCGGCGCGTAATAGCGCGGCGACCGAATGTAATACCCGGAATTGTAGTAACCCGAACCATACGGGTAGTAACCTGGCCCATAGCCGTAAGGGTAACGGTCAACGGTATACACATCGGATCGGTAGTAAGTGCCACCCTCGTAAGGTGCGCAAGCAGTAGTCAACAGACCCAGCAACACTATCAGCAAAAGTCGTCGTTTCATGGCGGCCTCCCGGACCGCTGGACAGCTCGAACCAGCGACGCTGGTCGGCGCCGAGCAAAATATAGCAATCGGCATAGATTGAGACCACGATAACCCGACTCAGTGCCACCACCGAAATAAATTGCTACAACTTAGAAACATTTCCATTCATCAAGGCCTTTTATTTGCGGGCTACCCACGCCATGCCACCTGCGCTCCCCTAGAATGGTCCACCGGTCAACAGCCAATGGACTCGCTATGCCGCCCCGCTTCACGTCACTGTCACAGCGCTCACTGCTTCTGACCCTGGTGGTACTGCTGGCCAGCGGTTTCGTGCTGACTTCGCTCCTGAGTTACTACGCGTCACGCAGCTCCATCCGCGACAACATCGTCAATACCGAGCTGCCGCTGACCAGCGACACGGTGTACTCGGAAATCCAGAAAGACCTGGTGCGGCCAGTGCTCATCTCCTCGATGATGTCCCGCGACACCTTCATGCGCGACTGGGTGATGGCGGGCGAACGCGACCCGCAGCAGATGACCCGCTACCTGCAGGAGGTCATGAGCCACTACGGTGCCTACACCGCCTTCTTTGTTTCCGACAAGACGCTGACCTACTACCAGGCCAAGGGCGTGCTCAAGCGCGTGAACGCAGGTGAACCGCGCGATGCCTGGTACTTTCGCGTACGAGACATGAAAGCCCCCTACGAGATCAACGTCGACGTGGACATGGCCAACCGCGACGCCCTGACCATCTTCATCAACTACAAGGTGTTCGATTACCAGGACCGCTTCATCGGCGCCGCCGGTGTCGGCCTGACGGTGAATGCCGTGGTCAAGCTCATCGAGGACTACGAGCAGCGCTATCAGCGCCGGGTGTATTTCGTCGACCACCGGGGCCGGGTAGTGCTCACCGGTTCCCAGGGCGGCCCACTGGTCGCCCGCAGCGGCCAGGACCTCAAGAGCCTTTCCGGGCTGCAAGTACTGCTGGCGAAGATGCCGGTGCCCGCCACGGGCAGCTACGAGTACACAGCCCAGGGCGCCCAGCATTTTCTCAACGTGCGTTTCATCCCTGAACTGGATTGGTACCTGTTCGTGGACAAGCGCGAAGACAGCGCCATGGGCGACCTGCGCCAGTCGCTGTACCTGAACCTGATGATCTGCCTGCTGGTGACCGCGCTGGTCATGTCACTGCTCAAGCGGGTGATCAACCACTACCAGCAACGCCTGGAGCGCCTGGCCACCCGCGACTCGCTCACCGACCTGCCCAACCGCCGCGGCTTCGACCTGCTGGCCAGCCAGGCCATCAGCGAAGCCGAGCGTGACACCCAGCCCCTGGCAGCCCTGTTGCTGGACCTGGACCACTTCAAGCAGTTGAACGACACCCACGGCCACCTGGCCGGAGACGAGGTGCTCAAGGGCTTTGCCCAGGTACTGCGGGATAGCCTGCGCCAGTCCGATATTCTCTGCCGCTGGGGCGGCGAAGAATTCATTGTTCTGCTGCGCGCCACCAACGGAGGCGATGCCCTGCACATTGCCGAGAAGATTCGTCGGCGCGCGGAAGAAATGGCCTTCCCCTACAACGGCAAATCGCTGAAAATCACCACCAGCGTCGGCATGACGGGCCTGCAGGTGGACGACACCCTGCACAGCCTGCTCAACCGCGCCGACCATGCGCTGTATCGCGCCAAACAGAGCGGACGCAATTGCGTGCGCAGCGAGTTGCCCCAATCCCGCCATGAATGATGTCAGCCTGTGCCCGGCCTGCGGCGCCGCCAATACCTGCAGCCTGGCAGACCCGCGCACCGCCACCCAGCCCTGCTGGTGCTACGCCGTCAGCATCGACCCCAGCGTTCTGGCCGCCCTGCCCGCGCACCTGCGTGACAAGGCGTGCCTGTGCCCGCGCTGCGCCCAGGTGCTTGACCAACTGCCGCCTGCCGAACCCGCATGCGCCTCGACCGATTCCTGAGCAACCTGCCCCAGCTCAACCGCAAGCAGGTACGCCTGTTGCTGGTGGAACGGCGTGTGCGCGTAGACGGCCAGTTGGTCAGCGACCCGCATCATGAAGTGCGTGAGTTCAGCCAGGTGCTGCTCGATGACCAGGTGTTGCAAGCAGGGCGGCCAGCGCGCTATTTCATGCTGCACAAGCCCATTGGCTGCGTCAGCGCTACCGTCGACCCGCAGCACCCCACCGTCCTGGACCTGCTGCACGAACCGGACAAGGACGACCTGCACCTGGCCGGCCGCCTGGACTACAACACCTCCGGGCTGATGCTCATCACCAACGACGGCCAATGGTCACGGCGCCTCACACAGCCGCAGACCAAGCTGGGAAAGGTCTACTATGTGGAAACCGAGCAAGTCATCGACCAGCGCTACGTCGAGACCTTTGCCCGCGGCATTTATTTTTCTTTCGAAGACCTGACCACCCAGCCTGCCGAATTGATCGTATTGGGCCAACGCAGCGCACGACTGACGATCGTCGAAGGCCGCTACCACCAGGTCAAGCGAATGTTCGGTCACTTCCAAAACAAGGTGTTACGGCTGCATCGTGAGCAAATGGGTCCACTGACCCTTGATCCAGAGCTGCCGCCAGGCCACTACCGAGCGCTGACCGCTGAAGAGATTCAGCAGATCTAGGCCCGCGACCGCTGGGCAGAAAGCTGTCTGACAATCTCCCGACGGTACTTGCGCAGACCTCACATGCCTGCTTGAATCCAATCGTCGGTCCACATGTGACTCGACAGTCACCACCACATTCTAAGAAACCTTTTTGCCTGCCACTGGCGCCTCCACACGGGCCAGGACCGGCAAATCGCCCCCCAGAACAACAATACCCGTCGGCCAGATTGCAAGGACCGACACGGGCAAAAAATTCCCAGGCGTTTGCCTACCTGTCACAAACAACGTGCAGAGTTGATTGCGCGAGTACCCGTTTTTTTTGCCAGGAGTCTTACGACATGAGGCCAGAAATCGCTGTGCTGGATATACAGGGTCAGTATCGGGTTTACACGGAGTTCTATCGCGCAGACGGCGCCGAAAAAACCATCATTCTGGTTAACGGGTCGTTGGCTACCACTGCGTCTTTCGCCCAGACAGTGCGCAATCTGCATCCTCAATTCAACGTAGTGCTGTACGACCAGCCCTACGCCGGCAAGTCCAAACCCCACAACCTGCACCAGCGCTCGCTGACCAAGGAAGAGGAAGGCCTGATCCTGGTGGAGTTGATCGACCACTTCAATGCCGAACACGTCATGTCGTTCTCCTGGGGCGGCGCCTGCGCCCTGCTGGCGCTGGCCCACCAGCCCAAGCGTATCGAGAGGGCTGTGATCAGTTCGTTCTCGCCGGTGCTAAACGACCCCATGCGCGACTACCTGGAACGCGGTGCCCACTACCTGGGCCGCTGTGACCGCCACAAGGTCGGGCACCTGGTCAACGACACCATCGGCAAGCACCTGCCGTCCCTGTTCAAACGTTTCAACTACCGCCACGTCAGCAGCCTGGACGACCACGAATACGCGCAGATGCACTTCCACATCAGCGAAGTGCTCCAGCATGACCTGGGCAACGCCCTGCACGCTGCCTCGCGGATCAACGTACCCGTACTGTTCATGAACGGCGAATGGGACGAATACACCACTGCCCACGAAGCGCGGCATTTTGCCAACCACGTGGCACACACCGAGTTCTCCACCATCAAGAGCACCGGGCACTTTCTGGACATGGAGCACAAGGCCGCCTGCCGCGACACCCGTCTTGCCCTGATGGATTTTCTCAGGCCCAACGTGCAGGCCAGCCGCAGCCGCTATCGCCCCTACGACGGCCACCATGCGCTGGCCATCTGACCATCCGCCAGCCGACCGCTGTGCTTGCGCATCCACCCCAGACAAAGGGCAGACAAGGTGCACAACCGCAGCGGCCGGCCGGCAAAACCGGCCGGGCTGCAATTAAGGCTTCAATTGGGCGCCGACTTCTGGTAAAAAGTGAACCGCGTTCAGCGGGTGTCGTATAATGGCATTACTCCAGCTTCCCAAGCTGATAACGAGGGTTCGATTCCCTTCACCCGCTCCACTCCGCTTCCCTGGCAGTCAATCGACTTCCACGCGCCCCTGAAAACAAATATTTCCTCCTCTTTTTCAGCTCGGCCACCCCCAAGCCTTTCAGTGCAGATGGCCTTTAGCGTTAAGGCATACCGTGTGTGGCACCGACACGGCCAGGTCCGCTTGCTACACGTCATCGCCAGGCCTTGCCCAGCACAACGCCGTTGAACCCGCACATCCCGGTGCCAGGCCCTCAGCCCTCGGCAAGCACGCGCTGCGACTCCCGCTCCACCACCCATGCCAACGGCAATGTCAGCAGCAACACCGCCGCCAGCACCCCCATCGCCGCGGCGATACCGGTGGCATCTCCCAGGCGTCCGAACACCACCGGCGCCAATGCCCCAGAGCCAATGGTGGCGGTGTAGAACAGCGCGAATGCGTGTTCGCGCTTGTCGGGCCCCGCCAGTTCCGGCACGGCACCGTACAGCACCGAAGAAGTGCCGTTGAGCGCGAGCCCCAGCAGCGGCAGCATGGCCATCAACCCGGCTTGAGGCAGGAAGATCGCCAGCACGATCAATATCGATGTGGTGGACTCGGTCAGCCACACGGTCTTCATCATGCCGATGCGCGCCCCCAGGTACCCGCACAACAGCTTGCCGAAGGCGCCGCCGATGAACAGCAGCATCAGGGCCAGGCCGATGCCGGCGGTGCCGGCGCCTTTGCTCTGCAGTATGAACGGCAGGAAGGTCAGAAAGCCCATGCGCGCGGCACTGTCCAGCGTGCCGGTGCACAGCAGCGCACGCAGGCCCCGTACCGAACCGAGGCCGCGGGCCGCGCGCTTGGCAGGGCGCACCTGGGCGCTGGCTCGGGCAGGTACCAGCCACCACAGCAGCGCGGCGCAGCCCAGCGCCAGCAGACCGATGAGGGTAGCGCTGGCGCGCCAGCTGACCACGGTCAGCAACAGCCCCACCAGCCCGGGAATGAGGGTCTTGCCGATGTCACCGGAGAAGTTGTAGTGCGACAAGGCTTGCTTGACGCCGCCACCGGCCTCATGGGTGTCAGTCACCAGCGAGGACGCCAGCGGGTGCTGGGTGCTGGCACCAAGGCCGCCAAGCATCAGCGCCAGCAGCAACATGACCAAGCCATCGGCCTGGCCTGCCAGCAGGTAGGCGAAGCCTGCCAGCACGGTGCCGCCAATCAGCAGGCGTTCACGGCCCCACCGGCGCGCTGCACGGCTGGCAAGCAGCTGGATGGCGGCCATGGTGCCGGAATAGGCACCGCGCAACAGCCCCACCTGGGCCAGGCTCAATGCAAACTGGGCCTGCCATAGCGGCAACAACACGTAGATCAGGTCGGTGAGGCCATCATGAACGGCGTGGGCGGTGCAGGCGGCGACCAAGGCGCGACGCCGGATGGGATCGGCGGTGGGCGGCTGCTCGGAGGGCAAAGGCTGGCTGATCGAGTTCATCTGGGCTCCGGGTGCTCATGGGCTTCAGACAGCCAGCCCGGTAGCCGTTATAAGCGACACCGGCACGGATCTGACCTGTAACGCAGCGGCCTAAGGTCAAAAGCCGTTGGCCTCGAGGATCTGGTCAACCGTGCGGCTGGCCGGGCGCTGGTAGAACTTCAGCAGTTCGCTGCTACGGTTGGTGAAGATACCGTCGACGCCGGCGCTCATCACCGTGCGGAAATCCACCGGATCATCCACGGTGTACACATGCACCAGAAGGCCCTTGGCGTGGGCCATCTGGTTCATCCAGGGCTGCACCAGGTCCATGTAGCTTTGATCGCCGCCCTGGGTGAGCGCCGCCGAGGGGCCGGTGCCCACGGCACCGTTGGCCTTGGCGAAATCCAGCCAGCGCTCGAATTCGGCACGGTCACGGGGTTGCTGACGGGCGTAGTAAGCCGCCTTGGTCTCAGCGCTGGCGGGGTTGTAGGCGCCCTTGACCTTCGGCTCGATGCTGCCCTCCCCCACCCAGAGCAGCAAGACCTTCGGCACCTTGGGCATGAACTGATTGAGCAGCGTCAGGCTGCCCTTCTCGAAGGTCTGCAATACAACGCGGTGACCCGGTGCAACTTGGCCGTCCGCCGTCAGCCAGCCGCGCTGCACCAGCTTGGCCTTGAGGTCCTGCTCGATGCCGGGAAACAGCAGCGGCGCCTTTGTCTCGATGTACAACCCCGGGCGATGACCCGGGTCCTGGTCGGCGATGTCGATGATGTCGTCCAGGGTCAGGATCTTCAGGCCTGCGTAGCTGGCCCGGGCCCGCCCAGGGTTGGCCTGGTTGTACCAACTGCCTGCGTCGAGGGTTTTCAGTTGCGCCAAGGTGAACTGGCTGACTGGCTGGTCCTTCTGCTGCGGGAACTGGCTGGCAATGTTGGTGGTACGCCCCAGGTTGGTGTCGTGCAGGGCGATCAGTTGCCCGTCACGGGTGCGCTGCAGGTCCATTTCCAGATAGTCGGCGCCCAGGTCCCTGGCCAGCAGGTAGGAAGCCCGGGTCGATTCTGGCGCATCGAACGAAGCGCCGCGGTGGGCGATAACCGCGGGCCAGGGGATATCGGCGGCCTTGGCCAAGGCCTGGCCCTCGGCACCCTTGGCGTGGGCCAGGCCGATGCAGCTGCACAGCAGCGCAGCGATGAGGGAACGTGCCAGCATGGTTGCTCCTTGCAGCCCCCGGGGGGCATTCGAACGAAAGACCAGCATAGTCGGTCATGAAGATGACAGGACGGTTTCCCGTGGTACAGTCGCGCCCTGTAACCAACCCCGAGCAAGACACCTTTCATGGAACTCGACGCATTCGACGCCAGCCTGGGCCAGTGGCCACAGCTGGCCTTTCACTGCACCGGCCTGCTGCTGGGCAACGGCGCCAGCCGGGCCGTGTGGCGCAACTTCGCCTATGACTCGCTGTTCGAGCGAGCGCAGAAAGTGCGCAACAAACCCTTGGGCCAGACCGACCTGGCGTTGTTCAAGTCCATGGCCACCGAGAACTTCGAGCAGGTGCTCAGTGCCCTCAACACCACCACGCGGGTCAACGCCGCGCTGGCCATCAGCGCTTCGGCGCCGCTGAACCGCTACTACGCGATAAAGGAAGCGCTGATTCACGCCATGCGCAGTGCGCATATACCGTTTCGCCTGTTGCCGGCCGCCACTTCCCAGAGCATCGCCGACCACCTCCGCGAGTACGCCACGGTGTATTCGAGCAATTACGACCTGTTGCTCAGTTGGGCCATGGAGCAGTCGCCCGACGGCTTCGACGACCTGTTCGACGTGGACCAAGGCTTCGATGTGCGCCGCACTCGCAGCACCGCCACCCGGGTACTGCACCTGCACGGCGGCCTGCACCTGATTCGCCAGGCCGATGGCACGACGCGCAAGCGCAATGCCGTGGGCAGCGCCCTGCTCGATGGCTTCGCCATCAACCAGCCGGGCGAAGTACCACTGTTCGTCAACGAGGGCCGCCGCGAGGACAAGTTGCGCGCCATTCGCCAGTCCGATTACCTCAGTTGGTGCCACGGCCAACTGGCCAGCCACCAGGGCCCGCTCTGCCTGTTCGGCCACAGCCTGGGCGAACAGGACCGCTACCTGCTGGAGGCCATCGCGCAGGCCGGGGTCACGCAACTGGCCGTGTCGGTCTTCCCGCTCAGCGACGCCTGGGTGGCCAGCCAGAAGCACTACTTCACCCGCCTGTTCCCCGGGCTTGAGCTGCATTTCTTCGACGCCACCAGCCATCCGCTGGGCGCGCCGAACTTCAACGTGCCCGTGCCCAAGCCGTTGGTAAAGCGCAAGCGCTAGGCCCGTTAAAGGAGGGCGCGTACCGTTGCAGGGCCGGGCAAGTGTTCCCCTGGACGACCGGCACGCCTGGACGAAAACGGCGAAATAGCCCCCTCCTACCAGGCTGTCGGAATCATCTGATTCAGATCAGCCCGTCGGCCTTGAGCAGGGTTTCCAGGCAGTGTTCCTGGATGGCATAGAACGCCTTGAGCGCCTCGATCTTTTCCAGCAGCGCTCGCGGGTCCTGAGGCTCGGCGCGCTTGACCGCCAGAATCATCTTGTTCTTGTTCGTGTGCTCCAGGGAAATGAACTCGAACACCTTGGTGTCGTAGCCACAGGCTTCCAGGTACAGCGCGCGCAAGCTGTCGGTCACCATCTCGGCCTGCTGGCCCAGGTGCAGCCCATACTGCAGCATCGGCTTGAGCAGCCCTGGGCTCTGGATTTGCAAACGGATCTGCTTATGGCAGCACGGCGAGCACATGATGATCGCCGCGCCCGTGCGAATACCGGTATGAATGGCGTAATCGGTGGCGATATCGCAGGCGTGCAGAGCAATCATCACGTCAATGGCGCTAGGCACCACGGTGCGCACATCGCCATGCTCGAACACCAGCCCCGGGTGCTCCAGGCGCGCGGCCGCGGTGTTGCACAAGGTGACCATGTCCTCGCGCAACTCCACGCCGGTGACCTGCGCCTCACGGGCCAGGGTGTTGCGCAGGTAATCGTGGATGGCGAAGGTCAGGTAGCCCTTGCCCGAACCGAAGTCGGCCACGCGCACAGCCTGGCCAGCGGCAATGGGGGCACCACCGAAAGCGTGGGAAAACACCTCGATGAATTTGTTGATCTGCTTCCACTTGCGCGACATGGCCGGGATCAGCTCGTGCTGCTTGTTGGTCACGCCCAGGTCCACCAGGAACGGCCGGGTCAACTCCAGGTAGCGCTTCTTCTCGCGGTCATGTTCAGCCGAGGCGGCCTGGCGCGGCTGCTGTGCGGCGTTGCGGTGCAGCATGGCCTTGTTCTTCTTGCTGAACTCCAGCTGCACCTCGTCGGTGAGGGTCAGCAGGTGCGCGTTCTTGAAGCTTTCGGGCAGCAGGTCGGCGATGGCAGCCAGGGCTTCGGCCAGCGCCAGGTTCTTGGTGATGTCACGGGTCTGGTAGCGGTACACGAAGCTCAGGCATGGCTGTTCCTTGACCACCACCGGCTTGATGATCACCCGCTGCAGTTGCGGTTCTTCACCGACGTGGCGGGCCAGCACCAGTTTGACCAGGGCGTTCTGCGCCAGGCTGGTGCCCAGCAGTTCAAGGAAGGTGGCGCGTGGGTCGGACCCACGGGTGGCGGCAATGGCAGACATGGAACAAAAGCCTCGGGCATGCACGCGCACGCCAGGAAAAAGGAAGTGCGCGCATTTTACGGGGCTTGGGCCGCCAGGGCACAGGGTTATTTCAGGTTATCGAGCTGGCCACGCGTCACAGCGAGGCGACGCCATCGCGTCTTCCATCAGGGTCATGTCCACCCAGGCGGGCAACAGGCGTGAAGAGGACAACTCCATCCGGTTCCGGGCGCGGCCCTTGCGCAATAAAGTCGATACATGGTCACGTACGGTGAAAGTACTGATACACATCAACTCGGCAATCTCCTTATTGGTGCGGCCAGACAGCAAGAGGTCCAGTACCTCCTTCTCTCGGGGGGTCAAATGCATGGTCTCGTACCTGCGCGACAGTGCGTGTGCGCCGGGGTGCAGGCACCACGACGAGCCCACACGGTAAATAAGCACACTGCGAAAAACAACCATTGGAAACAATTGAAAACTGGCCGAGGAGAAAACGACTATTGACTAACAAAAATACAGGAACTCGCTTACAACAACGTAAGAAACCTCCCACCACTTCCTACTCTTCCAACTGTAGGACGGTAAGTTAATTCGCACTTTAATAAGCAGTAACATCAAACGTTTCCTACGGTGATTCTGCCGTTGCACAGGACTGGCAGCACCGCCCCAAAGCCCTCGCCAGGAAAAACAATGGTGGATTGCCGCTGCCCGATGGGCTAAAAGAGGCGCGCACATTACAAAAATATTCGTTCCACCTTACTTAGGCTGGCCTGTTCCACCGCGAACCGTTGCACGCCATACGAGAGCAATTCATGAAGAAGCTGTGTTTGCTGGGCCTGTTTGCAAGCCTGGCCTTTCAACCGGCGATGGCCGCTACTGCGCCCGCCCCGCTCAAGACCAAGGAAGCCTTCATCGACCACCTGATGAAGCAGATGACGCTGGACGAGAAGATCGGCCAACTGCGGCTGATCTCCATCGGCCCGGAAATGACCCACGAGCAGATCCGCGACGAGATCGCCGCCGGGCACATCGGCGGCACGTTCAACTCGGTGACGCGTGCCGAGAACCGGCCCATGCAGGACGCCGCCATGCAGCGCAGCCGGCTGAAGATCCCGATGTTCTTCGCCTATGACGTGATCCATGGCCACCGCACCATATTCCCCATCAGCCTGGCCCTGGCCTCCAGCTGGGACATGAACGCGATCGCCTTGTCGGCGCGCACCGCGGCAGCCGAGGCCGCGGCCGACGGCATCGACATGACCTATGGCCCGATGGTGGACATCGCCCGCGACCCTCGTTGGGGCCGCACCAGCGAAGGCTTCGGTGAAGATACCTACCTGGTGTCGCGCATCGCCAAGGTAATGGTCAAGGGCTACCAGGGTGCCAATGTCGCCGCCCCAGACAGCCTGATGGCCGCGGTCAAGCATTTCGCCCTGTACGGCGGTGTGGAGGGCGGCCGGGACTACAACACCGTGGACATGAGCCCCACGCGCATGTACCAGGATTACCTGCCGCCCTACCGCGCCGCGATCGATGCCGGTGCGGGGGGCGTGATGGTGGCGTTGAACTCCATCAATGGCGTGCCCGCCACCTCCAACACCTGGCTGATGCAGGATCTGCTGCGCAAGGACTGGGGCTTCAAGGGCGTGACCATCAGCGACCACGGCGCCATCCATGAATTGATCAAGCACGGCGTGGCCCGCGATGACCGCGACGCCGCACGCCTGGCGATCAAGGCCGGCATCGACATGAGCATGAACGACCAGGTGTATGGCAAGGAACTGCCGGGGCTGCTCAAGTCCGGGGAAGTCTCCCAGGCTGACATCGACAACGCCGTGCGCGAGGTGCTGGGCACCAAGTACGACCTGGGCCTGTTCCAGGACCCCTACCGCAGGATTGGCAAAGCCGTCGATGACCCGGCCGACACTTATGCCGACAGCCGCCTGCACCGCCAGGCCGCCCGCGAGGTGGCCCGCACCAGCATGGTCCTGCTGGAAAACCGCAACCAGACCTTGCCACTGAAAAAGCAGGGCACCATCGCCCTGGTCGGCCCCCTGGCCGACGCACCCATCGACATGATGGGCAGTTGGTCGGCGGCCGGCCGCCCGGAGCAATCCATCACCCTGCTGCAAGGGCTCAAGAATGCTGTGGGCGACCAGGCCAAGGTGCTCTATGCCAAGGGCGCCAACGTCACCAACAACAAGGACGCCATCGAGTTCCTCAACCGCATTATCTTCGACCGCGAGGAAGTGCACATCGATCAGCGGCCACCCGAGCAGATGATCGCCGAGGCGGTGAAGGCCGCCGAGCAGGCCGACGTGGTGATTGCCGCGGTGGGCGAGGCACGGGGCATGTCCCATGAGTCCGCCAGCCGTACCACATTGGCGCTGCCGGAAACCCAGAGGGCGCTGATCAAGGCCCTCAAGGCCACCGGCAAGCCCCTGGTGCTGGTATTGATGAACGGGCGGCCATTGTCGCTGGTGCAGGAACAGCAACAGGCCGACGCCATGCTGGAAACCTGGTTCGCCGGCACCGAGGGCGGCAACGCCATCGCCGACGTGCTGTTTGGCGACTACAACCCATCAGGCAAATTGCCGGTGAGCTTCCCGCGCTCGGTGGGGCAGATCCCGGTGTACTACAACCACCTGACCATTGGCCGGCCGTTCACCCCTGGGCAGCCAGGCAACTACACCTCGCAGTATTTCGATGAGGAGACCGGCCCGCTGTACAACTTCGGTTACGGCTTGAGCTATACCGATTTCAGCCTGTCGGACGTCAGCCTTTCCAGCGCCACCCTTAAACGGGGCGGTACCGTGGAAGCCAGCGTGACCGTGAAGAACACCGGCAAGGTCGCCGGGGCCACCGTAGTGCAGTTGTACGTGCACGATGTAGTGGCGTCGATGGCGCGGCCGGTCAAGGAGTTGAAAAACTTCGAGAAGGTCACGCTGCAGCCGGGTGAAGCGAAAGTCGTGAAGTTCAGCCTCAGCGAAGATGACCTCAAGTTCTACAACCCGCAGCTCAAGTATGCCGCCGAGCCGGGTGAGTTTCAGGTACAGATCGGCCTGGATTCGCAGAACGTCAAACAGCAGAGTTTTACCCTGCTCTAGGCTGCATGAACCCATGAGGCCGCTGCAACCGATATGGGAGCTGGCTTGCCAGCTCCCACAACAAGGCGGTCGCTACGGCGCAGTTCCGGCAGGCGAGCTTCTGCCCTTGGAAGGAAGTGCGGGCACCTTCGAAAAACGTTATTACCAAAGATGTGCAAGCCGGCCTGCCAAGCATCCGCCATGCTATGGTTCTGCCCCCCCGCAGCCAACCGCCGATGCCCATGCGCCTTTCAGTCCGCGCCCTGCGCCTGCCCTTGATTACCCTGCTGATCACCGCTGGCACCCTGGCCTCGGCCGCGTGGGCAGTGCGCCATGCGCAACGCGTGGCCCTGCTCGATGAGGCCGCACGCGCCCATCAGCAACTGGGCCTGTACGCCAACTCGTTGCACACCCTGATCGAACGCTACCGCAGCCTGCCCGTGGTGCTGGCCCTGGACCCGCAACTGATCGATGCCCTCAAGGGTCCCGTCAATGCGACCACCCGCGACACCCTCAACCGAAAGCTGCAACAGATCAACACCGTCGCCCAGTCCTCCACCCTCGAACTGCTGGACCGCGACGGTCTGGCCGTCGCCGCCAGCAACTGGCAACTGCCCACCAGTTACGTGGGCCAGAATTACGGTTTCCGCCCCTATTTTCTGCAAACCCGGCGCCAAGGCAGCGGGCGCTTCTACGCCGTGGGCGTGACCAGTGGCGTGCCTGGCTACTTCCTGTCCAGCGCAGTCAGGGACGAGACGGGTAACTTTCTCGGCGCCATGGTAGTGAAACTGGAATTCCCCGAACTGGAGCGCGAATGGCGCCAGGGCGATGACACCCTGCTGGTCAGCGATGCCCGCGGCATCGTGTTCATCGCCAACCAGCCCGGGTGGCGCTACCGTCAGCTCAGGGCCTTGAGCGACGCGGACCGCAGTGAACTGGGCAGCACCCGCCAGTATGACCGCCAGCCCCTGACACCCCTGGCGGCGCAGGCCCTGGAACAGTTCGATGACAACAGCCAGTTGGCCCTGGTGGACGGCCCTGGCGGTTCGGCCGAGTACCTGTGGCAGTCGCTGCCACTGGCCAGCGAAGGCTGGACCCTGCACCTGCTGCGCCGCCCGCTGCTGGCCAGCGAAGACGCCCGCAACGCCGCCCTGGCCGCCGCGGGCGTCTGGCTGAGCCTGGTGTTCCTGAGCCTGTTTCTGTACCAGCGCTGGCGCCTGGGGCGCATGCGCCAGCGCAGCCGCGAAGAACTCGAAGCCCTGGTGCACGTGCGCACCCGCGACCTGCGCACCGCCCAGGATGGCCTGGTACAGGCAGCCAAACTGGCAGCGCTGGGGCAGATGTCGGCGGCTATGGCCCATGAAATCAACCAACCGCTGACCGCCCAGCGCATGCAATTGGCCACCCTGCGCCTGCTGCTGGACCACGGCCGGGTCGACGACGCCTACCAGGCCTTGGCGCCACTGGAACAGATGCTCACGCGAATGGCAGCGCTCACCGGGCACCTGAAGACGTTCGCGCGCAAGAGCCCGGCAGGCCTGCGCGAACCGCTGGACCTGGCCGACGTGGTCGACCAGGCACTGCAGTTGCTTGAGCCGCGCATACGCCAGGAGCGGGTCTGCACCACCCTGCACCTGACCCGGCCGGCCTGCGTGCGCGGCGACGCGATTCGCCTTGAACAGGTCTTGATCAACTTGCTGGGCAATGCCCTGGATGCCATGCGCAACACACCCTTGCGCGAGCTGGACGTACGCCTGGACCGCGACCCTGGCGGCTGGCGCCTGTCAGTGGCAGACACCGGCGGCGGCATTGCCCCGGAACACTTGAACACCGTGTTCGACCCGTTCTTCACCACCAAACCCGTGGGTGAAGGCCTGGGGCTGGGGCTGGCGGTGTCCTGTGCGATCATTCACGAAAGCGGTGGCCAACTGACTGCCGCGAACCAGGGCAACGGCGCGATCCTGACCGTGGTACTGCCCGCCGAGGCGCCACTGCCATGCTGAACCCAGCCGTGGAGCAGGTGATCATCATCGATGATGAAGCCAGCATCCGTGACGCCATGTGCCAATGGCTGAGCCTGTCGGGGTTTCAGGTGACGGCCTTTGGCCGGGCCGAAGATTGCCTTGCGAACCTGGCCGCGGATTTTCCGGGTGTGCTGCTGAGCGACGTGCGCATGCCGGGCATCGATGGCCTGCAATTGCTGGCGCAGATACAGGCCCGCGACCACCAGCTGCCGCTGATCCTGCTGACCGGCCACGGTGACGTGCCCATGGCCGTGCAGGCCATGCAAGGCGGCGCTTATGACTTTCTGGAGAAGCCCTTCAGCCCTGAAGCGCTGCTGAGCAGCCTGCGCCGCGCCCTGGACAAACGCGCCCTGGTCCTGGAAAACCGCCGGTTGCAGGCCCGCGCCAGCCACCAGGACCGCTTGCAGGCTGACCTTCTGGGCACCTCCCCCGGAATGCGGCAACTGCGCCGGCAAATCCTCGACCTGGCCGGGCTACCGGTGAACGTACTGGTACGCGGTGACACCGGCAGCGGCAAAGAGCGTGTAGCGCGCTGCCTGCACGACTGCGGGCCACGGGCCGACAAGCCCTTCGTCGCCCTCAACTGCGCCGCCATACCCGAGGCTTTGTTCGAGGCAGAATTGTTCGGCCACGAAAGCGGGGCCTTCACCGGCGCACAGGGCCGGCGCGTCGGCAAGCTGGAATATGCCAACGGCGGCACGCTGTTTCTCGACGAGGTGGAAAGCCTGCCCCTGGCCCAGCAGGCCAAGCTCCTGCGGGTCATCCAGGAGCAGACGCTGGAGCGCCTGGGTTCCAACCAGAGCATTGCCATTGATGTGCGCATCATCGCGGCCACCAAGCCGGACCTGCTGGAAGAGGCGCGCGCCGGGCGGTTTCGTGAAGACCTGGCGTACCGCCTCAATGTCGCCGAGTTGAAACTGGCGCCCCTGCGCGAGCGTCGCGAAGACATTCCCCAGCTGTTCGAGCATTTCGCCCAGCACAGCGCCCGGCGCGTGGGCCGTGAACCCCTACCGCTCAGCGCCGCCCGCCTGGGCCAGCTATTGAGCCACGACTGGCCGGGCAACGTGCGCGAACTGGCCAACGCCGCCGAGCGCCATGCCCTGGGGCTGGAAGCGCCGGCCCTTGAATCCGCCGATAGCCTGAGCGGCTCCCTGGCGGCCCAGCAGGAAGCATTCGAAGCCCAGTGCCTGCGGGCGGCCCTGCGCCGGCACAAGGGCGATATCAAGGCGGTCATGGCCGACCTGCAACTGCCGCGCCGCACGCTCAACGAAAAAATGCAGCGCCACGGCCTGCTGCGTGACGCCTTCCTCCCCGACCTGTAGCGGCAAAATTCCGCTTACGGCCGACAGCCCAATAGGCGGAAACCCGCTCACCGTAAACGCGCAACCCTTCTGTTCCGGGCTCAGCTGCCTTGGCACGCCCCCTGCAATACCCCTTCCCAAGGCACGCTGTTCGCTGCCGCACAACAAGAACCAGAAGGACTCACTATGCAAGCCTCCCCAACCCTCCCCGGGGCCGAAACCACGGCCGCCCCGAAAACCACCGCCAACCGCCTCAAATCGATCTTCAGTGGCTCGGTAGGCAACATGGTGGAATGGTACGACTGGTACGTGTACGCCGCGTTCTCCCTGTACTTCGCCCAGGTGTTCTTTCCCAAGGACGACCTCACTGCGCAATTGCTCAACACCGCGGCCATCTTTGCCGTGGGCTTTCTGATGCGCCCCATCGGCGGCTGGCTGATGGGCCTGTACGCCGACCGCAAGGGCCGCAAGGCGGCGCTGATGGCCTCGGTGCTGCTGATGTGCTTCGGCTCGCTAATCATTGCCCTTACCCCCAGCTATGAAACCATTGGCGTCGGCGCACCCATTCTGCTGGTGATCGCACGGCTGATGCAGGGCCTGTCGGTAGGCGGCGAATATGGCACCTCGGCCACCTATCTGAGCGAGATGGCCACCAAGGAACGCCGCGGTTTCTTTTCCAGTTTTCAGTACGTGACGCTGATCTCCGGGCAACTCATCGCCCTGGCCGTGCTGATCGTGCTGCAGCAGACCCTCACCGAGGAACAACTGCTGGCCTGGGGCTGGCGCGTGCCGTTCGTGATCGGTGCCCTGTGCGCGGTAGTGGCCCTGTGGCTGCGCCGGGGCATGGAGGAAACCGCCTCGTTCACCCAGAAGAAGGACAAGCCCCAGGAAAGCCTGATGCGCACCCTGATGCGCCACCCCAAGGAACTGCTGACCGTGGTTGGCCTGACCATGGGCGGTACGCTGGCGTTCTACACCTACACCACCTACATGCAGAAATACCTGGTCAATACCGTAGGCATGAGCAAGGCCGACTCGACCATGATCTCGGCAGCCACGCTGTTCCTGTTCATGTGCTTGCAACCGGTGATCGGCGCCTTGTCGGACAAGATCGGCCGGCGGCCCATCCTGATCGCCTTCGGCGTTCTGGGGACGCTGTTCACGGTACCGATCCTGACGACCCTGCACACCATTGAAACCTGGTGGGGCGCGTTCTTCCTGATCATGGCGGCGCTGATCATCGTCAGTGGCTACACCTCGATCAACGCGGTAGTGAAGGCCGAACTGTTTCCCACCGAGATCCGCGCCCTGGGCGTCGGCCTGCCCTATGCGCTGACCGTATCGATCTTCGGTGGCACCGCCGAGTTCATCGCGCTGTGGTTCAAGAGCATTGGCATGGAGAGCGGCTACTACTGGTACGTGACGGCCTGTATCGCCTGTTCGCTGCTGGTGTACGTGTTCATGAAGGACACCCGCAAGCACTCGCGCATCGAGACTGACTGAGCCGTCCGGGCGGTGCATCAGGCAGGACGCGGCCTTGCCAGCAGGGTTTTCAGCGCTGCACACTGAGGACTCTGCTTTCCACCGCCAGGATCGTGCAATGCCCGATGACATTCATTTCTACGAACCGTCCCAGGGCCATGGCCTGCCCCATGACCCTTTCAACGCCATCGTCGGCCCCCGCCCTATTGGCTGGATCTCCTCCCACGATGAACAAGGCCGCCTGAACCTCGCGCCCTACAGCTTCTTCAACGCCTTCAACTACGTCCCGCCGATCATCGGGTTCTCCAGTGTGGGCCGCAAGGACAGCCTCAACAACATCGAGAAGACCGGGGAGTTCGCCTGGAACCTGGCCACCCGCCCGCTGGCCGAGCAAATGAACCAGAGCTGCGCCGCCGTAGCGCCCGAAGTCGATGAGTTCGTCCTCAGCGGCCTGACCCCCGTGGCTTCGCGGGTGATCGCCGTGCCACGGGTACAGGAAAGCCCGGTGTCCTTCGAATGCAAGGTCACACAGATCATCCAGCTGCAAAGGGCTGATAAGCAAGTGGTGCCCAGCTGGCTGATACTGGGCGAGGTGGTGGCCGTGCACATCGCCAAGGGCCTGCTCAAGGACGGCATATACGATACCGCTGCCGCCCAGCCGATCCTGCGCGGCGGCGGCCCGGCCGACTATTTCGAAATCGGCCCCGAGGCCCTGTTCAAGATATTCCGCCCCCGGTAGCGGCACACCAGACCAGCTCACCGTCGCCGTCTACCGCTACCAGCCGGGCAAGCTCGTGGCAGGCGGCTTGGTCGGCGCTGAGCGCGGTCTTGAACGTGGTGTCAGGCAACACCTTGTGAAAACGCGGCGCGCCCGCGGCGCCCAGTGCCTTGACGGCGATGGCCGCACGGTAGCTGCCTTCACCCGGTACCGCGGCCGAAACGGCCTCGAAATGTTCGAATTCCCTGCGTGCCATCGTCACTTGCCCCAGCGGTTGATCAAAGCCGGGCATTCTAGCCTTTCAACTGGCCAGCTTGTGCAAAGAACAGCGGCGCGGTTGCACGTCGCTGAACGTGTGGAACTCCAGGCTGGTGACGAGCAGGTCGTTGACCAGGGCATCGAACACCTGCATCACCGGTGAGTTGAACCAGGCGGCCATGGCCTGCTGGCTGGCCCAGAAGCCGCTGACCAGCCACAGGTCTTCGTCACACTGGGAATGCTGCAAGGCAAAATGCAGGCAACCCGGCGTGTGCCGGGAAGGCTCCAGCAAGCGCTCGAGGCGCTGGCCCAATTGCGCGGACTGCCCGGCCCGGGCGCGAATGAAAGCACTGTGGCTGACCGTGGTGGATAAAGACATGGATGCTTCTCCGTAGTCGACTGAAACGGGTGGTACGGCAACAGAGAGTAAGGGGTGACAACAACCGGGAGGTAGTCGATTCCTGCGCGCGGCTTGCCCGATCCTGCAGTGGCGTCTGTCCGTGGGCGCCACGCTGGCAACTTCCTGTAGAAACAAGCAGCAACATGAATCCCCGGCAAGCAAGGGACCGTCCGGACAACCATGCAGGATCAGGCAAGCATTCGACAGGATTGGACTGGCCCATTCCCTTGCACAAAACTATTCTCAGCGCACTTGCCCCCCGAGGCCTTCCCATGACCGATTTCGAGCGTCTTCACGCCCAGCTGGACCCCTTCATGGAAAGCCAGCGGGCAACCCTGGCCGAACTGATCAGCCGCCATACCGGTGGCAATGGCACGTTCGAATCCAAGGTGCCCGCGCTGTTTCTCAGCAACCATGACCAGTGCAGCCAGTCGTTCCCCACCATGGTGCGCCCGGCCCTGTGCATCCTGGCCAACGGCAGCAAGCGCATCCGCCTGGGCGACGAGGACTACCTCTACGATCCACTGAACTACATGGTGGTGTCGGTGGCCATGCCGCTGAGCGGCGCCATCCTCGAAGCCAGCCCCGCCAGCCCGTGCCTGTCGCTGCGGCTGGACATCGACCCCGCGGAGATCAACGCCCTGATCGCCGCCGCCGGGCCTCTGGCTGTGCCCGCGCGGCCCACCGAGCGCGGCGTGTACGTGGAGCAACTGGACCCGTCGCTGCTGGACGCCGTGGTGCGCCTGGTGCGTTTGCTGGACACGCCCAAGGACATTGCCATGCTGGCGCCCCTGGTACGCCGGGAAATTCTCTACCGCCTGCTGCGCAGCCCCCAGGGCCATCGGCTGTACGAGATCGCCGTGGGCAACAGCCAGATGCACCGGGTCAGCCAGGCCATCGAATGGCTCAATGGCCATTTCGACCACCCCCTGCGCATGGAAGACCTGGCGCGCGAGGTCAACCTCAGCGTGTCGACCCTGCACCACCGCTTCAAGGCCATGACGTCCATGAGCCCCTTGCAGTACCAGAAGCAGTTGCGCCTGCAGGAGGCCCGACGGCTGATGCTCAGCGATGGCCTGGACGCTTGCGCCGCTGGGTACCGGGTGGGGTATGAAAGCGCTTCGCAGTTCAGCCGCGAGTACAGCCGGCTGTTCGGCGAGCCGCCCGGGCGAGACCTGCAGCGCTTGCGCCTGAGCGTGTGACGCCCTGAGGGGCCGTGGGGGCCAGGCTCTCTACGAAATGCATCCCAACTCGGCCATGCTGCGTTGAAAACAGGCTCGGGATGCTCATTTACAACACGTAAATTCCGCTTCCTCGCCTGTTTTCGCCTTGCCTGGCCTTCGCTGGAATACATTTCATACAGACCCTAGGCGCCCCTCACCACATGCTTGATCTCCTGGAACGCCTGCAAGCCCCACGGCCCCAGTTCACGCCCCAGGCTGCTCTGTTTGTAACCGCCCCACGCGGCCTGCGGGAAAATCACTTGCGGCGCGTTGATCCAGACCAGCCCGGCCTGCAAGGCGTTGGCCACCTGCTCGGCACGCGCCACGTCGGCACTGACCACACTGGCCACAAGGCCGAAATCACTGTCGTTGGCCCGCTCGATGGCCTCGGCCTCATCATGGAAGCGGCGTACACAGAGCACTGGCCCGAAAATTTCTTCGTTCCACAGGGCACTCTCCAGAGGCACATCGGTGAACACCGTGGGCGCCACGAAAAAGCCGACCGGCAGTGCCGCCGGCCGGCCGCCACCGGTCACCAGTGTCGCACCCGCCTGGATGCCAGCCTGAATATGCCCCAGCACCCGCTGGTACTGCGTGCGGTTGACCAGCGCGCCCATTTCGGTACCCGGTTCGAACGGGTCACCCTGAACGATGGCTTCGGCACGCGCCTTCAGGCGTTGCAGGAACGGTGCGTACAGCGCATCGGCTACCAATACCCTGCTGGTGGCCGAGCACATCTGGCCGGCGTTGAAATACCCACCGCCGCTGGCCAGTTCCACCGCCAGGTCGAGATCGGCGTCTTCCAGCACCAGCAGCGCCGACTTGCCGCCCAGTTCCAGGCTCACGCCCTTGACGGTTTCGGCGGCGCGCTGCATCACCTGAACGCCCACGGCATTGCTGCCGGTGAAGGAAAGCCTGGCGATGGCGCGGTGAGCGGCCATGGGCGCGCCCACTGCCAGGCCGGTGCCACATACCAGGTTGAACACCCCGGCTGGCAGGCCGCTTTCGGCGACGATAGCGGCCAGCTCAAGCTCGGCCAGCGGCGTCACTTCCGAGGGTTTGAGCACTACGCAGCAACCGGCTGCCAACGCCGGGGCCAGCTTCCAGGCGGTGGTCACCATGGGGAAATTCCACGGCACGATCAGCCCTACCACGCCACAGGGTTCGCGGCGTACGCGAGCGGTGAATTCATCCGTGGGCAGCGGCACATCAAGGTCGCGGTTGGCGTCCAGCTCATCTGCCAGGCTGGCGTAATAGTTGAACGTGGCAATCACGTCATCGACATCAATGCCCGCTTCGAACAGCGGCTTGCCATTGTTGCTCGCCTGCAACTGCATCAGGCGCTCGCGCCGGGCCTCGACGCCGTCCGCGATGGCACGCAGGCAGGCCGCGCGCGCGCGGGAGGGTGTCCGCGACCAGCCGGCGAAGGCGCGCTGGGCAGCGGCCACCGCCAGGTCAACGGCACCACCGTCGGCGCCGTCCACGTGCGCCAGCACCTGCTCGTTCGCCGGGTTGATCACTGTCAGCGTGTCAGGACCGTGGCGCCATTGGCCATCGATGTAGAGCCCGGGCAGGGTGTGGGGAAACTTCAGCATGGGTGGCACTCGCTCATCCAGGTGGCTTGGTCGATTTCGATCAGGGTGGGCAGCGCCCGCAGCGCCGCAGCCTGCGCGGCCTCGCGCAGGCGCCCGACGGTGTTGGCGGCTTCGGCGTGGCAGCCCATGGCCCGGGCAATGGCGATGAAGTCCGGGGTGTGGATATCGACCCCCACGGGGGTAATGGCACGGTTGACCATGTACTTCTTGATCTCCTCGTAGCCCTGGTTATTCCACAGCAGCACGATCACCGGAATGCCTGCCTCCACTGCGCTGGCCAGTTCCGGCAGGGTGAATTGCAGGCCACCATCGCCAATCAGGCACACCACCGGTGGCCGTTCGCTGGCGGCCACGCCACCGCCCAGCCAGGCGCCCATGGCCGCGGGCAACGCATAACCCAGGGTGCCGTAGCCAGTGCTGGCGTTGAACCAGCGGCGCGGTTGGTCCATGTCCAGGGTCAGGTTGCCGGTGTACACCGGCTGGGTCGAATCGCCCACCAGCACGACGCCGGGCAGCGCCTGGCGCAACGTATCCAGCATCAGCGTCTGGGCGCGGGTGGGGGCGTCCCATTCGGCCTCGAGCTGGCGGCGCAACAAGCTGACCCGCGCGGCGCCCCACTGCACATCGCGCGCCGGGGCCGTTTGCTGCTCAAGCGCGGCCAGCAATGCCTGCGCGGCGCTATCAGCGTCGGCCACCAGGGCGACGGTGGGGAGGAAATTACGCACGGTCTGGTCGGGGTCGATGTCGACCCGCAGCAGGCTGCCGGGAATGCGCAAAAGGCCCTTGAAGGTGATGTCGTAGTCGGTTTCCGCCAACTCGGTGCCGATCGCCAGCACCACGTCCGCAGCCTCGATAAGCGCACGGGTGGCGTCCAGGGCCTGGGTAGAACCGATCAAAAGCGGGTGCGCCGCCGGCAACAGCCCTTTGGCATTGATGGTCAAGGCCACGGGGGCCTGCAAATGCTCGGCCAGGCGGGCCAAGGCCGCGGCAGCGCCAATGGCACCGCCACCCGCAAGGATCAATGGCCGGCGCGCGGCCCGCAACTGTTCGGCCATCTGCGCCACCGCCGCCGGCGCGGCACCGGCGCGCTGGACACGCACCGGCGCGCTGCCCAGCAAGGCATCGGCGTCTTCTACCAGCACGTCCAGGGGAATTTCGATGTGTACCGGCCGTGGCCGGGCACCATCGAACACGGCGAAGGCGCGCGCCAGCACGGCCGGCAGGTCGGCGGCGCTCATCAAGGTATGGGAAAACGCACACACACCCGCTACCAGGGCACTCTGGTTCGGCAGCTCGTGCAGCTTGCCGCGCCCGCCCCCCAATTGGTTGCGCGATTGCACGCTGGAAATCACCAGCATGGGAATAGAGTCGGCGTAGGCCTGCCCCATGGCGGTGGTGATGTTGGTCATGCCCGGCCCGGTGATGATGAAACACACCCCAGGCTTGCCGCGGGTACGCGCATAGCCGTCGGCCATGAACCCCGCCCCCTGCTCATGCCGCGGGGTCACGTGGCGCAAGGGGGAATCGGCCAGGCCGCGATACAGCTCCACGGTATGCACACCGGGAATGCCAAATACCTGTTCCACCCCATAACCTTCAAGGAGTTTGACCAACACTTCGCCACACGTCGCCATTGCCCTACCGCCTGCTGAATATTCTGTAAACAGGGGCCATTTCACCGGTTCGGCGCTGGTCGGCACAAGGCAAATAAAGTCATACTAGCCATGTCTTCAGCTCATGGCTTAATACCGATGAAACGCCTCCCCCCGCTGCCGGCCCTGCACACCTTCCTGGTGGTCGCCCAATGCTGCAACTTCACCCGTGCCGCCGAGCAATTGCACGTTACCCAAGGGGCCGTGAGCCGGCAGATCGCCGGGCTGGAAAGCCACCTCGGGTTTGCCCTGTTCATGCGCCAGGCTCGTGGCCTGAGCCTGACCCAGCAAGGCCGAGAGCTGTTTCCGCGGATCCAGCAGGTGTTCGGCCTGATCGAGGAAGCGGTGCAGGTGGCGGGCGGCCAGCGCCAGGCACTGCAACTCAAGGCGCCGACCTGCGTGATGCGCTGGCTGTGGCCGCGGCTGATGCGCTGGCAGGCAGAACGGCCGGACATTCCCGTGGAACTGACCACGACGGTGCAGCACGGCGTGGACTTCCGCCACGAAGCCTTCGACGCGGCCATCGTCTACGGCCCCGAGCCTGCCGCCGGCCAACGGCCGCGCCACCTGTTCGACGAGCAGCTGACCCCGGTGTGCGCCCCTGCCCTGATCCAGGGGCCACAGCCCTTGCAGACTGCCGACGACCTGCGCCAGCACATGCTGCTGCACCCCACGCGCGACGAACAGGACTGGGAAACCTGGCTGGCAGCCGCGGGTGTAAGCCTGCCGAACCTGGGCCAGGGTCAGCATTTTGAAACCCTGGACTTGGCCATGTCCGTGGCCACCCAGGGCACGGGGGTTGCGATTGGTGACTGGGCGCTGATTGCCGATGACCTGGCGCAGCACAGGCTGGCGATGCCGTTTGAGCTCAAGGTGCGCACGGGGCTGGCGTATTACCTGGTGCAACCGCCACGCACCACCGCCAGCGAAGGCACGGCGGCGTTCATCGACTGGATGGCGCATGAGGCAAGGCAGCGGTAAAAAATCCTTGCCGGCAAGTTGTTCCAGGCCTCAAAAGCTCGCTGGCAAGCCAGCGCCTGCACCCGCCACGAAGCAAAAAAAAGGCGAACCCACTGGGTTCGCCTTATTCACTTCACCGTATGACTGCCTTGCCCCACGCCGGGTCTGGCAGTTCCTGCGGCCACCCGTGGGTCATGCCCACCTCCATGTGCACGATGGCCGGCCGTGGGCTGGCCAGGTCGGCCAGACGCTGCAGCACCGCATCGATCACCACCCGACTGGCGTCGTGGTGGAACTGCCACACCCCGTAGATGCGCCCGCTGAACGATGGCTCGCTACCCAGCAATGGGTCCACGCCCAGCCCAGACCCCAGCCCGAACAGATGCAGGCCATGCAAGCGCCGGCCCTGTTCGTCACAAGGGCAGCCACTGGCGTCCGAGTCCAGGCCACCGGTCACCTGCTTCAAGGTAATCATGGTGCCATCGCCACGGCGCAGTACCGGCAGCAACGGTTGATAGCCCGTGCACTGCATCACCACCGCAGCCGTGCTCAACACCTCGCTCGCGGCGCGCGTTTGCACCGGGTCGCTGCCATCGGTCAGCAGCAGCCGCGCCCGTACCGACGTAGCGCCTACATGGCCCCGCTCCAGCACCTGACGCCCGACCTCTAGCGCTCGGTAACGCAAGCCGCCAGAGCGGTTGACCCGACCTGAGATCGGGCAGACATCGGCCACAGGGTCAAATGCATAACCGTTGGCATGGGCCTGCTCGACGCTTTCATAGAACAGACGAATGGGCGACCGGTGAACCAGGCTGATGGATTGCAGCCCCACTGGTGCCAACGCCACGCAGATGTTTTCCAGCATCGAGAAGGCACTGTGCGAGCCGCCCACCACAACGAACTGGCCGCCCCGTGCCACCACCGGGGCGAAGCACTCGCGCAATGCCGCCGCGGGCATGCGCAACAGGCTGTCGGCACTGCGCACGGCCGCCAACGCCGGGGCTTGCAGCCCTTGTGCCCTGAGGCCGTCGATCAGGCAGCGGGGGTCTTGCCGCCCCCCCATGTTGAGCACTAGGGAACCGGTGCGAATACGCTGCACCTGGCCACGATGCTCCACCCACACATGGTATTCGTCGTTGTCGCGAATCACCTCGGTGATCAGCGTTTCGCTCCATAACTGCACGTTGTAACGGGCGACGATGTGGTCCAGCACCAATTGCGAGGCCAGCAGCAACAACTCGCCGACCTCAGACAGCAAAGGCGCCTGTTGGGCCTGATGGGCAATGCGCCAATAGGCCGGCGCTTGCTGTAACGGCGCGAAGACGTCGGCCATGGCCGGGTCTCGCAGGCAATCAAGGAACACATCACCGACCGAGTTGGCGGTGATCTGGTATTCACCCAGCCGCCCCACCCCGGGCGAAACACTGGCATCCACGATGATCAGCCCATACTGCGCCATCTCCGCGATGGCACCGGTGCGCAAGGCATTGAAGAGCAGCCCCATGCCGGCGGGCCCGGCGCCACCAATCACGCAACCCGTGGAGGTCTCGAGAAATTTTCCGTACATAAATCACTCCCTGCATGGGGCGGCGCATGGCGCGCACATGCATCTGTCCGAGCTTGAACGCTCTTCTTGGAAAAGGAACGAACGCCGCTGAGCCGGCAGCGAGGCCGGAGCAAACGTAGTGTTTGAAAGGGGTGGGTCGGTTACAACGACAGATGCCTGGGACGCTGGGGGCCTGAAGCCAAAGCTACCGCACGTAAGCGCTCTGGAATCGAGGTTTGACGCAGGCAAGCAAGATCAAGGGGACACGAATGGCCAGTGGAGAAGGCCCATAGCCATGAGTGGATAGTTCCAGAGAAAGGCCATCGGCGTCAAATTAAAGTAACCTGCCGGAGCGCTATCAACCTATCCATTCAACTGGCTGATTTTTAAAGCATTTATAAATCTAAATTCCATTTCGAAGTATAAACGTAGCGATTGAGCATGAAACATTTCGTATCAAATGAGAAATACGCCCACTACATCCCGCTACGTGACGCCGCCTTGCCAGGCCTGATCTAGACTTGTCAGAGAAACTTCTGCCTGGCTCAAGGTGAGCATCATGATCATCACAACAAGAAAATACCTGATGACCTTCCTGATCATTAGCGTAGCAGCCCTCTACGCTACCGCCGCCTGGCGCGTTGAACAGGCGCGCAACCAGCCGCGCACGGACATCAGTTGCAGCACCACCCTGTGCATTCCCCACTCGGGTACGTTCAACGCCCTTCGTTGAGTGCAGGGTGCAGGCTGCCAGCCTGGCGGAATGCCCGGGGCGAACCGCCGGTCATGCGCCGAAAGAAACGCGAGAAATAGGCAGGGTCGGTAAAGCCGAGGCTGTCCGACACCTGGCTGACCGTCATGCTGGTGTAAATGAGGGCTCGCTTGGCCTCCAGCAACAACCGCTGGTGGAGGATCTGCAGCGCCGTCTGCCCGGCCAGGTCACGACAGACGTTGTTCAGGTGCGCCACCGAAATGCCTGTGGCATGGGCCAGCACCTCGACACTGGGCTGTTGGCGGAACCGTGCCTCGACCAGGCGCGTGAAGTCGTTGAGGTATTCGCGCCCACGCTCCTGGCTTTGGCCAGCGCTGTGGCGCTGGATCATCTGGCGGCTGACCCACACCACCAGCAGGTTGATCAACGAATGCAGGGCCAGGTCGCGCGCGGGTTGGTCGGCGTTGTACTCGCGCTGCAACGCCGACACCAGGCTATTCAGATACGCGCGGTCGGCGCCGGCGAGAAAATTGGCAGGTAACGCCAACACCTCCCCCGCGGGGCCCAATAGTGCCTTCAACTCACTGACCAGGGGGGCCGCGAGGGTGATCACATACCCCTCGATATCTTCCGAAAAGCGGAAACCGTGCACATATAAAGGCGGCACCACTTGCACCATCGCCTCGCTGAACAACCGCCGTTGGCCTTCCACCTCGATCTCGGCCTGGCCGGCATGCACGTACAGCAACTGGGAAAGATCTGCATGGCGGTGCGGCTGGATTTCCCAGTGGTACACGCGGCTGCGCTTGGGGATGGTTTCGCAGTGCAGCAGGTCGGGGGTCAGCCATTCCTGACCTTCGCCATACAGCTTGAACACCGGAACAGGGCTGGAAACAGGGCGTGACATCATGACGCACTCGGCAAGCACAATATCGCTCGATAATCGCACCAATTGGCGAAAAGTACAAAAAAAGCGCTGTTTTTCACCTTCCGACACCCTCTCTTCAAGCGAAAAATGCAGGCACTCCAATCATAAAAATTATCCGCCGTGTGCCCACAGCCCCTGCGGAACTTGCCTGGGATAACAACCATGAAGACTCAAGTCGCCATCATCGGTGCCGGTCCGTCCGGCCTCCTGCTCGGCCAACTGCTGCACAAGGCCGGTATCGATAACGTCATCCTCGAACGCCAAACCCCGGACTATGTGCTCAGCCGCATCCGTGCTGGCGTGCTGGAACAAGGCATGGTCGACCTGTTGCGCAAAGCCGGCGTCAGTGCCCGCATGGACGCCGAAGGCCTGGTGCACACCGGCTTCGAACTAGCCTTCAATGGCCGCCGCGCGCACATCGATCTCAAGACCCTGACCGGCGGCAAGACGGTGATGATCTACGGCCAGACCGAAGTGACCCGGGACCTGATGGCCGCCCGTGACGCCTGTGGCGCTCAGACGATCTATGAAGCCGCCAACGTGCGCCCCCACGACATGAAAGGCGAACAACCTTACCTGACCTTCGAAAAAGACGGCCAGACCCACCGCCTGGACTGCGACTACATCGCCGGTTGCGATGGCTTCCACGGGGTGGCGCGCCAGTCGATCCCGGCCGACTCGATCAAAGCTTTCGAGCGTGTGTACCCCTTCGGCTGGCTGGGCATTCTCGCCGACACCCCACCGGTCAACGAAGAGCTGGTGTACGCCAACCATGAACGCGGCTTTGCCCTGTGCAGCATGCGCTCGGAAACCCGCACCCGCTATTACGTGCAGGTCAGCGCCGAGGAAAAGGTCGAGGACTGGTCCGATGACCGCTTCTGGAATGAGCTCAAGGCCCGCCTGCCCGAAGACCTTGCGCAGCGCCTGGTGACGGGCCCTTCCATCGAGAAAAGCATCGCGCCGTTGCGCAGCTTCGTGGTCGAGCCCATGCAGTACGGCCGGCTGTTCCTGGTGGGCGATGCCGCGCATATCGTGCCCCCTACCGGCGCCAAGGGCCTGAACCTGGCGGCCAGCGATGTCAGCACGTTGTTCGATATTCTCTGCAAGGTCTACGGGGAAGGCCGCACCGACCTGCTCGCCCGCTATTCGGAAGTGTGCCTGCGGCGGGTGTGGAAAGCCGAGCGATTCTCGTGGTGGATGACGTCGGTGCTGCACAAATTCCCCGACACCGATGACTTCAGCCAGCGCATCCAGCAAACCGAACTGGACTATTACGTGGGCTCCGAAGCCGGGCGCAAGACCATCGCCGAGAATTACGTCGGTTTGCCCTATGAAACAATCGAATAGAACACATAGCTAGCTATCTAGTAGACTGGGGGGACTTTCCCCTCGGTACCGCCGGGGGTTTCTCTGCCTTGCAGGCCTGCCCCCGTGACCAACCTCAACCACCCGCAACCGGCCTTGCGCAGCGTACTGACTGCGCTGATGCTGTCGATCTTCCTTGGCGCCCTGGACCAGACCATCGTAGCCGTCTCGATGCCGGCGATTTCCGCGCAGTTCAACGACGTCAATCTGCTGGCCTGGGTGATCTCCGGCTACATGGTAGCCATGACCGTGGCCGTGCCTATCTATGGCAAGTTCGGTGACCTGTATGGCCGCCGGTTGATGATCCTCACCGGCCTGGCCCTTTTCACCCTGGCCTCGCTGTTCTGCGCCATGGCCCAGAGCATGGAGCAACTGGTGCTGGCGCGCATTGTCCAGGGCATCGGTGCCGGGGGCATGGTCTCGGTCAGCCAGGCAATCATCGGCGACTTCGTGCCGCCCCGTGAACGCGGGCGCTACCAGGGCTATTTCAGCAGCATGTATGCCGCGGCAAGCGTCGCCGGCCCAGTACTGGGCGGCTACATGACCGAATACCTGTCATGGCGCTGGATCTTCCTGCTCAACCTGCCGCTGGGCCTGGGCGCATGGCTGTATGCACGGCACACCCTGGTGGGCCTGGCGGTGAAGCGCCGCCAGCCGATCATCGATTACCTGGGCACCGCGCTGCTGATCATCGGCCTGACGGCCTTGCTGCTGGGCATCACCGAACTTGGCCAGGGGCGCACCTTCAGTGCTTCGCCGGTGTGGGGGCCACTGCTGGTGGCACTGGCGGCCTTGAGCCTGTTCGTGGTCCATGAACGCCGAGCCCCGGAGCCGTTGCTGCCGATGCACCTGTTCAGCATCCGCCCGGCCGTGTTGTGCTGGTGCACGGTTTTTTTCACCGCCTTCCAGGCCATCTCCCTGTCGGTGCTGATTCCCCTGCGCTTTCAGACCGTGACCGGCGCGGGCGCCGACAGCGCCGCCCTGGACGTGTTGCCGCTGGCCATCGGCCTGCCCATCGGTGCCTTCCTGGGCGGGCGCAGGACGGCGAGTACCGGGCATTACAAACCGGTGATCCTGACCGGTGCCGTGCTGATGCCCCTGGGCATCCTCGGCCTGGCCTTCACCCCGCCCCAGTGGCTGTGGCTGAGTGGGGCGTTCATGCTGCTGACCGGCTTCGCCGCGGGCTTGCAATTCCCCACCTCACTGGTAGGCGCGCAGAACGCGGTGCAACAGCAGGACATCGGCGTGGGCACCAGCACTACCAACCTGTTCCGCTCGCTGGGTGGGGCCGTGGGTGTGGCCTGCATGTCGGCGTTGCTGCTGGGGCTGTTGCATGGCCTGGAACTGGGGCCGGAAGGGGCAACGGGCAATGCCTTGCTGTCCAGCCTCAATGCGGCCAGCGGTGCGGCGCAGAACGCACTGCGCGGTGAACTGCTGGCCACCTTCCGGCACCTGTTGCTGGCCAGCGCGGCGGTATCGCTGCTGGGGTTGGCGGCGGCGGTGGCGATGCCGAACCGGGTGTTGCGGGGGCGTTGAGCGCTTCTCCTGCAGGCGCGCGGGGCAGCGAGGCCTGCGGCATCACCGTCGCCGTTGGCCCCACGCCACGGCCAACCCACTCAGGCAAATCACCCCGATCCCGCTCAGCGCCCAGGCATCCGGGGTGTGATCGAAGATCAGGTAGCCGTACATCCCGGCAAACAGGATCTGCCCATAACTGAACGGCGCCAGCATGGCGGGCGCGGCATGCAGGAAGGCCTTGGTCAGCAAGAGGTGGCCCAGCATGCCGCAGGTGCCGAGGCCGATCATGAACAAGGCATGCAACCAATCCGGGGTCACCCAGAAAAACGGTAACAACGCCGTCATGATCAGGCTGTTGAATATGCCAGCAAGGAAGTTGCTGGTGGTGGGGCTGTCGATGTCGCTGAGCTTGCGCGTGATCAGCTGGTAAATGCCGAAGCACAACGCCGACCCCAGGGGAAACAGAATCGCCGGGGTAAACAGGTCACCACCGGGGCGCACCACGATCAACACCCCGACAAACCCACCCAGTACCGCCAGCCACTGGCTGCGGGTGACCTTCTCGCCCAGTACCACCACGGATAACGCCGTTACCAGCAAGGGCGCCAGGAAGTTGACCGAAGTCGCCTCGGCCAGCGGGATATAGCGCAGGCCGGTAGTAAACAGCAGGCTGGTGCCGATCAGGCAGACCGCCCGCAATAGTTGAAGGCCCGGGCGCCGGGTACGCACGATGCTGGAAAACCCGCTGCGGGGCACGAACACCACCAGCATCAACAGGGTATGAACCACATAGCGCGCCCACACCACCAGGACAATGGGGTAAATGCCGGACAGGAACTTGGACAAGGCATCATGGCTGGCGAACAACAGCACCGCCAGGCAGATCAAGCCGATGCCTTTGAGGGGCTGGTCGTTTCCAGTGAGCAGGCTGTTCTGCGACGTCATTCACACGCTCGGCGGCAACGGCGGGAAAATACATAGCCCGCTAACTATTCAAATGGCGTCGGCCCGTGGATAATGGCACACAGCCCATATACAGTAATTCTGCTATCAGCTTATACGTTGATACAACTCGAATCACACTTTCATTTGCGCAGCGCTGGGCTCAAGCGCAGCATGTCGAAACATGCGTCAACCCACTTTTCGGCCTGCTGGTGCAGCTCGAAACTCTCGGGCACCAGCAACCACTGCCCCAGCATGCCATCAATATACGCATGCAAGACCACCGCGCCGCGGGCGGTATCCAGGTTTTCGGGCAATTGGCCACGGTTGACGGCATTGCGCAGGGACAGCTCGATGCGAACGTTGCAGTCCAGGCTGGCGGCTTGCCGCTGGCGCCGAATGTCACACATTTCGTCGGTGAACTCGCACTTATGAAACATGATTTCGTTGATGCGCCGAGTCGTCGGGTCCAGCGCCACCTGCTGGAACAAATGCACCAGCAACGCGCGAAGGCAGCCCAATGGATCAACCTCCTGCTCGCTTTCGCTGGCCCGCGCCAACTCGTCCAACGGCTCATGAAGCGAATCGAGCATCGCCTGCACCAGGTCAGCCTTGTTGCTGAAGTGCCAATAGATAGCCCCGCGGGTCACGCCCGCCAGCGCGGCGATGTCCGCCAGGGTGGTGCGCGAAACGCCACGCTCGTAAAACGCCTTCTGGGCAGCTTCGAGAATCTGGTTCCGGGTCTCCTGGGCTTCCTCTTTGGTACGACGGACCATGGCAGTAAAAACCTCTTTCTGGGGCCGCGCTGCGGGTAGGCAGACGGGGTCGAGTCGGGGCGGCGCTTGTAATGCCTGCTCCCGCGCTAGCTAATCGTGGCCCGGCGATCCGTTTGCGGATGTTTCGGGTGTTTACAAACAACCATGAATGTAAGTATATTCGTTAGTAAGCTACTTATCTAGTCGCAACGATTTTTTGTCTTTTCCACTATGCTTGAGCGCTCCCTGCGCTCCTGACCCGAGGATCTTCATGCAATTCAAGCCAGCTGTTACCGCTCTGGTTTCCGCCGTCGCCCTGGCCTCCTTGCTCAGCGGCTGTAAAAAGGAAGAAGCGGCCCCTGCCCCGCAGACTCCCCAGGTCGGCGTCGTGACCCTGCAACCACAAGCCTACACACTGACCAACGAACTGCCGGGCCGCACCACCGCATTCCGTGTGGCTGAAGTCCGTCCTCAGGTCAATGGCATCATCCTCAAGCGCATGTTCACTGAAGGTACGGACGTCAAGGCCGGCCAGCAGCTGTACCAGATCGACCCGTCGGTGTACGAGGCCACCCTGGCCAGCGCCCAGGCCAGTGTGCAGTCTTCCAAGGCCCTGGCCGACCGCTACAAGCAGTTGATCAATGAACAGGCCGTCAGCCGTCAGGAATACGACAACGCCCGTTCCACCCAGCTGCAGAACGAAGCTACGCTGATGACTGCGCAGATCAACATGCGCTACACCAAGGTGCTGGCGCCGATCACCGGCCGCATCGGCCGTTCCGGCGTGACCGAAGGCGCCCTGGTGACCAGCGGCCAGACCGACGCCATGGCAACCATCCAGCAACTGGACCCGATCTACGTCGACGTGACCCAGTCCTCGGCGGAAATCCTCAAGCTGCGTCGTGAACTGGCCAGCGGTGCCCTGAAGAAAGCCGGCGATAATGCCGCCAAGGTGCAGCTGAAGCTTGAGGACGGCAGCAATTACGGCGTCGAAGGCAAGCTGGAGTTTTCGGAGGTGTCGGTTGATGAGACGACCGGTTCCGTGACCTTGCGCGCTGTGTTCCCGAACCCGGACCACACCCTGCTGCCTGGCATGTTCGTACATGCGAAGCTGGAAGCCGGCGTCGCCGCCCAGGCTATCCTGGCCCCGCAACAGGGCGTGACACGTGACCTCAAAGGCGTCCCGACCGCGCTGGTTGTCAATGCTCAGAACAAAGTGGAACTGCGCGAGCTCAAGGCCAGCCACACCGTCGGTACTCAGTGGCTTGTGGAAGATGGCCTGAAGGCCGGCGACCGCCTGATCACCGAAGGCCTGCAGTACGTCAAGCCTGGCGATGAGGTCAAGGCAACCGAAGCGACCAACGTCAAACCTGCTGACCCTGCCGCCGCCAACCAAGCGTCCACCGGCGGCAAAGGGGAGTAAACCATGTCGAAATTCTTTATCGACCGTCCGATTTTCGCCTGGGTGATTGCCCTGGTGATCATGCTGGTCGGTGCCTTGTCGGTTCTCAAACTGCCGATCAACCAGTATCCGGCGATCGCGCCACCTGCCATCGCCATCCAGGTGACCTACCCGGGCGCGTCCGCACAGACCGTGCAGGACACCGTGGTCCAGGTGATCGAGCAACAGCTCAACGGTATCGACAACCTGCGCTATGTGGCCTCGGAAAGTAACTCCGACGGCAGCATGACCATTACCGCCACCTTCAACCAGGGCACCAACCCTGACATCGCCCAGGTACAGGTGCAGAACAAGCTGAACCTGGCGACCCCGCTGCTGCCCCAAGAAGTGCAGCAACAGGGTATCCGTGTGACCAAGGCGGTGAAGAACTTCCTGATGGTGGTGGGCCTGGTGTCCACCGATGGCAGCATGGGCAAGGACGACCTGAGCAACTACATCGTGTCCAACATGCAGGACCCGATCTCCCGCACCTCCGGTGTGGGTGACTTCCAGGTGTTCGGTGCCCAGTACGCCATGCGTATCTGGCTGGATCCGGCCAAGCTCAACAAGTACCAGCTGACGCCGGGTGACGTTTCCACCGCCATTTCGGCGCAGAACGTCCAGGTGTCGTCCGGTCAGCTCGGCGGTTTGCCAGCCGTTGCGGGCCAGGAACTGAACGCCACTATCATTGGCAAGACGCGTCTGCAGACCGCCGAGCAGTTCCGCAACATCTTCCTCAAGGTCAACACCGATGGCTCCCAGGTGCGCGTGGGCGACGTCGCCGAGGTCGGGCTGGGCGGCGAAAACTACAGTATCGACGCACAGTTCAACGGTGCGCCGGCATCGGGCCTGGCGATCAAACTGGCCACCGGCGCCAACGCGCTGGACACCGCCAAGGCGATCCGCCAGACCATCGCCGACCTGGAACCGTTCTTCCCGCCTGGCGTGAAGGCCGTGTTCCCGTATGACACCACGCCAGTGGTCACCACCTCGATCCATAACGTGGTGGAAACCCTGGTCGAGGCGATCATCCTTGTGTTCCTGGTGATGTACCTGTTCCTGCAGAACTTCCGCGCCACCATCATCACCACCATGACCGTACCGGTGGTGTTGCTGGGTACGTTCGGTATCCTGGCGGCCGCAGGCTTCACCATCAACACCCTGACCATGTTCGGCATGGTGCTGGCCATCGGTCTATTGGTGGACGACGCCATCGTCGTGGTGGAGAACGTCGAACGGGTAATGGCCGAAGAGGGCCTGTCACCCAAGGAAGCCACCAAGAAGTCCATGGGTCAGATCCAGGGCGCGCTGGTAGGTATCGCCATGGTGCTGTCGGCCGTGCTGTTGCCGATGGCGTTTTTCGGTGGTTCCACCGGTGTGATCTACCGCCAGTTCTCGATCACGATCGTCTCGGCCATGGCCTTGTCGGTACTGGTCGCCCTGATCTTCACCCCAGCGTTGTGTTCCACCATGCTGGCGCCGATCAAGAAAGGCGAAGACCACCACAAACACGGCCGTTTCTTCAACTGGTTCAACCGCACCTTCGACAGCGGCGTGCGGAAATATGAAGCGGGCGTGGGCCACGTGCTGCGTCGCAAGATTCCCTACCTGCTGGCCTATGTGCTGATCGTGGTGGGCATGGCGTGGCTGTTCACACGCATCCCTACCTCGTTCCTGCCCGAGGAAGACCAAGGGGTTATTTTCGCCCAGGTACAAACTCCGCCAGGCTCTACCGCCCAACGTACGCAGACCGTTATCGATGACATGCGCAAGTACCTGCTCGATGACGAGAAAGGTGCGGTCAACTCGGTGTTCACCGTGAACGGCTTCAACTTCGCCGGGCGCGGCCAGAGCTCCGGCATGGCCTTCATCATGCTCAAACCCTGGGATGAGCGTAACGCCGACAATACCGCCGCTGCCCTGGCCGCGCGTGCGCAACAGCACTTCTTCAGCCTGCGCGACGCCATGGTGTTCGCCTTCGTGCCACCTGCGGTACTGGAACTGGGTAACGCCACCGGTTTCGACATCTACCTGCAGGACCGCGCCGGTATCGGCCACGACAAGCTGATGGAAGCCCGCAACCAGTTCCTGGGCATGGCCGCGCAAAGCAAGATCCTCACCCAGACCCGTCCGAACGGCCTGAACGACGAACCGCAGTTCCAGCTGGAAATCGACGACGAGCGTGCCAGCGCCCAGGGCGTGACCATCGCTGACATCAACACCACCCTGTCGGTGGCGTTGGGCGGCAGCTACGTCAACGACTTCATCGACCGCGGTCGGGTGAAGAAGGTGTATGTGCAGGGCCAGGCCAATTCGCGCATGACCCCTGAAGACCTGAACAAGTGGTATGTGCGCAACAGCGCCGGCACCATGGTTCCGTTCTCGGCCTTCGCCAGCGGCAAGTGGATCTACGGCTCGCCCAAACTGGCCCGCTACAACGGTGTGGAAGGTGTCGAGATTCTCGGCGCCCCTGCCCCAGGCTACAGCTCCGGTGAAGCCATGGCTGAAGTGGAGCGTATTGCCGCCAAACTGCCCAAGGGCGTTGGCCTGGCCTGGACGGGCCTGAGCTATGAAGAACGCCTGTCTGGCTCCCAGGCGCCCGCGCTGTACGCCATTTCGATGTTGATGGTGTTCCTCTGCCTGGCTGCCCTGTATGAAAGCTGGTCGATCCCGATCGCGGTCATCCTGGTGGTACCGCTGGGTATCATTGGTGCGCTGCTGGCCACCAGCCTGCGTGGGCTGTCCAACGACGTGTACTTCCAGGTGGGTCTGTTGACGACGGTGGGCCTGGCGGCGAAGAACGCCATTCTGATCGTCGAGTTCGCCAAGGAGTTGCACGAGCAGGGCCGCAGCTACACCGAGGCGGCTATCGAGGCTTGCCGGATGCGTCTGCGTCCGATCATCATGACCTCCCTGGCGTTCATTCTGGGCGTAGTGCCACTGGCCATCTCCCATGGCGCCGGCTCTGGTAGCCAACATGCCATCGGTACCGGTGTGATCGGCGGTATGCTGACAGCCACGTCCCTGGCACTGTTCTGGGTACCGCTGTTCTTCGTCTCGGTCTCGACGCTGTTCGGTGACAAGCGCAAGAAGGACGAGCACGCATCGCATGAAGCGATCGGGTCGACTGAAACTCCACGTAACGAGGCTGGGCAATGAGCAAGTCCCTAGTGTCTATCGCGGTCGCCGCGGCCATCCTCAGTGGCTGCTCGCTGATCCCGGATTACAAGCAGCCCGCCGCCCCGGTGGCGGCGCAGTACCCGCAGGGCCCGGCGTATTCGCCGGCCCAGGCGGCGAGCATGGCCGCCGCCGAACAAGGCTGGCAGCAGTTCTTCCATGACCAGGCGTTGCAGCAACTGATCCAGGCGTCGCTGGTGAACAACCGCGACCTGAAAGTGGCGATCCTCAACGTGCAGGCCTACCAGGCGCAGTACCGCATCCAGCGTGCGGACCTGTTCCCGGCGGTCAGCGCCAACGTCACCGGCACCCGTGCCCGTACACCGGCCGACCTGAGCTCCACCGGCCAGGTCGCGGTGGGTGGCGAGTACACCGCCAACCTGGGTATCAGCTCCTACGAGCTGGACCTGTGGGGCCGTGTGCGCAGCCTCAGCCAGCAAGCCCTGGAAACCTACCTGTCGAGCGAGGAAGCCCGGCGCTCCACGCAGATCAGCCTGGTGGCCAGCGTTGCCAACGCCTATTACACCTGGCAGGCCGACCAGAGCCTGCTGAAGCTGACCGAAGACACCCTCAAGGCGTTCGAAGAAAGCTACCGTCTGACAGCGCGCAGCAGCGAAGTCGGCGTGTCCTCGGCGCTGGACCTGGCCCAGGCTCGCACGTCGGTGGAAACCGCGCGCGTCAGCCTGTCCAAATACCAGCGCCAGGTAGCCCAGGACGAAAACGCCCTGGTGCTGTTGCTCGGCGGCCCGCTGCCGGCCAACCTGGCCAAGCCGCAGCCGCTCGATGGCAACCTGCTGACCGAAGTACCGGCCGGCCTGCCGTCGGACCTGCTGCAGCGTCGTCCGGATATCCTTGAAGCCGAACACGCCCTCAAGGCAGCCAACGCCAACATCGGCGCGGCGCGGGCAGCGTTCTTCCCGAGCATCACCCTGACCGCTTCGGCGGGCAGCGCCAGCTCCGACCTGGGCAACCTGTTCAAGGGTGGCCAGGGCGCGTGGACCTTCGCACCGGCCATCAACCTGCCGATCTTCAACGCCGGCAGCCTGCGAGCCAGCCTGGACTACGCGAAGATCCAGAAGGACATCAACGTCGCCAACTACGAGAAAGCCATCCAGACGGCTTTCCAGGAAGTCTCCGACGGCCTGGCGGCACGCAAGACCTACAAAGAGCAGTTGCAGGCGCAGAAAGACCTGGTGCAAGCCAACCAGGACTACTACCGCCTGGCCGAGCGTCGCTACCGCATCGGTGTCGACAGCAACCTGACCTTCCTGGACGCCCAGCGCTCGCTGTTCAGCGCCCAGCAGTCGGCCATCAGCGACCGCCTTTCGCAGTTGACCAGCGAGGTCAACCTGTACAAGGCGCTGGGCGGTGGCTGGTACCAGCAGACCGGGCAGGCGCAAGCTCAGCAAGAGCAGGCGCAAGCGCAGGCGCCGAAGGGCTGATTCAGCTGTGTGAAGAAAAGCCCGCCTTTGTTGGCGGGTTTTTTTTGGTTCGCTTTCTGGGTGGGGCTGCAAGGTGCATGGGTCGATGGAAACTCAAACCAAGGCCCAAAAAAGAGGTACGACAACTGATGAATTTATGACATTTCTGTCAGAAACGATGCTATAAACACACCTGTTAACATATTGAAACGTCTTGATTGAAACTAACGAGTTAGTTAGTGTTCGTTTATCGCCCTGTTTGCGGTGCGACAGATTGATTCACCCCCGGCGAGCAAGCACCATCCGCTCAACAGGACAGTGAAGGATTCACCCGATCCCGTACACACAAAGACAATAACAACAGGAAACGCCACCATGCTTATTCAATCCCCGCTGCGCCTCTGATTTACCCCGCATTCGCGAACGCTGCATGAATCACGACGAACTGAACAATCGTCGCGACGGCATCCTGTTGCCAATAATTAGAGAGACCACAACAATAATGAAAGCCATCACTCGCTCGTCCTACACCCGCAGTCTCATCGCCCTGGCCATCGCTGGCTCTTCCCTGCCCGTGCTGGCAGACGACGCCCATGGCTTCCTGGAAGACGCCAAGGTCAACCTGACCCTGCGCAACTTCTACTTCGGCCGCAACTTCACCGACAGCCAGGCGCCACAAGGCACCCAGGCCGAATGGACGCAGAACTTCATCCTCGATGCCAAGTCGGGCTTCACCCAGGGCGTGGTGGGCTTCGGTGTCGACGTGCTGGGCCTGTACTCGCAGAAACTCGACGGTGGTGGCGGCACCGGCGGTACCCAGCTGCTGCCCCTGGACAGCGATGGCAACCCGGCTGACAACTTCGGCCGCCTTGGCGTGGCCCTGAAAGCCAAGGTGTCCAACACTGAACTGAAAATCGGCGAGTGGATGCCGGTGCTGCCTATCCTGCGTTCGGACGACGGCCGTTCGCTGCCGCAGACCTTCCGCGGCGCGCAGCTCACGTCCAAGGAAATCACCAACCTGACCCTGTACGGCGGCCAGTTCCGCGACAACAGCCCGCGCAACGACGGCAGCATGAACCCCATGCAGTTGACCGGCAACACCAGCCACGAGTCGGACCGCTTCAACTTCGCCGGCGCCGAGTACACCTTCAACGACAAGCGCACCCTGGTCGGCGTGTGGTACGCGCAACTCGAAGACATCTACCACCAGCAATATGTGCAACTGGTGCATTCGCAACCGGTCGGCGCCTGGGTACTGGGGGCCAACCTGGGTTACTTCCACGGCAGCGACGACGGCAGCGCGCTGGACGGCAAGCTGGACAACAACACCTACTCGGCCCTGCTCTCGGCCAAGTATGGCGGCAGCACGTTCTACGTGGGCTTGCAGAAGCTGACCGGCGACAGCAACTGGATGCGCGTCAACGGCACCAGCGGCGGCACCCTGGCCAACGACAGCTACAACTCCAGCTACGACAACGCCCAGGAGCGCTCCTGGCAGCTGCGTCATGACTACAACTTCGCCGCCGTGGGCATTCCCGGCCTGACCCTGATGAACCGCTACATCCACGGTGACAACATCCACACCGCGACCATCGACGGTGGCAGTGAGTGGGGTCGCGAATCGGAAATTGCCTACACCTTCCAGGACGGCACCCTCAAGGACCTGAACCTGCGGTGGCGCAACTCGAGCATGCGCCGTGACTACGGCACCAGCCAGTTCAACGAGAACCGCGTGATCGTTTCGTACCCGATCAGCATCCTCTGATTCCGGCAGGGACCAGGCGAAGCTCGGAATACGGCTCGCACAAAACGCAAAAAGGGCGATGATTCCTCATCGCCCTTTTTGCGTTTCAGCCTTTTGCGATTACTCGCGGGACTCGACGCCCAACTCGTCCCACACTGACTCGGCCAGGTGGAAGGTGGCGTTGGCGGCCGGAATGCCGCAATAGATGGCGCTCTGCATCAGCACCTCCTTGATCTCGGCACGGGTGACGCCATTGTTGGCGGCGGCGCGCAGGTGCAACTTGAGCTCGTCGTTGCGGTTCATGCCGATCAGCATGGCAATGGTGATCAGGCTGCGGGTGTGACGCGGCAGGCCTGGGCGGGTCCAGATGTCACCCCAGGCGTGACGGGTGATCATTTCCTGGAACTCACCGTTGAACTCGGTGATGTTGGTCAGGCTGCGATCCACGTGGGCATCGCCCAGCACGGCGCGGCGAACTTTCATGCCTTCGTTGTAGCGTTCTTTCTCGTCCACGGACGGCTCCTCGAAATCAGTGTTTGGCCAGCAGGAAATCCAGCACGCGCTGGGTGAAGGCTTCGCCGACCTGCACGTTGGACAGGTGCGCCGCGTAGAACTCGGCGTACTCGGCACCTTTGATATGTTCTTGCAGGAAGCGCCCGTCCGCCGGCGTGGTGACCGCATCACCGGTACCGGCGATGACCAGGGTCGGCACCTTGATGCTGCCCAGTTGCTCGCGGTAATCGGCGTCGCGCACGGCGGCGCAGTTGGCGGCATAACCCTGGGGCGACGTAGCGGCCAGCATGTCGGTGATGCGCTTGGCTTCAGCCGGGTTCTCCTCGGCGTAGTCGGGGGTGAACCAGCGGGCGATGGAGGCATCGCGCAGGGCCACCATGGCAGCCTGGCCGTCGCGCAGCACGGTCTCGATGCGTGGGTTCCACACATCAGGATTGCCGATTTTCGCCGCGGTGTTGCAGACGATCAACCGGTTCAGGCGCTCGCCCGCGTTGATGCCCAGCCATTGGCCGATCAGGCCACCCATGGACAGGCCGCAGAAGTGCGCGCGCTCAATGTGCAAGGCGTCCAGCAGGGCGATCACGTCACCGCCCAGTTGCTCGATGCTGTACGGGCCTTCGGTGACCAGCGATTGGCCATGGCCACGGGTGTCGTAACGCAGCACGCGAAAGTGCTGGGTCAGGCCGGCGATCTGCGTGTCCCACATGCCCAGGGAGGTGCCCAGGGAGTTGGACATCACCAGCACCGGCGCGTCAGCCGGGCCATCAAGTTGGTAATTCAGTTCACCATCAGCGAGTTGGATCTTGCCCACAACAGGTTCTCCTCAGGCACTAAAACGGGAATGTTCTGCCACGGCACGCTCGACCCAGACAGTCGCCTGGCCCAGGTAGTGCGCGGGGTCGAGCACACGATCAAGCTCGTCCGCGGAAAGTTCGGCGGTCACCTTCGGCTCATCACCGAGCACCGCCCGCAGGTGGCGCTTTTCGGCCACGGCGCGCTTGCAGCACTGTTCCAGCAAATGGTGGGCAGCGTCGCGGCCCAGGCGCTGGGCCAGAACAATGCTGACCGCTTCGGCCAGCACCAGGCCTTGGGTCAGGTCCAGGTTCTTGAGCATGCGCGCGGCGTCCACCTCCAGGCCGTCGGCGAACAACTGCGCCTGCTCCAGGGCACCGGCCACCAGGCAGCATATCTCCGGCAGGGTGTCCCATTCGGCATGCCACAGGCCCAGGCTGCGCTCGTGCTCCTGAGGCATGGCGGCGAACAGAGTCGACACCAGGCCCGGCACACGGGTAGCGGCGCCGATCAGTACGGCCGCGCCTACCGGGTTGCGCTTGTGCGGCATGGTCGAAGAGCCGCCCTTGCCCGGAGCCGACGGCTCGAACACCTCGGCGGCTTCGGTCTGCATCAGCAGGCTGACATCGCGGCCCAGCTTGCCCAGGCTGCCGGCGATCAGGCCCAGCACCGAACCGAACTCCACCAGGCGGTCGCGCTGGGTGTGCCAGGGTTGTTCAGGCAAGGTCAGTCGCAGCTCTTGCGCAAGCGCTTCGGCCACCGGCATGGCGTGGTCGCCCAGGGCGGCCAGGGAGCCAGACGCGCCACCGAACTGCAGCACCAGCAAGCGCGGCTTGAGTTCCTGCAGACGCTGGCGGCTGCGGGTGACGGCCCCCAGCCAACCGGCGATCTTCATGCCCAGGGTCACGGGCGTGGCGTGTTGCAACCACGTACGGCCGGCCAGGGGCGTGGCCTTGTAGCGGTCGGCCTGGCGGGCCAGCGAATCGCCCAGGTTCGCCAGGCGCTCCTCCAGCAGGTGCACGGCATCGCGCAGCTGCAGCACCAGGCCAGTGTCCATCACGTCTTGGCTGGTGGCGCCCAGGTGCACGTAGCGCTCGGCTTCCGGCGCCTGGCTGGCGATCTGTTTGCCCAGCATTTTCACCAGCGGGATCGCCGAGTTGCCGGCGCTGCAGATAGCCTCGCCCAGCGCCTGATAATCGTAGCGAGAGGCCTGGCAGGCCGCTTCGATCGGGGCCACCGCTTCGGCGGGGATCACCCCTGCCCTGGCTTCGGCACGGGCCAGGCCCGCCTCGAAGTCGAGCATGCCCTGTACCCGTCCGCGGTCGCAGAAGATGTCGCGCATGGCATCGGCGCTGAAGTAGGCATCGAACAATTGGTTGCTCGGTCTCTCGCTCATAAACCTTCCTTAAGGGCGCGCGCCCCGCCTGGAGCGCGCGCTGTCTGGATCAGTGATCGTGGTGCAGGTAAGACGGCTGTTTGGGCAGGCGCAGACTGAACAGGAACGCGATGGCCATCATGATGGTCACGTACCAGTAGAACGCATTCTCGTTACCCCCGCTCTTGAAGCTCAGGGCCACGAACTCCGCCGAGCCACCGAAAATGGCGTTGGCCACGGCATAGGCCAGACCCACACCCAGTGCGCGCACCTGCGGCGGGAACATCTCGGCTTTCACCAGGCCGCTGATCGAGGTGTAGAAGCTGACGATGGCCAGGGCCAGGGTAATCAGCACAAACGCCAGGAACGGACTGGTCACGGTTTTCAGTACCAGCAGGATGGGCAGGGTAAACAGCGTGCCCAGGGCGCCAAACCACAGCATCGAGGCGCGACGGCCGATCTTGTCCGCCAGCATGCCGAACAGCGGCTGCATGCACATATACAGGAACAGTGCGCCGGTCATGACGAAACTGGAGGTCTTGGCGGTCATGCCCGCGGTGTTCACCAGGTACTTCTGCATGTAGGTGGTGAAGGTGTAGAAAATCAGCGAGCCGCCGGCGGTGTACCCCAGCACGGTAATAAACGCCGGGGTATGGTTTCTGAACAACCCGACGATGCTGCCGGCGTCCTTGTCCTGGCGAGTCTCGGCGCTGGTGGTTTCCTTCAGCGAGCGACGCAGCAGCAGGGAGATCACCGCGGCGATGGCGCCCACCACGAACGGGATGCGCCAGCCCCAGGCGCGCAATTCGTCCTCACTGAGCACCTGTTGCAGGATCACCACTACCAGCACGGCCAGCAACTGGCCGCCGATCAGGGTCACGTACTGGAAGGAAGCGAAGAAACCGCGCTGGCCGCGCAGGGCCACTTCACTCATGTAGGTGGCGGTGGTGCCGTACTCGCCGCCCACCGACAGGCCCTGAAACAGCCGGGCCAGCAACAGCAGGGCCGGGGCCCACAGGCCAATGCTTTCATAGCCCGGCAGGCAGGCGATCACCAGGGACCCGGCGCACATCATCAGCACCGAGATCATCATGGAGTTCTTGCGGCCGTGGCGGTCGGCCACGCGGCCGAAGATCCAGCCGCCGATGGGGCGCATCAGAAAACCGGCCGCGAACACGCCAGCGGTGTTGAGCAGTTGCACGGTGGCATCGGCGGACGGGAAGAAATGCGGCGCGAAGTAGATCGCGCAGAAGGCATACACATAGAAGTCGAACCATTCGACCAGGTTGCCCGAGGAAGCGCCGACGATTGCAAAGATGCGTTTGCTCCGCTCTTCGCCGGTGTAGTGAGTTGTTGTCATCTTCTTATCACTCGTTAAGGTTGGTACAGCCTAGACATATACCGTAACAACCCCCTGCAACAAAACAATTACCCGAAAGCCCAAGGGCCTTGCGTGGAGGCTCCTGGGCATTTCGGGTAACCGGACTGCTCTGTATCAGACGCGTTCGATGGCCAGTGCCAGGCCTTGGCCGACACCCACGCACATGGTTGCCAGGCCTTTCTTGCCGCCGGTTTTTTCCAGCTGGTGCAGGGCGGTCAACACGATACGCGCGCCACTCATGCCCAGCGGGTGGCCCAGGGCAATGGCGCCGCCGTTGGGGTTGACCTGCGGGGCGTCGTCGGCGATGCCCAGTTCGCGCAGCACGGCAAGACCCTGGCTGGCGAAGGCTTCGTTGAGTTCAATAACGTCGAAATCGCTGACGGCAACGCCCAGGCGCTCGGTCAGCTTGCGCACCGCCGGCACCGGGCCAATACCCATGACGCGCGGGGCGACGCCGGCGCTGGCCATGCCCAGTACCCGGGCACGTGGCTTGAGGCCGTGTTTTTTCACGGCCTCGGCCGACGCCAGGATCAGCGCTGCCGCGCCGTCGTTGACGCCCGAAGCATTGCCGGCGGTGACGGTCTTGTCAGGGCCATTGACCGGCTTGAGCTTGGCCAGGGTTTCGATAGTGGTATCGGCGCGGGGGTGCTCGTCGGTATCGACGATGGTTTCACCCTTTTTGTGGGCGACGCGCACCGGCACGATCTCTTCGGCGAAGTAACCTGCGGCCTGGGCGGCGGCGGTGCGCTGCTGGCTGCGCACGGCGAACGCGTCCTGGTCGGCGCGGGAGACCTTGTAGTCGTCGGCGACGTTATCGGCGGTCTGTGGCATGGCGTCGACGCCATACTGGGCCTTCATCAGCGGGTTGATGAAGCGCCAGCCGATGGTGGTGTCTTCCAGCTTCATGTTACGAGAGAACGCAGCATCGGCCTTGCCCATCACGAACGGGGCGCGGGACATGGACTCCACGCCACCGGCGATGGCCAGCTCCATTTCGCCACTGGCGATGGCGCGGAACGCAGTCCCGATGGCGTCCATGCCCGAGGCGCACAGGCGGTTGAGGGTCACCCCGGGGATAGTCTCCGGCAGGCCGGCCAGCAGCAGGGCCATGCGGGCAACGTTACGGTTGTCTTCACCGGCCTGGTTGGCGCAGCCCAGGAATACTTCGTCCACGGCGCTCCAGTCGACTTGCGGGTTGCGTTCGATCAGCGCCTTGATGGGCGCTGCCGCCAGGTCGTCCGCACGGACAGTGGACAAGCCACCACCAAAACGGCCAATGGGGGTGCGAATCGCGTCGCAGATGAATACTTCACGCATCAAGCTTCTCCTGGTATCTGGCCGTGAGCGGTGACAGCTCAAAAATAAAAAAGGCGCGAGGGGCACGCCAGAATGGGTAGCAGATTAAGCTCCCGAATTTCGCTAAACAATCCGATAATCGACCTTTTGTGCGATCAGCGAACCAATCCTTACCCTGCTATGCATCTCTTTTCGCTGTGGGACCGAGCGCAGCTCCGGAAGCGAACGCCGCGCCCAGTGACCCTGGCGCGGCGCCCTTTTCCCGGGCGCCCCCGGTCTCACAGGCAGTCCTTACATAGCGTCAGCGTGGCTGACCATGCCTTTGATGATGACCGCCGCGGTAGCCAGCGCCGCCGGAATCACCAACGCCGTCAGCACCTGCTCGAAGTTCCAGCCCATGCCCAGCAGGGTCGCGCCCATCCAGGCACCCAGAATAGCCCCGAAGCGACCGATGCCCAGCATCCACGATACGCCGGTGGCGCGGCCCTGGGTGGGGTAGAAACGCGCGGCCAGGGACGGCATCGCCGATTGCGCGCCGTTCACGCACATGCCGGCCACCAGTACCAGGGTCGCCAGCACCGTGATATGGCCCAGGCTCTGGCCCACGGCATAGGCGAACACACCCGCCAGCAGGTAGAAGGTGCCAATGACCTTGTGCGGGTTGAACCGGTCCATGGCCCAGCCCACGCCCACCGCGCTCAATACACCGCCGAACTGGAACAGCGCGCCGATGAAGGCGGCCTGTTCCATGCTCGCGCCGCTGTCACGCATCAGCGTAGGCAACCAGCTGGTCAGCAGGTAGACGATCACCAGGCCCATGAAATAGGTCAGCCACAGCAACAGGGTGCCAACGCTGTAGGTACCCGAGAAAATCACCGCCAGCACGTTGCGGCCCTTGACGGTCTTCTGTTCCGGCACGCTGAAACTGCCCGCTTCGGCCACCACCGCCGGGGCAATGGGCGCCAGGGTCCGGCGAATACGGTCAGTGCCCCGGTTGCGCACCACCAGGAAGCGCGCCGATTCCGGCAGCCACACCAGCAGCACCACGCCCAGCACGATCGGCAGCAGGCCGCCCACCAGCAGCAGGCTATGCCAGCCATAAGCCGGGATCAGCTTAGCGGAAATGAAACCACCACCGGCCATGCCCAGGTTGAAACCGCAGAACATGCTGGTGACCAACAGCGAACGGAAACGCTCCGGGGTGTACTCGGACAACAGCGTGGTGGCATTGGGCATGCCCGCACCCAGGCCCAGCCCGGTCAGGAACCGCAGTACCAGCAGTTGGTCGACGTTGCCGCTGTAGGCCGAGGCCAGGCTGAAGGCACCGAACAACAGCACCGCGCCCACCAGCACTACTTTGCGGCCAAACCGGTCGGCCAGCGGCCCGGAACCCAGGGCACCGAACACCATGCCTATCAGCGCGGCGCTCATCACGGGGCCGAGGCTGGCGCGGTCGATGCCCCAATCCTGGGACAGTGCCGGGGCAATGAAGCCCATGGCGGCCGTGTCCAGGCCGTCCAGGAAGACAATCAGGAAACACAGGATCACCACCCGCCACTGGTAACGGGACAGGGGTTGGGCGTTGATGAAGGACTGCACATCGAGGCAGTTCCCTACAGCAGCTTGTGGACGATTCATTATTCTTATTCCGCAAAAGACGCGCAGGAGCACGTATGCCGGCTCTGGACCTGCATACTCAACAAGATAGCGGTGGAACGGGGGTCAGGCTCCGCGGTTTCGCTGCGGGCAGACGTGCGGGCAGCACGCGGGACGGTAGGGAGTCATGAGGTTAACCTCTCGCACTTTATTATTGGAAAAGGCCGAACGCGGTTCGGCCTGTGCGGGCGACATTAATCAGCGCCGCGAACCGGCGCAATTCGACAAACGCATATCTGTGCGTTTATCGAACAGCAACGGCTGGTTGGTCAGGAGAACAATTGCGCACTGAGGTCGCGGCTGGCGTTGAGCATGATCGGCAGGATGCGCTGTTCAAGCTCGGTGCGGCTGGCGCGCCCCGCATGGGTGCTGACGTTCAAGGCGGCAAGTACCTGGCCCGAGGCGTCGTAGACCGGCACCGCGATGGACCGCAGCCCCTGCTCCAGCTCCTGGTCGACAATGCACCAGCCCTGCTGGCGAACCAGTTGCAGGCACTCGAGCAGCGCTTCAGTAGTGGTCAACGTACGGCTGGTCTTGGGCTGCAGTTCGACATGCTCCAGGTAATCCTTGAGCGACACATCGTCCAGCGCCGCCAGCAGGATACGGCCCATGGACGTGCAATAGGCCGGCAACCGCCCGCCCACGGCCAGGTCCACGGAGATCAGGCGCTGGGTGGTGGCCGAACGCGCGATGTAGAGAATGTCGTCGCCTTCCAGGGTGGCCATGTTGCAGGCCTCGTGCAGTTGCTCGCTCATGCGGTCCAGGTACGGCTGGGCCGTCACGGCCAGCGGCGTGGACGACAAGTAGGCGTGCCCCAGGGTCAGCACCTTGGGCAACAGCGAGTAGGTACGGCCATCGGTGGTGGCATAACCCAGCTTGATCAGGGTGTGCAGGCAGCGGCGCACGGCAGCGCGGGGGATTTCGGTACGGTGGCTGATCTGGGCGATGGTCAGGTGGCGCTTGCGCTCCTGAAACGCCTGCACCACGGCAAGCCCGCGGGCCAGCGAGGTCATGAAATCGGGATCGCCGGCGAACGCCTGGATTCGCTTGGCCGGTGACGCCACGATCGGCGGGGCCAACGAGGTGAATGAATTGCGCAGTTGATCGTTCATTCCGGGTCCTTTGCATGGTCAATCTGTACGACGAGGCTTTCCTCAGGGGCGATTATCGAACCATCGACCGATAATCGCAATTGACCATTTGGCAGGTTGCTTATACCTTTCCACTGCCACCAATGTGGCTTCTTGGAGAGACTGGTCAGGTACCCACCAAAGAAGTCTCAGGCACGGCCTTGCCCCGGGGTGAGGCCGTTTTGATTTTCCGCCGGCGGGCAACGGCTCGCGGCCAGTAACAAAATGCACACTTAAAGTTGCCCGGACAGCCCCGCGCATCAATAGTGTTATGCGCACGGGTTGCTATAATAAAAGCCGTGACGCTTGTGACAGTTTAGTTCACTGGCGAGCATGACTCCGTCACGGCCAACCTGTTTTGCGCCGCACGGCCCGCCGGGCGTCCAAGCCCCGGCCCCTGCTGAACAATAACCAGACTGTTGCTACGACAGCCCCTGTTCCGGTGACGTGGCCGCCTGCCAGCCTGGCAGTGCGCAACACCGGACTGATCAAGAACCATTAGGTAACAATGTGACGAAAGATGAACTGCGCGTGGAACTTGAGCGCCAGGAACAACGTTACAAGGAAGTTTACGGCGGAGAAGTCACCACTTACGCCGCCCAACCGGAACCTGAACGCAAACCTTGGCGCAAACGCGCCAGCCTCCTTGACCAGGCATTTGCCCAGGAACTGCAGAAAATCGAAAAGGATCTCCACAGCGAGGAACCTTAGGGGCTGAAGGCACTCTGATGGCGTGGCCGAGGGTCAAACCGATCATTGCCGACTGATGACAGCGGTGTGACGGAAAATTTCATACGCCCGTTTGAGGGGGTGAAAACAGGCTACCGGACCTTCGTTTTTGCTGCCAAAGCCCGATATTCTGCGGCTTTCACCCGCCTGAACCACCAGGCGGGCAGTACCTGACCGACCTGACCAAATAGTTGAAAATTGTTACCGATCGGCTGCCGGGGCATCGATTTCCGGGGTTTTCTGGCATAATCGCGCCCCCTTATGACCGGGTCAGAAAACCTTCATGATTGATTTATTCCACGGAGTCGACGCCTGGGTACTGGTGAGCCTTTTCCTGGCGCTCGCTTTTGTCCTGGCTTTCGAGTTCATCAATGGCTTTCATGACACCGCCAACGCGGTCGCCACAGTCATTTATACCAAAGCCATGCCGCCTCACCTGGCCGTGTTCTTCTCCGGTGCCTTCAACTTCCTGGGCGTGCTGTTTGGCGGTGTGGGCGTCGCTTATGCCATCGTTCACCTGCTGCCGGTCGAGCTGCTGATCAACGTCAACACAGGCAAGGGCCTGGCCATGGTGTTCTCGCTGCTGGCCGCGGCCATCGCGTGGAACCTGGGCACCTGGTACTTCGGCATTCCGTCGTCCAGCTCGCACACCCTGATCGGTTCGATCCTGGGCGTGGGCCTGGCCAATGCCCTGCTCAACCACATTCCCCTGGCCAACGGCATCAACTGGCAGAAAGCGATCGATATCGGCGCGTCGCTGGTGGTCTCCCCCATCGTCGGTTTCGTGTTGGCTGGCCTCATCCTCGTGGGCCTGAAGTGGTGGCGGCCGCTGTCCAACATGCACAAGACCCCTGAACAGCGCAAAAAGACCGACTCCAAGAAGCACCCGCCGTTCTGGAACCGCCTGGTACTGGTAGTCTCGGCCATGGCCGTGAGCTTCGTGCACGGCTCCAACGACGGTCAGAAGGGTATCGGCCTGATCATGCTGGTGTTGATCGGCATCGTCCCGGCGCAGTTCGTACTGGACCTGAGCAGCACCACCTACCAGATCGAGCGTACCCGTGACGCCACCTTGCACCTGAGCCAGTTCTACCAGCGCAACGAAGCCAGCCTGGGCGAATACCTGGCCCTGGGCAAAGCCCGCAGCGGCGACCTGCCCGACCAGTTCCGCTGTGAACCACAGCAGACCGAACCGACCATCGCCGCCTTGCAGGGCACCTTGCAAGGCGTGTCGGATTACCACTCGCTGGCACCGGAAAAGCGCATTGAAGTGCGCCGCTACCTGCTGTGCCTGGACGACACCGCGCGCCAGGTAGGCAAGTTGCCAGCGCTGGACTCGCGTGAAAAGTCGGACCTGGAGAAACTGCGCAAGGACCTGACCGTTACCACCGAGTACGCGCCTTTCTGGGTCGTGGTGGCAGTGGCGCTGGCGTTGGGCCTGGGCACCATGATCGGCTGGAAGCGTGTGGTACTGACCATCGGCGAGAAGATCGGCAAGCAGGGCATGACCTATGCCCAGGGCATGTCGGCGCAGATCACCGCGGCCCTGTCCATCGGCCTGGCCAACGTCTTCAGCCTGCCGGTTTCGACCACGCACGTGCTATCGTCGGGCGTGGCCGGCACCATGGTCGCGAACAAGAGCGGCCTGCAGGGCGGCACCATCAAGACCATCATGCTGGCCTGGGTACTGACCCTGCCTGCATCGATGGCGCTGGCGGCCGGGCTGTTCTGGTTGTCCTCGAAAGTGGTGGGTTAATACCCGCCGCAATGAAAAAGGCGCCTGCGGGCGCCTTTTTCATGCCTATCCCTACCTCCAGCCCAAAAGCGCCCCGCAAGCTGTCCAGGCCTAACGCCGCTTCTTGCCCCCCAGCAACGACCCCATCAAGCCGCGCACCAACTCGCGCCCCAGCTGGTTCGCCGCCTGGCGCATGGCCGATTTGATGGCCTGCCCCGCTACCCCACCCAGCAGTTCGCCGGCCCTGTCGGCCAGGCTGCTCCCGGCCGGCGCGGGCTCGGTGTTTTCCTCGGCGGGCGGTGCTTTGCGGGCCAGCAGTATTTCGTAGGCCGACTCCCGGTCGATGGGCTGGTCATAGCGCCCGGCCAGCGGCGAGGCGGCGATGATGGCCTGGCGCTCGGCCTCGCTCAGCGGGCCGATCCGCGATTGCGGTGGCGCCACCAATACCCGCTGGACCATGGCCGGGGTACCCTTGTCCTGCAAGGTCCCCACCAGTGCTTCGCCAATGCCCAGCTCGGTCAATACCGCCAGGGTGTCGAAAGCCGGGTTGGCCCGGAAACCCTCGGCCACCGCCTTCAAGGCTTTCTGCTCTTTGGCGGTGAACGCCCGCAGGCCGTGCTGCACCCGCAACCCCAGTTGCGCCAGCACGTTGTCCGGCAGGTCCGTGGGCGACTGCGTGACGAAATACACCCCAACGCCCTTGGATCGAATCAGCCGCACCACCTGTTCAAGGCGCTCTTGCAGGGCTTTGGGCGTACCGGCGAACAACAGGTGCGCTTCGTCGAAGAACAATGCCAGCAACGGCTTGTCGGCATCGCCACGCTCGGGCAACTGCTCGAACAGTTCGGCCAGCAACCACAACAGAAAGGTGGCATAGACCTTGGGTGCCTCATGCACCAGGCGGCTGGCGTCGAGCAAGTGGATGCGGCCGCGCCCATCCGCAGCCGGCGCCAGCAGGTCAGCCAACTGCAACGCGGGCTCCCCGAACAAGGCATCGGCGCCCTGTTGCTCCAGGGTTGCCAGGCGCCGCAGGAGCGCCTGGGTGGAACCGGTGGTCATCAGCGCGCTGTCGTCACCCAGCACGGCGGGGTTGTCACGCAAGTAGCCCAGCAACGCCTTGAGGTCTTTGAGGTCAAGCAGCAGCAACCCTTCGCGGTCAGCCACCTTGAACGCGGCGTAAAGGGCCGCTTGCTGGCTATCGGTCAACTCAAGCAGGCTGCCAAGCAACAGCGGGCCCATTTCGCTGAGCGTGGTGCGCAACGGGTGGCCACTGTGCCCCTGCACATCCCACAACGTCACCGGGAAGGCCTGTGGGCGGTGGACCAGCCAGGGCATGCCGGCGATACGCTCGGCCACCTTGCCACTGGGGGCACCCGCAGCGCCCAGGCCACACAGGTCACCCTTGATATCAGCGGCAAACACTGCCACGCCAGCATCGCTGAACGCCTCGGCCAGGCGCTGCAAAGTGACCGTCTTGCCGGTACCGGTGGCGCCGGCGATCAGCCCGTGACGGTTGGCCAGGCGCAGTTGCTGGCCCACGGGCAGCCCCGCCAGGTCAGCCCCGACAAGCAATTGCGCGATGTCCGCCATTTCATCACCCCGCTCAAGTTTTACCCAGCCCCGGTCGATAGCGTGTAGGCAAGTCCCAACAAATCGAAAAACAGCTCGCCCCCGCCTTTAAGGGATGAAGGCTTTGCTCAACTCTCCCTGCCCTGATTTAGACCTTAGCGGATCGTATGCCTCATGACTAAAAACCTGAGATTCAGCCACAAGATTCTCATCGCGGCCTCCCTGATCGTGGTGGCCGCTTTTGCGCTGTTCACCCTGTACAACGATTACCTTCAGCGCAATGCCATTCGCCAGAACCTGGAGAGTTACCTCCACGAAATGGGCGACGTGACGTCGACCAACATCAGTACGTGGCTGGGCGGGCGTATCCTGCTGGTGCAGAACGTCGTTGAAAACATCCAGCTCAACCCGGACCCCGCCAATGTCTACCATGTGCTGGAACAGCCGACGCTGCTCAACAACTTCCTGAATATCTACCTGGGCGACCCCGAAGGGCACTTCTACAACAAGCCGGTGACCACCATGCCGGCAGGTTATGACCCACGCGTGCGCCCTTGGTACAAAAGTGGCCTGGCGACCAACGGTGCCTTCCTGACCGAGCCCTACATCGACATGAGCACCGGCAAGCTGGTGATTTCCATCGTGCAGGCGGCCAATAAAGGCAACACCAACCTGGGCGTGGTGGGGGGCGACCTGAGCCTGGACACCATGGACAAGATCATCCGCTCGCTGGACTTCGGCGGCATGGGCCACGCCTTCCTGGTCAGCGCTGACGGCAAGATCCTGGTCCATCCTGACCGCGACCTGGTCATGAAAACCCTCAAGGACATGGCACCCGACGCCAACCTGGTGATCGATGACAAGCTGCATGAAGTGCAGATCGGCGGCAAGACCCGCATTGTCACGTTCGCCCAGGTCAAAGGCCTGCCTTCGGTTAACTGGTACATCGGGCTCTCCGTGGACCGGGAAAAAGCCTACGCTGCCCTCAGCCAATTCCGCGCCTCGGCCTTCATCGCCACTGTCGTTGCCGTGGTCATCATCATCGCCTTGCTGGGCATGCTGATGCGCGTGCTGATGGGCCCGCTGAACACCATGATCCGGGCCATGGAAAATATCGCCGAAGGTGAAGGCGATCTGACCCGCCGCCTGCAGATCCACAGCCACGACGAGTTCGGCCTGCTGGGCCGAGCCTTCAACCGCTTCGTGGAGCGTGTCCACGGTTCGATCCGCGAAGTGTCTTCGGCCACCGAACAGGTCAACGAAGTGGCCCTGCGCGTGGTGGCAGCCTCCAATTCATCGATGCTCAACTCCGACGAACAGGCCAACCGCACCAACAGCGTGGCCGCGGCCATCAACCAGCTGGGCGCCGCCGCCCAGGAAATCGCCCACAACGCGGCGCAGGCTTCGCAACAGGCCACCAGCGCCCGGCGCCTGGCCGAGGAAGGCCAGCAAGTGGTGGATAACAGCATTCAGGCCATGAACCGCCTGTCGGACCTGATCAGCACCTCCAGCGGCCATATCGAGACCCTCAACAACAAGACGGTGAACATCGGTCAAATTCTCGAGGTGATCACCAGCATTTCCCAGCAGACCAACCTGCTGGCGCTGAACGCGGCCATTGAAGCAGCCCGCGCCGGCGAAGCCGGCCGCGGCTTTGCGGTGGTGGCTGACGAAGTGCGCAACCTGGCCCACCGGACCCAGGAGTCGGCACAGCAAGTGCAGAACATGATCGAGGAACTGCAGGTAGGCGCCCGTGCGTCGGTCAGTACCATGGGTGAAAGCCAGCGCCACAGCCAGGACAGCGTTTCGATCGCCAACCAGGCCGGCGAGCGCCTTGGCAGCGTCACCGTGCGCATTGGCGAAATCGACGGCATGAACCAGTCGGTGGCCACCGCCACCGAGGAGCAGACTGCCGTGGTCGAATCGATCAACATGGATATCAACGAGATCAACACCCTGAACCAGGAAGGTATCGAGAACCTGCAGTCCACCCTGCGGGCCTGCTCCGACCTGGAACAGCAGGCCGCGCGCCTCAAGCAACTGGTAGGCAGCTTCCGCATCTGACCCCCGCCAACCGCGCCCTTGCCCACCGGGCGCGATTGGATCGAACAACTGTCCCTGCCAGCGGTCAACCTTAGGGAATGACACTGCGCAGGGATACCGATCGTGCATATCGCTGACATCACCATGTTCTACGCCCCCGCCAGCGGTGGCGTGAGAACCTATCTTGATGCCAAACACCGGCGCCTGAAGCTGACGCCCGGTGTACGCCACAGCCTCTTGATTCCCGGGCCGGCGCTGAACGAAGACAACGGCGTCTACCAGGTTCCAGCCCCGGCCCTGCCCTTTGGCAACGGTTATCGCTTCCCGCTGCGCCTGGCTCCCTGGCGCAATGTGCTCAAGGACCTGCAGCCCGACCTGATCGAAGTCGGCGACCCCTACCTCACCGCCTGGGCCGCACTGGATGCACGCCGGCAGCTGGATGTACCGGTGATTGGTTTTTATCACTCCGACCTGCCGCTGCTGGTCAGCAACCGCATGGGCAACTGGTTTACCCCCAATGTCGAAGCCTATGTGAGCAAGCTCTACGGCAATTTCGACCGGGTGTTGGCCCCCAGCCAGGTCATGGCTGACAAACTGTGCAGCCTGGGCGTGGGTAATGTGCACGTCCAGCGGCTGGGCGTGGACCTGGCGACTTTCAACCCCAGCCTGCGGGACGCCAGGCTCAAGGCGGAGCTGGGCATCCCCGAAGAAACCCGGCTACTGATCTTCGCTGGCCGCGGCTCCAAGGAGAAAAACCTACCGGTGCTGTTGCAGTGCATGAAGCGCCTGGGGCCCAAATACCATTTGCTGCTGGTAGGTTCGCACATGCCGGCCAATGTGCCGCGCAACGTCAGCGTATACGAGCAGTTCCGCCCAGCTCACGAGCTGGCAAGGCTGCTGGCCAGCGCCGATGCCCTGGTGCATGCCGGGGACCAGGAAACCTTCGGCCTGGTGATTCTGGAAGCCATGGCCAGCGGTATCCCGGTGGTGGCCGTCAACGCCGGGGCTTTCAGCGAAATCGTGCACCCGGACTGCGGCCTGCTGTGCCGCCCCAACGACCCCGTGGCCATGGCCGATGCGGTGCGCGAACTGTTCACCCAGGCCCCCGCCGACCTTGGCGCCCGCGCCCGCTTGCACGCTGAGCAGCATTACGCCTGGGACACCGTGGTCACCGGTTTGCTGGAACACTACCGCGCGGTGCTTGGCACCAGCGCCCACAAGGTGGCCCGCCATGGCTGAAGTGATGCTGGTACTGCATGACGTGTCCCCACAGAGCTGGGAAGACTACAAACCCTTCGTCGATGCCGTGGACGCACTGGGTGATGTGCCCATGACGTTATTGGTGGTACCGGACTTCCACCACCACAACCATGTGCACAACTTCCCGGCCTTCCGGCGCATGATGGACCTGCGCCTGGCGCGCGGCGACGAACTGGCCCTGCATGGTTTTTACCACGCCGATGACGGCCCGACGCCCCACACCCCGCGGGACTACTTCATGCGCCGGGTGTACACCTGGGAAGGCGAATTCTACGGTTTGTCGGAAGCTGACGCGCAGACCCGCCTGGAAGCGGGCCTTGATGTGTTCGCCCGCAACGACTGGCCGGTGCACGGGTTCGTGGCCCCTGCCTGGCTGATGAGCGAAGGCACCCGCCAGGCTTTGAAACGCTTGCCCCTGGCCTACACCAGCGACCCTCAGCACCTGTACCGGCTACCGGACTTTGCCCAGGTATCGGCCCCGGGCCTGGTCTGGAGCGCCCGCAGCGCGTGGCGCCGAGGCCTGTCCAAAGTCATCAGCGACTGGCGCCAGCAACAATGGCAGCAGGCCCCGTGCATTCGCCTGGGGTTGCACCCGGTGGACATGCGCCATGGCTACTCCCGCGATTACTGGTTGCAGACCCTCGTTAGCCTGTTGGAACAAGGGCGCGTGCCCATGACCAAGTTCGCCTGGCTGCAGCATCAGGCTCAACAGCGCCGGGCTGCATGAAGCGCTGGCTGTGGCTGGCGGCAGCGCTGCTGTTGGCGGTGCTGATCCCGCTGTGGCTGGGGGGCCCCGAGATGCTGGCTCGCCTGCAACGCTTCCCCGCTCCCTTGTGGCCAGTGATGCTGGCCATGATTGGCCTGTGCTGGTGCATCAACGCCTTGCGCCTGCGCCTGTTGCTGGGCGCCCTGGCCGGCCGGCTGACAGGCCGACGCTGCCTGGGTACCGTGATGGCCACCGAGTTCGCTATCTGCGCCACGCCGGGCGGCAGCGGTGGGCCACTGACGCTACTGGCATTGCTGGGCCGCCATGGGCTCAGGCCGGCACAGGCCAGCGCGGTGTTTGCCATGGACCAGTTGAGCGACCTGGCGTTTTTTCTCTGTGCCTTGGGCGCGATATTCTTCTACGCACTCTTTCACCACCTCAACCACAGCCTGCAATGGCTGCTGACCCTCAGCGCCCTGCTGATGTTCGGGGGCCTCGCCCTGGGGGTGGCAGTGGTGCGTTGGCACCGGCAGGTGTTGCGCTTCAATGGCCGGTTACTGCGGCTTGCGGGGGTGAATGCGGGCAAGCGGCGACGCTGGGCGCGCAAGCTGCTGCATTTTCTCGAAGCCTTCAGCGACACATTCAAGCTGCCCCGGCCGACGCTGGTCAAGGTATTCGCCCTCACGTGCCTGCACTGGGCCGTGCGTTACAGCGTGCTGTACCTGGCGTTGCTCGGGCTGGGCGCGCAAGTGGACTGGGCATGGACGTTTCTGATCCAGATGCTGTCGCTCAGTGCAGGGCAGTTCAGCCTGTTGCCTGGCGGCGCGGGCGCGGCGGAATTGACTTCTGCGGCGCTGCTGGCGCCCATGGTGGGCAAATCGACGGCGGCCGCGGCGATTCTGATCTGGCGGGCAGTGACGTACTACTTCTACCTGGTAGCGGGGGGGCCGGTATTCGTGCTGATGCTCGGCCGGCCTCTGTTGCACAAGCTCAAGGGTGCGCTGTAGGACGCCGTTCCCGAGCTTCGCCCGGTCCTGCGATGGCCTTCGTCGACGCGAGGGGCCGGGCGAAGCTCGGGAAGGACGCTGCGTGGATCAAGCCTGCGGATCCTGCGGGTGGGTTTCTTCCCACAACTGCTCAGCCCCGGGAAAATCCGTCCCATCCTCGTCGCTGAGCGCATCCGGGTCATACCGGCTCAGGCAGCCCTCGCCCACCGTGGGCGGCGGGGTGGCGGCGGCTTTGTCGCGTGGATCGCTCATCACCCGCCGCTCCATGGGTCAGTTGAACACGACAGTCTTGTTGCCGTGCACCAGCACGCGGTCTTCCAGGTGGTAGCGCAACCCGCGGGCCAGCACCATTTTTTCCACGTCGCGGCCGAAGCGCACCATGTCTTCGATGCTGTCGCTGTGGCTCACGCGCACCACGTCCTGTTCGATGATAGGCCCGGCATCGAGTTCTTCGGTCACGTAGTGACACGTGGCGCCGATGAGCTTCACGCCGCGCATGGACGCCTGGTGGTACGGCTTGGCCCCCACGAACGAAGGCAGGAAGCTGTGGTGAATGTTGATGACCTTGCCCGCGTAAGCCTGGCAGATCTGCGGCGGCAGGATCTGCATGTAGCGCGCCAGCACCACCACGTCAGCCTGATGCTGGTCGACCAGGCGCGACACTTCGGCGAACGCCGGCTGCTTGTCCTTCGGGTCAACGGGCACATGGAAATAGGGAATGCCATGCCACTCGACCATGCTGCGCAGGTCATCATGGTTGGAGATCACGCAGGCGATCTCGCAGTCCAGCTCGTCGCTGTGCCAGCGGTGCAACAGGTCAGCCAGGCAATGAGACTCGCGGCTGGCCATCAGCACCACGCGTTTCTTCTGTTCCGTGTCGGTAATGCGCCACACCATGGAAAACTCTTCGGCGATGGGCGCGAAGGCCTCGCGAAATGCTTCGATACCAAATGGCAGGGTGTCGGCGCGGATTTCATGGCGCATGAAGAACCAGCCACTCTGGTCATCGGAGTGGTGACTGGCCTCATTGATCCAGCCGTTATGGGAAGCCAGGAAATTACTGACTTTGGCGACAATGCCAACGCGGTCCGGGCAAGCGATAACCAGCCGAAAAGTGCGCATGTGGGGAAACTCCAAGACTTCGCAAAGGCGGCTATTCTAGCGTTTGTTCAGCAAAACTGCAGTATTCCTTGCGCGCTGCGCGGGCCCCACGTTTCAATCCCCTACCGCGATCAGGGGTAATGGCTCATGGCTACTCTGTGCAGCGGTGCCATTATCCCCGACCGGGCAACTGCGCCGCCGTTCAAACTTAACTGCACGGCCGACCCTCGTGATTAAATTAACGTCATTTACACAGTGTGCGGCGGTTTAATGTTTACTTGAACAAGCGCTATGACTATTATTGAGCCAACTGTATCCCTGACACACCGCATTCATAAGGTCCTGCACATGTCCCTGATCAACGAATACCGCGCTACAGAAGAAGCCATCAAAGAACTGCAAGCCCGTTTGAAGAACCTGTCGCAAGACGACAAACTGCAAACCGAGCTGGAATTCGAAGGCAAACTGCGCGCCCTGATGGGTGAATACCAGAAATCCCTGCGCGACATCATCGCCCTGCTGGATCCTGAAGCCAAGCTGAACAAAGCCCCACGCGGTGGCGCTGTAAAAACCACCGGCACCAAGCGTGCTCGTAAAGTTAAGCAGTACAAAAACCCGCACAACGGTGAAGTCATCGAAACCAAAGGCGGCAACCACAAAACCCTGAAAGAGTGGAAAGCCAAGTGGGGCGGCGATGTGGTTGAAGGTTGGGCAACTCTGCTGGGCTGATTGATTCGGCCCCGGCCCTGTCAACCCATCAAGAAAAACGCCGGCGTGATGCCGGCGTTTTTTTATGCGCGCGGGAAACGTTATATAGCCAACCGCTGGCGCAGTTGCTCCACATGGGCCTGCCACTGTGCCAGTACTTGCAGCTGCGCAGGTGTCGCGTTGGCCTGCCAGGGCAACAATGCCTCGGCGAAACCGGCCAGCGTATTCGGCGCGCCCCACGCTTCGTCCGTCAGGCGTTGCTGGCAGAAGTGCAGCCAGGCTGCGCGCTCCTCAGCGTTCAACGTATCCGGAAAGTTACGTGCGCGATAGCGAAACAATAACTCAGGCAAACGCTCGTCATCGAACATCCACGTCTGCGTGGCCAACTGTTGTGGGTCCAGAGTGCGAACCTGCTCACACAACCGACGATCACGGTCGCCGATAAAGCCACCGTATAACTGTTGTTCAGGATCACTCACCTCGGCAAAGGCCTCCTCAGCGTAGAGCAAAGGCAATTTATCCTGCCATACATGCTGCGCCTGGCTCAGCTGCTCCGCCCGCTGCCGATAAAGATTCATGTCCAACTGTAAACGTTCGCGATCCTCATCACGGACTACGCCAAGCGGTGCGAGCACCGGACAGCGGTTGACGTGAATCAGCTTCAATGGCACCGGTAATTGCCCATCGGGCAACTCATCACGACGGCAATACAAACGCTGGCGCAACACTTCTGCATTTTCGTCCAGCAGGGGCTGAGGGTCGCCATGCAGGTCGCACACAATCAGTGCGTTTCGATTACGCGGGTGCCAGGCCAATGGCAATACCACACCCAGGTAATTGCGTTCGGCAGAAAAGCGCCCGGAGATATGCACCAGCGGCTGCAATAAGCGGATCTGATCCATTACTTTCTGCTTGCTGCGTGCCTGGTATAACCAGTTATACAGTTTGGGCTGGCGTTCACGAATCAGCCGTGCAAGGGCAATGGTGGCACGCACATCAGACAGTGCATCGTGGGCCTGCCCGTGATCAATGCCGTTGGCCGCCGTCAACAATTCAAGCTTCATGCTGACCCGGCCATCCACGTGCGGCCAGACAATGCCATCAGGGCGCAGGGCATAGGCAGCACGGACCACGTCGATCAAGTCCCAGCGGCTGTTGCCACCCTGCCATTCCCGGGCATAGGGGTCGAAAAAGTTGCGATACAGGCTGTAGCGCGTGACTTCGTCGTCAAAGCGCAGGGTGTTATACCCGGCACTGCATGTTTCGGGACGCGCCATCTGGGCGTTTACCCGCGTCATGAATTCGGCCTCGCACAGGCCACGTTCGGCCAGGCGCTGGGGGGTTATACCAGTGATCACGCACGCTGCCGGGTGCGGCAGGATATCGTCGCTGGGCTGGCAATACAGGTTGATGGGTTCTTCGATTTCATTGAGGTTGGCATCGGTGCGAATACCGGCGACCTGCAAGGCCCGGTCATTGCGCGGGTTGATGCCGGTGGTTTCGTAGTCGTACCAGAAGATGCTGGAAGTCACGGGGTGGTCCTGTGTACAAAGTCGGCAAAGTCTAGGCGTTGTATGCTTCCACGACCAGCCATGAGCGCCGTTGCGGAACAGCAGATTAATGTCAGGTTGCTTCAAGCCCCTAGGGTGGCTAGGATCGCCAGACAGCTTTTATCTTTCAGCCCCCACCAAGGCATCCATGCCCCAGACCTCAGCGACGCGACGGAATGCAGTGCTGGTCCCGCCAGTGGACACCCGCTACCAGATCGAAACCCCCGAAGGCATCGACCTGAACCTGCGCCCCGCAGGCCTGGTGGTGCGCAGCCTGGCCTTCGCTATCGACCTTGGCCTGCGCGGGCTGCTGCTGGGCGGCCTGTTCATGCTGCTGGTGTGGCTGGGCCGCCTGGGCATGGGCCTGGCGGCGATCCTGCTGTTCCTGGTGAACTGGTGGTACATGGTGCTGTTCGAGGTACTCAACCAGGGGCGCTCGCCGGGTAAACAGGCCATGGGCCTGCGCGTGGTGGCCGACGACGGCACACCGGTAGGCTGGTCCTCCTCCCTGCTGCGCAACCTGCTGCGGTTCGCCGACATGCTGCCCTTCGGCTACTGCCTGGGCGCCATCAGTTGCCTGCAACACCCGGCGTTCAAGCGTCTGGGTGACCTGGCGGCCGGTACCCTGGTGGTCTACCGAGACTTGCCGCATCAACGCCCACGGCTGCCAGCGGCCGAGCCCATCGACCCGCCCTTTGCCCTGACCCTGGTGGAACAGCGCGCCCTGCTGAGCCTGGCCGAACGCCAGGACGAACTGTCCGCCGAACGCCTGGCGGAGCTGGCCGGCATCGCCGCCCCGGCACTGGGGGTAACCCGGGGCATGGCCATGGCGCGCATCAATGGTATAGCCCGCGGGCTGCTGGGGCCTGCATGAAACAGAGTCAGTTCGAGCGCCTGCATCAACCCCAATGGCTGTCGTTCGAGCACCTGGTGGTGCTTCTGGAGAACGGCAAGTCGCGCCCCGAGGCCAGTGAAACCTTCGCCCATGACTACCGTCGGCTCTGCCAGCACCTGGCCCTGGCCCAGGCGCGCGGCTACAGCAGCCACCTGGTGGACAGCCTCCAGCAGCTGGCTCTGCGCGGCCACCAGCAACTGTACCGGCGCCGCCAGCCGGTGGGCGCCAGTATCCTGGTGTTCGTGCTCGCCGGTTTTCCCCGGCTGGTACGCCAGCAGTGGCGGTTCGTCGCCCTGGCCGGTCTGCTGCTGTTTGGCAGCCTGCTGCTGACCGGCTTGCTGGTATACGGCTTTCCGGACCTTGTCTACAGCATCATGGACCCCCACCAGGTCGCGCAGGCAGAGGCCATGTACGACCCCGACCAGAGCCGCCTGGGGCCCGGCGGCGAACGCCTGGCAAGCCAGGACTGGATGATGTTCGGCTACTACATCATGAACAATATCGGTATTGCCTTCCAGACCTTCGCCAGTGGCTTGCTGCTGGGCGTGGGCAGCCTGTTCTTCCTGCTGTTCAACGGCCTCATGATCGGTGCCGTGGCCGGCCATCTGACCCAGATCGGCTATGTGCAGACCTTCTGGCCCTTCGTCATCGGCCACGGGGCGTTCGAGTTGACGGCCATTGCCTTGTCTGGCGCCGCCGGGTTGAAGCTTGGCTGGGCCTTGGTCGCACCCGGCAGGCAAAGCCGTGGCCAGGCGCTGCGCGAAGCGGCGAACATTGCCATCCAACTGGTCTACGGGGTCATCGCCATGCTGTTGATCGCCGCCTTCATCGAAGCCTACTGGTCGTCCAAGACAGCATTCAGCCCCCAGGCCAAGTACCTGGTGGGCGGCGCACTGTGGGCATTGGTGGCGGCCTACCTGATTCTTGCCGGACGCCAGCATGCGCCTGACTGATGCCAGTATTGCCATCCGCCCACGTTCGCCCTGGGAGGCCCTGGACCTGGGCGTCTTGCTGGCACGCCGGCACCAGCGCCTGTTGATGCTCAGTTGGGCAGCGCTGACCCTGCCGGTGTTCGCCCTGCTGACCTGGCTGTGCTGGCACTCGCCGTCCCTGGCGATGTTCCTGTTCTGGTGGCTGAAGCCGGCGTTCGAGCGGCTACCCCTGTACATTCTTTCCCAGGCCGTGTTCGACGAGCCACCCAGCCTTGGCCAGGCCCTGCGCCAATGGCCCCGGCTGCTGCGGGTGCAACTGCTGCCCAGCCTGCTGTGGCGCCGGTTGAGCCTGAGTCGCAGCTTCAACCTGCCCGTGCAACAGTTGGAAGGCCTGGCCGGCCCCGACCGCCAGCGCCGCCTGGCCATCCTGCGCCAGGGCAGCGGCACCACGGCGCGCTGGCTGACCCTGGCGGGCGTGCACCTGGAGGGCGCGCTGTGGATAGGTGCCACGACCCTGTTCTACCTGATGGTGCCGCACCAACTGGAAGTGGACTGGAGCTGGCGTCGCCTGATTGAGGCGGCCAACGGCCAGTGGCTATGGGTTGAGCACCTGACCAACGCCTTCTACGCCCTGGTGCTGGTGTTCTGGGAACCCCTCTATGTGGCCTGCGGCTTCACCCTGTACCTGAACCGCCGTACCGAGCTGGAAGCCTGGGACCTGGAACTGGTGCTGCGCAGCCTGCGCCAGCGCCTGAGCGGCGCCGCACCGCTGGTACTGGTCGTGGCGATCGGGCTGGCAGGCCTGGCGCCGGACAGCAAGGCCGCCGAGACCGCCGCACCATTCGACGGCGCGCGCCTGGTCCACCAGCCGCTGACCAGCCAGGCATCACGCCAGGACATCAAGGCCATCCTCGAACAGCCGCCCTTCAGCAACAAGGAAACCCTGCACCGCTGGCGCCTGGACCAGCCCGAGGACAAACCCGCCAAGCCCGCCAACCTCACTGCTCTTCTGGAACAACCCTGGCTCAAGGCCCTGGCCCGTGGCATGGAGGCGCTGCTGTGGGGCGCGGTACTGGCGTTGGTCGCCCTGGTCATCTGGCGGTACCGCAGCTGGCTGCGCACCTTCGTCAACCGCCGCGCCCAGCCCCCCGCTTACCGCCCCGAAGCGCCGGAGCAGCTCTGGGGCCTGGCGGTCAGCGCCCACAGCTTGCCCGATGATATCGCCAGCCACGCCCAGCAGCTCTGGGCCGACAACCCGCGCGAGGCGTTGGGCCTGCTCTACCGTGGCCTGCTCAGCCGCTTGCTGAACGACTACCGCCTGCCCCTTCAGGAATCGGACACCGAAGGCCAGGTACTGGCCAAGGTCGCGGCGCTGCACGACCCGGCACTGGAAGCCTTCAGCCAGGTGTTGACCCGCCACTGGCAGGCCCTTGCCTACGGCCACCAACTACCGGCTCAGGCGCTGGCCATGCAATTGTGCAATGACTGGCGCACGTTGTTCGGCGCACCGGGGAGCCGGCCATGAACCGTAGCGGTTACTGGCTGATCGGCATCGTGCTGGTGCTCCTGTTGGGTACCGGTGGCTTTTATGTTGCGCGCCATCTGCACCCCTATGACGAAGTGATCGAGCATGGCCCGTCGCCCGAAGCCCGCGGCAACCCATGGCTGGCGGCCGAGATCTTCCTGCGCCACCGCGGCCTGAAGGTCGGCACCCTCAGCAGCCTGGACAGCCTCGCGCAGCTACCGCCGCAGGGGCACAGTCTTTTGCTGCTGGGCGACCGTCAGACAATGGGGGCGCGCCAGACCGAAGAGTTGCTGGCATGGGTACGCGCCGGCGGCCGCCTGCTGTTCGTGGCCCAGGCCTTGTGGAACGAGGACAAGGCCATGAGCGGCGACCTCTTGCTCGACCGCCTGCAACTGCACCAGTTTCTGGCCAAGGACCTGCCGCCGCTGCCCGAGAACCAGCCTGACAAGTACCCGCAATTGACCAAGCTCTACCTGGAAAACGAGACGGCGCCGGCCTATTTCAGCTTTGCCCCGGACTTCCACCTCGAAGACCCGGCCAACAAGGCCCAGTCCTGGGCCAACAGCAGCAATGCCACGCACCTGATGCAGCTCAAGTACGGCGCCGGCCTGATCACCGTGGTCACCGATGCCGACCTGTGGACCAACGCTGCCATCCGCCGCTACGACAATGCCTGGCTGCTGTGGTACCTGAACCAGGGCACCGACGTCAGCCTGGTGTTCCGCCAAGACCGCGACAGCCTGGCCACTTTGCTGTGGCGCCATTATCCGCAAGCCCTGGTCTGCCTGGCCCTGCTGTTGGCACTTGGTGTGTGGCACCTGGCAGTCCGCCAGGGGCCGCTGCAAGCGCCGCCTTCGCTGGCCCGCCGGCAGTTGCGCGAGCACCTGCGCGCCACCGCCGCCTTCCTGCTGCGCAACGCTGGCCAGGCTACCCTGCTGCGCGGCCTGCAACAGGACATCCTGCGCCGCGCCCGCCGGCGCCATCCCGGTTTCGAACGCCTGGCCGTGGCTGAACAGTGGCAGGTGCTGTCGCGCCTGACTCGCCAGCCCACCGCCGCCATCGGCCAGGCCTTGCGCCCGCCGCTGAAACAACGCCTCGGCGCGGCCGAATTCAGCCGCCAGGTGGCCCACCTGCAAACTCTCAGGAATGCCCTATGAGCGACCCGACCCACGAAGTGCCCGACGAATCCGGTGCCGCTGCCGCGCCAGCGGCCAGCCCGAGCCCGGCACACCTGGCGCAGCAGCGACACCGCGCTAGCCTCCTGGCCCAGGCCCTGCGCAACGAACTGGGCAAGGCTGTGATCGGCCAGGCGGCGGTGATCGAGGACGTGCTCACCGCGCTCATCGCCGGTGGCCATGTGCTGCTCGAGGGCGTGCCCGGGCTGGGCAAGACCCTGTTGGTGCGCGCCCTGGCGCGCTGCTTCGGGGGCGACTTCACACGCATCCAGTTTACCCCTGACCTGATGCCCAGCGACGTCACCGGCCATGCCGTGTATGACATGCAGACCGAGCAGTTCAAGCTGCGCAAGGGCCCGCTGTTCACCCACCTGCTGCTGGCCGACGAGATCAACCGCGCCCCGGCCAAGACCCAGGCCGCACTGCTGGAAGCCATGCAGGAGCGCCAGGTCACCCTGGAGGGCCGTGCCCTGCCCATCGGACAACCGTTCATGGTACTGGCCACCCAGAACCCGCTGGAACAGGAAGGTACCTACCCGCTGCCCGAGGCCGAGCTGGACCGCTTCATGCTCAAGCTGCGCCTGGACTATCCCGAAGCCGAACAGGAACTGGAGATGGTGCGCCAGGTGAGCCGCTCGGTGCGCGCCGACATGCTCGACGTGCAACCGCTTCGCACCCTCTTGCAGGCCAAGGACGTGGTCGCCCTGCAGCGCATTGCCGGTGAGCTGCCCGCTGACGACCAGGTGCTGGACTATGCCGTGCGCCTGGCCCGCGCGACCCGCACCTGGCCGGGCCTGTCGGTGGGCGCCGGGCCACGGGCATCCATTGCCCTGGTACGCGGTGGCCGGGCCCGGGCATTACTGCGGGGCGGCGAGTTCGTGGTTCCCGATGACATCAAGGGCTGCGCGCTGGCCGTGCTGCGCCACCGCGTGCGCCTGGCGCCGGAGCTGGATATCGAAGGGCTGTCCGTGGACCAGGTGTTGCGCCAGGTACTCGACCAGGTCCCGGCGCCGCGCCTGTGATCAAACCGTCGCGGTTGATGCTGGGCTGGCTTGGCGCGCTGTTGGCCAGCAACCTGCTGCTGGGCAGCGCCGATGCCTTGGGCATCGCCCTGCCGCCGGCCCTGCATGCCATCGCCTGGGGCATGCTGCTGGCATTGGTACTGCTGGGCATGCTCGACGCCTGGCGCGTCTATCGCCTGCCGTCCCCGCACGTGCGCCGCCACGTGCCCGGGAGCCTGCCGCTGGGGCGCTGGAGTGAGGTCCGGCTGGACATCAGCCACCGCTACCCTCGCCCCCTCAACCTGCAACTGTTCGACCATGTGCCAGACGGCCTGGGGTTTGACGACCTGCCGCAAAGCATCGAGCTGCAACCGGGCCAGGACAGCCAACTGGGGTACCGCCTGCGCCCGCTGCGCCGGGGCCTCTTCCAATGGCAGCGGTTGGAATGGCTGGTGCCCAGCCCCATGGGGTTATGGCGCCAGCGCCGCTTCAGTGAACTGGAGGACAGCGCCCGGGTATACCCGGACTTCGCCCGGCTATATGGCGCGCGCCTGCTGGCGGTGGATAGCTGGCTGAGCCAGATGGGTGTGCGCCAGCGCCCCCGCCGGGGCCAGGGGCTGGAATTCAACCAGTTGCGCGAGTTTCGTGAGGGCGACAGCCTGCGCCAGATCGACTGGAAAGCCACGGCCCGCCAGCGCATGCCCATTACCCGGGAATACCAGGAAGAACGCGACCAGCAGATCATCTTTCTGCTCGACTGTGGCCGCAGCATGCGCAGCCAGGATGGCGACCTGGCGCACCTGGACCATGCGCTCAACGCCTGCCTGCTGCTGAGCTACGTAGCGTTGCGCCAGGGTGACGCGGTGGGGCTGGCCACCTTCGCCAGCAACCAGGCGCGCTACCTGCCCCCAGTGAAAGGCCCGGCCCAACTGAACGTTCTGCTCAATGCGGTCTACGACCTGGAAAGCAGCCAACGCCCGGCCGACTACGCGGCGGCGGCCGAGCACCTGTTGGCACGCCAGAACCGCCGTGCCCTGGTGGTGCTGGTCACCAACCTGCGGGATGAGGATGACGACCAACTGCTGGGGGCGATCAAGCGCATCAGCCGTCGCCACCGGGTGCTGATCGCCAGCCTGCGCGAAGAAGTGCTGGATGAACTGCGCCAAAGCCCGGTGCAAACCTGGCAGCAGGCCCTGAGCTACTGCGGCACCATCGACTACCTCAACGCCCGCGCGCAACTGCACGAACGCTTGAGCGCCCATGGCGTACCCGTGCTCGACGCACGGCCGGGGGAGTTGGGCGCGCAACTGGTGACCCGCTACCTGAGCTGGAAAAAAGCGGGAACACTTTGAACGCGAACCTTGTAGCAGTGGCCGCAAGGCCGCGCCCGCTCTGGTGCACCGCACCAGGCAGGGATCGGGTCAGGCAGATTCGTTCATCGGGAAGCTGAAGTAGTCCCGCAGCGCGACCACCAACTGCTCGTATTCGGCATTGGCATGCAGCAGCTGAAAACCGGAATCGTAGTGGCCCGGCGTCACGTCTTCGTGGCACCACAGGCACGCGGCGCTCAGGTTGATGACCTGGTCGGGCAGTTTGATCTGCAGCTCGAAATCCGGGCCGACCAGCAATGGCAGGTTGCTGATCAGCATCATTCCTTCTTCGTCGACATTACCCAGGAATCCGATGGGCTGACCCGTATAACGGTTGAAGACTTTCAGATAGCACGGCAGTTGGTGACGCTCGATGCGGCGTTCGGTAAACATGTTCCCTTCGCGATTGATAGACCATCGCCCATGGTCGCACCCACGCGGCGCAGCTCAAAGTGAAGAACGACCAACCGTGAGGGCAGCCGACGAATAGCGGTCCAGCCCCACCAGGCCATCCACACCCTACCGGGAGGCAGGGATTGGCTGGGCAGCGGCGCTGCTGCGGTAATGACCCAGTTGCTGCAAGGTGTCCAGCCGCGCGCGGGCGCGGTAGGCGTATTCGCTGTAGGGGTACTGAGTGATGATGAATTCGTAGGTCTGGCCGGCATCCAGGAACAGGTTCTGGCGCTCCAGGCACTGGGCACGCAACATCGACACCTCAGGCTGCACATACTGGCGCGTGCGGCTGGTGCGATCGACCTGGGACAACTCCAGCATCACCTTGTCACAGTTGCCGTAGTTATATTGGCGGTACGCTTCGTTCAAATGGTGGTCCATGGACCAGCGGGTACAACCGACGACACTGGCCGCCAAGGCTAAAACGATGAGGATTCGCATGGGTATCTCCTGTCCTGAGCGGGTTATCGACCAGGCGTCAGAATTCTTCAGTGGCAACCGACGCACGTCCACACTTGAGTATCGCCCAGCGCCAACCCCTCAAGGTAGTGCAGAGGAACAATGACTACAGCCCGTTAGAGGAGTAGCCTTTCGCTGCGCTTCAATAAAGGAGTCAATGCATGACCGTTCGCCGTACCAAAATCGTTGCTACCCTGGGCCCTGCCAGCAACTCGCCGGAAGTGATCGAACAATTGATCAAGGCCGGCCTGGATGTTGCCCGCCTGAACTTCTCCCACGGCACACCGGACGAGCACAAGGCTCGCGCCCGCCTGATTCGCGAGATCGCTGCCAAGCTAGGCCGCCATGTCGCGCTGTTGGGCGACCTGCAAGGTCCCAAGATCCGTATCGCCAAATTCGCCAACAAGCGAATCGAACTGAAAGTCGGTGATGCCTTCACCTTCTCCACCAGCCACCCGCTGACCGAAGGCAACCAGGAAATCGTCGGCATCGACTACCCCGACCTGGTCAAGGACTGTGGCGTCGGCGACGAGCTGCTGCTCGACGACGGCCGCGTGGTCATGCGCGTGGAAACCGCCACGGCGGACTCGCTGCACTGCTCGGTGCTGATCGGTGGCCCGCTGTCGGACCACAAGGGTATCAACCGTCGCGGTGGCGGCCTGACCGCCCCGGCCCTGACCGAGAAAGACAAGGCCGACATCAAGCTGGCCGCGGAAATGGACCTGGACTACCTGGCCGTCTCCTTCCCTCGCGATGCGTCGGACATGGAATACGCCCGTCGCCTGCGTGACGAGTCGGGCGGCACTGCCTGGCTGGTGGCCAAGATCGAACGCGCCGAAGCGGTAGCCGACGACGAGACCCTGGACGGTCTGATCCGCGCCAGCGACGCCGTCATGGTCGCCCGTGGTGACCTGGGCGTGGAAATCGGCGACGCCGAGCTGATCGCCATCCAGAAGAAGATCATCCAGCACGCCCGCCGCAACAACAAGGCGGTGATCGTGGCGACCCAGATGATGGAGTCGATGATCCAGAACCCGATGCCTACCCGTGCCGAAGTATCCGACGTGGCGAACGCCGTGCTGGACTACACCGACGCGGTGATGCTGTCGGCCGAGAGCGCCGCCGGCGCCTACCCGATCGAGGCCGTGCAGGCCATGGACCGCATCTGCAAGGGCGCCGAAAAGCACCCGATGAGCATGAAGTCCAGCCACCGCCTGCACACCCAGTTCGAGCGTTGCGACGAAAGCATCGCGTTGGCAGCGATGTACACCGCCAACCACTTCCCAGGTGTGAAGGCGATCATCGCCCTGACTGAAAGCGGCTACACCCCGCTGATCATGTCGCGCCTGCGTTCCTCGGTGCCGATCTTCGCGTTCTCCCCGCACCGCGAAACCCAGGCCCGCGCCGCGATGTTCCGTGGCGTGGTACCGGTTGCCTTCGACCCGGCTTCGCTGCCGGCCGACAAGGTCAGCCAGGCTGCGGTGGACGAGCTGCTGAAACTGGGCGTGGTCGAGCAGGGCGACTGGGTCATTCTGACCAAAGGCGACAGCTACCACACCATCGGTGGTACCAACGGCATGAAGATCCTGCATGTCGGTGATCCGCTGGTCTGATTCAGGCGAGCGTTTCAACAAGAGCCCCGGCGTGAAAGCGTCGGGGCTTTTTCGTCGCCATGAGCACACAGCGCCTACTGTCAGATCTTACAGTTTCGCCCCGCCCCAACAAGACGCCTAATGCCTGTACCGCCCCCCCCGGGCTCTATCATTCAGAGGTACTGGACATGACTATCAGCAAGACCGACCTACCGCTTCACGCGGTGCTCGAACGCATCCATCAGGCTCGCGGCACGATCAACGATGCGAACAGCTTCGAGGGTGAAATTGTCGCCCTTCTGGCGCTGGAAGACGGCAAGCTGCTGCTGGGCATTCAGCTAGAGGATGCTTTCGTCCTGGCCCGAGTAACTTCGGACCTGGAACTGGACACAAGCTTTGGTGCCGACCATTCAGGGTATGTGTGGGATCTTTTCGACGATGCCGATTGGGGTTACTCGGCGGTGTACGGCCTGCTGAGGCAAGACGACCATATTTTGCTCACAGGCGAGTATTTTGATTTCCGCGAATACCGCAGCCGCGCCGCCCTGGCCCGCTATACCAAAGACGGGATCGTTGACACTGGTTTCGCGGACGACGGCAAGCTGGTGATTGAACTGCCGGAGGCTCGCCAAGCCAATCGCAGGGGTATCCTGCACCACGCCCGACAAATTCTGACCAAAGCGACTCAACCCGCCCCCGCAGGGCAGGTAACGCTGGTCGGCGACAAGATCGTGATCGTGTTGCTGGACGCTACCTTCGACAACTCCAATGGCACCACACAGCTGATTCGTCTCAACAACGACGGATCGTTCGACCTCGGTTTCAATGGGCAGGGCTTCGTTCACGTGACCGTGGGTGGCCGGGAGATCAACCCCGGCGGCGTCCGCGTGCTGGCGAACGAGTGCCTGCTGGTCTACGGCGGCACACAACCTGCCGACGACGGCGCTTACGCGGTCCTGGCCCGCTATACAACCGATGGCAGCCCGGACCCCAGCTTCAACGCCACGATCTCTCCTGGTTTCATCGCCATTGGTGAAGCAGGGCTGCGTGCCCGTTTCGGCGCGCTACATGAAGACCAGGGGCAGGTATTTGCCTTGGGCGATATCAGCGGTGACGGGCTGATGGCGCATATCCAATCGGACGGCACGCCGGCCCCTGACTTCAACGACGGTATCCCGCTGCGCTTTCCGCTTCCCGGCAACACACTGGACAAGCTGCATGCCGTGCAGCCGCAGAGGAGCCACCTGGTGGCCGCGGGGTCTGTGTACCCATCGGGTGGGCGCCGCGGCCTGGTGATGCGGCTCACTCGCGCAGGTGAGCTGGACGCCGAGTTCGCCGGGGGCGCAGGCTTCAGCGTGGACCCGCAACCGTCGGAATACTTTGACGTGGCGATCAGTCCTGAAGAGACGATTCTGACGGGAGGCTATTGCAACGAACATACCGCGCTGAAGGACCATGGCACCCATGGCCTCACCGCTCAGGACCTGGGCAAAAACTCTTCCGCCAGTACCGAGTTCCGGGCCACGCCCGCCAGGAAAAGCCGGCGGGCATAAGCCTCGACGATGGCGGGGGCGCCGCACACCAGCGCTTGGGTATGACGCGAGGTCGCCTTCAATGCCGCCAGCGCGGCGGTGAACTGCTCAGGGACGAGCAGTTGCACCTGCAGCGACGAGTGCCGGGCGGCAAGCGCCACCAGGGAGTCCGCAAGGTAGTGCTCCCTGGCGTCGCGGGCTAGATGCACCACGCGAATCTCGCCTTGGTGCCCTTCGCGCAACGCTTCGCGCAGCACCCCGAACAACGGCGCCAGCCCGGTACCAGCGGCCAGCAACCAGAGCGGCCGGTCATGCCACTCCGGGTCATAGCGCAACGCCCCGCCACGCAGCTCGCCCAGGCGCAGGCTGTCACCGACCGCGAAGCCCCGTGCCAGGTCCACGAACGCACCCGGTTGCGCGCAATCAATATGAAACTCCAGAAACCGGTCTTCCTGGGGCAGGCTGGCCAGTGAGTACGGCCGGGCCACACCGGAGTCTGTCCACAGCACCAGGTGCTGGCCAGCCTGATACCGCAAGGGCCGTCCAGGTTCCACGCGCAGGCGCAGCACGCTGGGACTGAGCCAATCACACGCTGCCACCCGCGCGGGCAGACCATCGGTGGCGGGGTCGAAGACAGCCACGCAAAGGTCATCGACCACCTGGCACTGGCACGCCAGCCGCCAGCCTTCGATGCGCTTGCCGGCCTCCAGTGCCTCCGGCTGGTTGTCACGGGGTTCACCGCGCAGGCAATGCACCAGACAGGCATGGCAACTGCCCGCCCGGCAACTGTAAGGCACGTTCAAGCCCTGGGCGTTGAGGGCGTCCAGCAGGTTGGTGCCCATGGCCACCGGCCAACGCCGCTGGCCCACGGTAATATCAGGCATCGGCCATTTCCCACGCCGCGGCGCACTGGTTGCGGCCATTGCGCTTGGCCCGGTACAGCGCCTGGTCGGCACGATGCAGGGCATCATCCAGGTCATCGCCTTCCAGCAGCAGGGTCATGCCCACCGACAGGCTCAGCTCGTGCAACGCCAGGCCCTGCGGCTCGGCGGCAGCAAACGCCAGGCGCAGGCGTTCACAGCACACCTGCAGGCGTTCGGTATTGGAGTCGGGCAACAGCAACACGAATTCCTCGCCGCCGTAGCGGGCCAGCACGTCACCGTCGCGCAGGCACGCCGCCGCCACCTGGGCGAACACCTGCAGCACCTGGTCACCCGCGGCATGGCCATGCATGTCGTTGATGCGCTTGAAATGGTCGAGGTCGATCAGCGCCAGGCCATGCACACTGCCTTCGGTCATGGCCAGCAGCTCGCGGCCCGCCAGGCTGAGAAAGTGCCGGCGGTTATACAGCCCGGTGAGTTCGTCGGTGGCGACCAGGTCTTCGAGCTGGCGCATCATACCGCGCAACGTGTCCTGGTGTGCCTGCAGAGCGTAACGGCGCTGGCGCATGCGTTGGCGCGAGGCCTGCACGTAACTGGCGTACAGGCACAGCCACACCAGCACCACGAACAGCACACACACCTGCACGGCCGCCAGCCCTGGCTCGGCCAACTTCATCTGGTAGCCTTCGTACAGGTTCAGCCCGGCGAAGCTGAAGAACACCAGCACCGCACAGCGCACGAACACCCGACGGCTGAGGTGGAACAGGCCAAACAGCAGCAATAACGGGTACACCACCAGAAACGTGCCACGGGCACCGTCCAGGTTGGCCATCAGCCAGGTTTGCCAGACCAGCGCCAGCAGTATCTGCAACTCGGTGAGGCTGGGGTCGCGCAACCGCTGGTTCCAGCCCTTGAAAAACACCAGTGCCAGCACCGCCTGGCTGGCGACGACCAGCAAGGTAGTGGCCACCACGGTAGCAATCGGCGCGCGAAAGTAGTCGCTGAGTGTTACCACCCAGGTCAGGAGCAGCACCAGCACGTAGGTGCTGGCCGCCAGAAGAAAGCGCTTGATCAGCAGTTTCTGTAAGAGTTTGTCGGTCACTCGTTGACTCACCGTGCTCAATGGGATTCCTTCCCGTCCTGGCACCGAAAGGCGCTATGGCCAGATGCCACTTTAGTGCTACGCGTCAAAAATAACTAATCAATTTTGCTACAGCTGTACAACACTTCTGTACAGCTTTTGAGCACATGGCCCTGTCGATTACCGCCCCACCTTTGACTATCGGCGTGTGTCGGCGGCCTGCAGGTGCGGTATACTGCCGCGCCTTTTTTGCGTCGGCAGCAGCTCGCCGGCGCGCCTTGAAAGGTCGTTTCGATGGTCGCCCGACGCGTCGAAATACCTTAACGAATGTTCCCGTCTTTAAGAGGAGCGCGCCGCATGACCGTGATCAAGCAAGACGACCTGATTCAGAGCGTCGCTGACGCCCTACAGTTCATTTCCTACTACCACCCGGTAGATTTCATTCAGGCCATGCACGAAGCCTACCTGCGCGAAGAGTCGCCGGCGGCCCGTGACTCCATCGCCCAGATCCTGATCAACTCGCGCATGTGCGCCACCGGCCACCGCCCGATCTGCCAGGATACCGGCATCGTCACCGTGTTCGTGCGCGTCGGCATGGACGTGCGCTGGGATGGCGCCACCCTGAGCCTGGACGACATGATCAACGAGGGCGTGCGCCGCGCCTACAACCTGCCCGAGAACGTGCTGCGCGCCTCGATCCTGGCCGACCCGGCAGGTGCACGCAAGAACACCAAGGACAACACCCCGGCGGTCATCCACTACTCCATTGTCCCGGGCAATACCGTGGAAGTGGACGTGGCGGCCAAGGGCGGTGGCTCCGAGAACAAGTCGAAGATGGCCATGCTCAACCCGTCCGACTCGATCGTCGACTGGGTACTGAAAACCGTGCCGACCATGGGCGCTGGCTGGTGCCCACCGGGCATGCTGGGCATCGGCATCGGCGGTACCGCCGAGAAAGCCGCGGTGATGGCCAAGGAAGTGTTGATGGAGTCCATCGACATCCACGAGCTCAAGGCCCGTGGCCCGCAGAACCGCCTGGAAGAGATTCGCCTCGAGCTGTTCGAGAAGGTCAACCAGCTGGGCATCGGCGCCCAGGGCCTGGGTGGCCTGACCACCGTGCTCGACGTTAAGATCATGGACTACCCGACCCACGCAGCCTCGCTGCCGGTGTGCATGATCCCCAACTGCGCCGCCACCCGTCACGCCCACTTCGTGCTGGACGGCTCCGGCCCCGCCGAGCTGGAAGCGCCGGACCTGGACGCCTACCCGGAAATCGTCTGGGAAGCCGGCCCATCTGCGCGCCGCGTGAACCTCGACACCCTGACGCCGGAAGAAGTGCAGAGCTGGCAGCCGGGCGAGACCATCCTGCTCAACGGCAAGATGCTCACTGGCCGCGACGCCGCGCACAAGCGCATGGTGGAAATGCTCAACCGTGGCGAAACCCTGCCGGTTGATCTGAAAGGCCGCTTCATCTACTACGTGGGCCCGGTAGACCCGGTGCGTGAAGAAGTGGTAGGCCCAGCCGGCCCGACCACCGCCACCCGCATGGACAAGTTCACCCGCCAGATCCTCGACCAGACCGGCCTGCTGGGCATGATCGGCAAGTCCGAACGTGGCCCGGTGGCCATCGAGGCTATCAAGGACTACAAGGCGGTGTACCTGATGGCCGTCGGCGGCGCTGCCTACCTGGTGGCGCAAGCCATCAAGAAGTCGCGCGTGGTGGCCTTCGAAGAGCTGGGCATGGAAGCGATCTACGAGTTCGACGTCAAGGACATGCCGGTCACCGTCGCGGTAGATAGCAAAGGTGAGTCGGTACACATCACCGGGCCTGCGATCTGGCAGAAGAAGATCAGCGAGAGCCTGGCGGTGGAAGTGAAGTAAGGTCGGTGACCTTGCGATGAGAAAGCCCGGCCTGTGTGCCGGGCTTTTTTGTGGGGGAACAACGAACTTGAGCGAAAAACCAGCGCGTACCACTTGGCGGCACAGTCATGACCGGCAGAAACAGATGTGGGATTCGCTGTAGTTCGGAAAGCTCCGTGCGAGCGGTGCCTGGATGCGGCCCGATACTCGCAGGCCTTGCCGCACAGCGGTCAAGCATGGTTGCCCAAGTACTCACTCAGGGCCTGACGGGTCAGGTCGTTCAAGGAGATGCTCTGCTTGAGCGCCGCTACAGTAGCCGCCAAGTGAAGATCGTGGCCCACCCGGACATTGAAGGATCCCTTGCAGGGAATTTCAGGGTTTTGATTCAGGGAGTCACAGGTCGCAAGATAATCATCGACAGCGTCACGGAAAGCCTGGCTGAGCTCTGCAACTGTCTCCCCTTCATAACTGACCAGCGCCCGAATGAACTGGAGCTTGCCGAATAGACAATTGTCTTCAGGACTTGCCTCGATGGAACCGAAGTAACCACGATGTTGAAGCAGTTTGCTCATCAAATGACCCCTCCTGCCTTCAGATGCTCGATAACCTGCCGCTTGAGGTAAGCCTTCAACTCATTGCCAGGGTGCGGCTTATGCAGGTTGATCATGGCCATGGGATTGCCGTTATCAAACTTCACGCGACTGCCCACCCCCTCCACCTGATCGTACCCTAGCCCTCGCAGGAGCGTGACAAGCTCCTGCCAGGTAAAACTACCCTGCTTATTGAGCAGTTTGGCCAGAAGCTGCTCTTGTTTAGACATCGAGCCCCCACTGTTTCTGCAACTGATTTTAGTTGCAGATCCAGGAAGAGGGCAATGTCTGGAAGGCCAGGGGGAATGCCCCGACGCAGCCCCACCGTCAGAGCGAAGCGGAATGCCGAGCCGCCAACGCCACCACGCCGCCCCGCCCAGCCTCCCGCGCCACCGCGGCCGGGCGCCCCAGGCTCAGGTAGCGCATGCAGCTGACCCGCAAGAACGAGGCGAAATTGACCACCTCCCCCCGGTAATCCATCACCTCTTCATACAGCTTGGTGATCAGCTGGTTGGTGCTCATGCCATCTGCCTCGGCGATTTCGCTGAGTACGTCCCAGAACTGGTTCTCCAGGCGCAGGGTAGTGACCACCCCGCGGATGCGCAGCGAGCGCGAGCGGGACTCGTAGAGAATGGGATCAGCCTTGACGTAGAGCTCGCACATGTTCAATTCCTCACAGAATGATCTGGGTGCCCAGCAACCCCAGAAAGCCCGCCAGCCAGGCCGGGTGCGCTGGCCAGGCCGGGGCGCTGGCAAGGTTGCCCTGCACGTGGGCCTGGTTGACTTCAATGTCTATGTAGCGGCCACCGGCCAGTTTCACCTCCGGGGCACAGGCGGGGTAGGCGCTGCACTCGCGGCCTTCCAGCACGCCAGCGGCAGCCAGCAGTTGCGCACCGTGGCACACTGCCGCGATAGGTTTGCCGCTCTGGTCGAAGGCCTGCACCAGTTCCAGCACTTTCGCATTCAGGCGCAGGTATTCTGGCGCCCGCCCACCTGGAATCACCAAGGCATCGTAGTCAGCGGCCTGCACCTGGGCAAAGTCGAAGTTCAAGGCAAAGTTGTGGCCTGGCTTTTCACTGTAGGTCTGGTCGCCCTCGAAATCGTGAATGGCGGTGCGCACGCTTTGCCCGGCTTTCTTGTCGGGGCACACGGCATGCACCACATGGCCGACCATCTGCAAGGCCTGAAACGGCACCATCACTTCGTAGTCTTCGACGTAGTCGCCCACCAGCATCAGAATCTTTTTCGCGGCCATGCTGCAGTACTCCTCTGAACAAGGTGAATTACCTTTCTCCTACCAAGGTAGTCCTCTGGGCACTGCCGCGGGTAATACGCGGTTACTACTCATCGGATAGCTTATTGCCGGCGCCCGAACACGGCGATGGTCAGCCGGTCCAGCCAGCCAAACAGGCGCTGCTGTACCCGCCCCCACAATGGCCTGCGGCGCCAGCGGGCAATGTCGATCTCCAGGCTGGCGGCGAAATCACGCTCGAAGCTGCGTTCCACGGCCAGGGTCATCGAAGGGTCCAGCACTTCGACATTGGCTTCCAGGTTGAAGCGCAGGTTCCAGTGGTCGAAGTTGCATGAACCTATGCTGACCCAGTCGTCCACCAGCACCATTTTCAGGTGCGAGAAACATGGCTGGTACTCGAAGATCGTCACGCCGGCCTTGAGCAGCCGCGGGTAATAATTGTGCCCGGCATAACGCACCGAGGGGTGGTCGGTACGCGGCCCGGTCAACAGCAGGCGCACATCGACCCCACGCTGAGCCGCGCGCCGCAACGAGCGGCGCACTTTCCACGTCGGCAGGAAATAGGGTGTGGCCAACCAGATGCGCCGCTGGCCACTGTTGATGGCCCGCACCAGGGCCCGCAGGATGTCGCGGTGCTGGCGGGCATCGGCATAGGCCACCCGGCCCAGGCCGTCCCCGGTGGCCGGCACCCTGGGCAGGCGCGGCAAACCGAAGTGCATGGCTGGCCGCCACGCCGTGCGGCGCAGGTTGGCGCGCCATTGGCGGTCAAACAGCATCTGCCAGTCGGCCACCAGTGGCCCTTCCATCTGTACCATCACCTCGTGCCACTCACTGCTGTCCTGGTCGGGGTGCCAGAACTGGTCAGTAAGGCCCGTGCCGCCCACGGCGGCCCACTGCTGGTCGACGATCAACAGTTTGCGATGGTCGCGAAACAGGTTGCGGGTCCCCCGGCGCAGGCTAATGGGGTTGTACCAGCGCAGCACCACCCCGGCATCGATCAGGCGCTGCCTATGCTCGGCGCCCAGGGCCAGGGAGCCGTAATGGTCGAACAGGCAACGCACCATCACCCCGCGCTGTGCGGCCTCGGCCAGCGCCTGGATGACCACCTCGGCGCAGCGCCCGGACTCCACGAGATAGAGTTCGAGGTCGATATGCTCCTGCGCGCCGGCGATGGCGGCGAGCATGCGCGGAAAGAATACAGGACCGTCGACCAGCAACTCGAAGTGGTTGTCGGGGCGCCAAGGGAAAATCGGGCCGGCCACTTCAACGCACCGGCAGGGCGGAAAGGGTTCGCGTAGAGCGCGCCATGAGGTACATGAAAACTCCCGTTACATTACCTCGCAACCTTAGCTGGGGAATGGGCGGCGTGGCAAATGGAGCACCTCTGCCAACCTGGCGGCGAGCGCGAAAAGCGGGGAGATCGGCGTTGGCAACCTTGCTGCCCCATCACCGCACCAACCGGCACCCCTGCCGCGCGCCAGTCCATTGGGCCGTGGCGCCCTGCCCCAGCCCCCGCGCCGAAACCCGGGCATGCACGGGGTCATCCTCCAGCCCACTCAAGGGCAGGTACTGTTTCACATAGCCTTGACAGTACGACGCCGTCAGCCCCATCACGTAGCGGCACGAACAGTATTCCTTGGCGCTGTACGCGCTGAGAATGCCGGGAAACGCCGCGAGCGAAACACGCTCATGCCATACCGCAAGGCCCAGCGCCAGCACGATGATCACCGCAATGCCACGCTTCATGGTGCGCTCCCCGGAGCAAAGGCCGCCAAGGCGCGTTTGAGGAGTTCGTTGTGCTGGTAGCTGGCATCACGGTCGTCACCGTAGCGCACGATCACCAGTTTCTGCTCGGGCAGCACATACAGGGCCTGCCCCCAGTGCCCGAGGGCCGCGAAGGTCTGGGCCGGGGCATCAGGCCATGGCCGCGGGCCACCGCCCACCGCCTGGTTGAGCCACCACTGGCCGCCACCAGTGGCTTCGCCAGGTTCGGCCACGGCGTGTTCGAAAGGCCGGCGGTTAAAGGCTACCCACGCAGCGGGCAGCAATTGGCGATCTCGCCAGCGACCGTCGCGCAGCATCAACAGGCCGACGCGCGCCAGGTCGCGGGCGCGCAGGTAGGCGTAGGAAGAGGCGACGAAGGTGCCATGGGTGTCGGTTTCCCATACACCTTGTTCAATGCCCAGAGGCTGGAACAGCGCGCGCCAGGGGTAGTCCTGATAGTCGTGGGCACCGACCATCTGTTCCAGTGCCGCCGACAGCAGGTTGCTGTCGCCACTGGAGTAGCGAAACACCTGCCCGGGCGCGGCGAAGCTGCCCAGGCTGGCGGTAAAGGCGGCCATGTCATCGCGCCCGCGGGTATAGAGCATGGCGACCACGGAGGAGTTGAGCGGCGCGTATTCGTAGTCCTCCTGCCAGGCCAGCCCGGAAGCCCAATGCAGCAGGTCCACCAGGCGAATATCGGGATGGCGGGCCAAGGGCGAGTAGTACTGCGCCGCCGAATCTTCCAGGCGAAAACGGCCCTCGCCGAATGCAACACCCAGCACACACGCCATCAGGCTTTTGCTGACCGACCAGGTGGTGTGCAGTGAGTCGGCGGTGAAGGGCGGGGCGTAGTGTTCGTACACCAGGCGGCCGTCGCGGATCACCACCAGGGCATCAGTACGGATGCCTTGGCGTGTGGCATCGTTTCTGGGTGCAAAAGCGTAGTCGGTCAGGGCTTGCACCGCCGGGCCTGGCGGCTGCAGGTCTTCAAGCCATTGCCGGGTGGGCCAGTCTTCGGCCAGGGCGGTGGTGGTCCAGCAAAGCAGCAGCAGGAGGCAGCGTTTGATCATGGCCAGGCCTTGGGGTGGGCAGCCGTGAGGGTAATCAAGGTTCATGACAGTTGATCGGCGCTGGCTGCTTCCCGAGCTTCGCCCTGCCCCGAAGCGCAATCCAGCGTCCTCTGTGATGCTGGCTTACAACCCCAACGTCTCGATGGCCTTTTCCAACCGTTTCTGCCGCGCCCCACTTGCCAGGGTCAGCAGCCCCCGATCACGCATCCACACCTCGGCCAGCGCCGCGGGGCTGCCGGCGAAGGCTTCGTCCAACTGCGGCGTCAACGCCGCGAACTGCTCGAACACCCCCGCCAGCAACACATGGCTGGTGGCCGCCACCGGGCTCTGACGCGTGGCTTCGGCGCAACTGCCCAACAGCCCTGTCAGCCGCAACTGCAATGCTTGCGGCCAGTCGTGGTCTTGCCCGCAGCCATACAACCACCCCAGCATGGCGCTGAGCACATACAGGTCTTCCAGGCTGCGGAATGGCTTGACGTAGGCATCCCAGCCGTCCCCGGCCAGGCGCTCGCACAGGGCGTTGTCCAGGTGCAGGCGGCTGTGGCTGATCTCCGGCATGAACGGCAAGGCCGGCAGCGCTTCAAGGCGAACCCCCGGCTCACCCGGGTAGACCACCACCAGGCTCAGACGTGGTGCCTGCCCGTGCGGCTCGTTGCGCGCGGCTACCAGCAGCCAGTCAGCGGCGTCGCCGGCGGTAACGAAGTCTTTGCGGCCATTGAGACGCAAGTCGGTCAGGCGGGTCTGCAGGTCAGCCGGGCGCAGGCTGTGCTGTTCGGTGGCGCAGATGGCGCCCAGGCTGGGCGGCGCACTGGGCCACAGCACCCGAAGCGCCGCCTGGTAGCCCACCAGGAAGGCCAGGCCGGGACTGGGCAGCGCCTGGCCCCCCAGCACCGCCAGATCGAACGGCGACACCGGGCCCAGGCGCTCCAGCAGCGCTGCATAGGTATCAGTCAGGGTGGCCAGCGAAGGCAACCGTTCACGCGCTGTAAGCAACTTGAGCCAGGACATGGGCGCTCCTTGGGGCTGTCATACAAGCATCACCAAAGCTTAACGGTGATGACACTGGGCCTACCTAGGCTGAGCTTGCACAACAAAGTCGACCGGCCGCAACCCCATGGCTGGCTTTTGGAGACTCGCAATGACTCAGATCGCTCTATCTGGCGTTACACGCACCGAACGTCGCCTGCAAGCCGAACGCCTGACGGGTGCAGACGCCCTGCGCGAAGCCCAGAGCCTGCGCTTCAATGTCTTCAGTGGCGAGTTCAATGCCAAGCTCAAAGGCGCCGAGCTGGGGTTGGACATGGACGACTATGACGCCCACTGCCGCCACATCGGTGTGCGCGACCTGAGCACCGGGACGCTGGTGGCCACCACCCGCCTGCTCGACCACAAGGCCGCCCATGGCCTGGGGCGCTTTTACAGCGAGGAAGAATTCAGTCTGCACGGGCTGGGCGGCCTGCAAGGCCCCATCCTGGAGATAGGCCGTACCTGCGTGGCACCCGACTACCGCAATGGCGGTACCATCGCCGTGCTCTGGGGCGAGCTGGCCGAAGTGCTCAATGAAGGTGGCTACAGCTACCTGATGGGCTGCGCCAGCATCCCCATGCTGGACGGCGGCGTGCAGGCGCGGGCGATCATGCAGCGCCTGCGCGAACGCTACCTGTGCACTGAACACCTGCGCGCCGAGCCGAAAAAACCGTTGCCGGAGCTGGACGTGCCGGCCAACGTGATCGCCGAGATGCCGCCGCTGCTCAAGGCCTATATGCGCCTGGGCGCCAAGGTGTGCGGCGAACCGTGCTGGGACGAAGAATTCCAGGTGGCTGATGTGTTCATCCTGCTCAAGCGCGAGAATCTCTGCCCACGCTACGCCCGCCACTTCAAGGCGGCCGTGTGATGGCGCGCGGGCGCGTCTACGCGCGCGTCGCCCGGGTGCTGCTGGTGGTGGCTTTGGGCCTGAGCATGGCGGCGATCTTCACCTTGTACGAGCGCCTGCGCATTCGCCACTCGATGGTCAGGCGCCAGCGCTGGTCGCGTTTTTTCATGCAACGCCTGAGCAATGCCCTGCCCTTTCGGGTCACGGTGCACGGCACCCTGCCTACCCAACCGACGCTGTGGGTCAGCAACCATGTGTCCTGGACCGACATCGCCCTGCTGGGCCAATTGGCGCCGTTGTCGTTCCTGTCCAAGGCCGAGGTGCGCACCTGGCCCATCGCCGGCTGGCTGGCGCTGAAGGCCGGCACCCTGTTCATCCGCCGGGGCTCGGGCGACAGCCAGTTGATTCGCCGGCAAATGACCCAGCACCTGCGTGGCAACAGCTCCCTGATGATCTTCCCCGAAGGCACCACCACGGATGGCCGTGGCCTGCGCACTTTCCACGGCCGCTTGCTGGCCAGTGCCGTGGAGACCGAAATACCCCTGCAGCCGGTGGCCATCCGTTACCTGCGTAACGGCGAGCTCGATCCGCTGGCGCCGTTCATTGGCGAGGACGACCTGCTGTCGCACCTGATGCGGCTGTTCAGTCATGACGTGGGGGAAGTGGAGATTCACTTGCTCACGCCTATCCCGAGTGCCGGGATGGAGCGGGCAGCCTTGGCGTTCCAGGCACAGGAAGCGGTGCGCAAGGCGTTGTTCGGGGTGGCGGAGTCGGTGCCTGAATCCGCGGCGGCCTGAGGGCTGGACGGTGTCTGGTTCCCGAGCCTCGCCAGGTATCACAGACGCGATTATTGCGCCGCGAACCCTTGAAGAATGGGGTAGAAATCCCTGAAGTCCTGAGTCAGTGGCTCGTACAACTCCCGAACCTCCTCCATCGCCCCCAACAATCCCTCCGGCTTCGACAAACGCCGCGAAATCCCTTGCAGCACCTGCCCCACCACCGCGAACTCCCGGTAGGAGCCCAACCAGTCATCCGCGATCATGAAGGGCGCCATCCGCGCCAGCCGCCCCGGCAACTCCGGCTCAGCCGCCAATACCCGGTAGACGCTCCTGGTGTACTCCTTGAGCGGCACATCGCTGTAGTCGTGCCAATGCAACGCCAGGCAATGGTCGAAAAACACGTCGACGATAATGCCCGCGTACCGCCGTCGCTGCGCCGGGAACCGCGCCAGGGCACCGAGCACGATGGGGTGGCTGTCGGTGAAGGCGTCAATGCGGCGGTGCAACTGGATGGCCTGCACCAGCGCAGGCGCATAGCGCCCTTGCAGGCTGCCCTTGACGAAATCGCCGTACAGGCTGCCCAGCAGTTGTTCAGGTTCCTGGCCGCCCAGGTGCAGGTGTGCGAGATAGTTCATGGTTGGAGCGTACCACCTCCACGGCCGTATCGTTATAACCCGATATAGCGGAAGATCATTTGCTTAGCACGCGATCATATTTGTATATCGCGATTTACAGATATATATTTCGATTTATCGCGATATAGCACTGCACCTGACGAGCCCTGCCGCCATGCCACTCGACCTCGACGAAATCATCAAAGCCCTGGCCCACCCGGTTCGACGAGAGATCCTCAACTGGCTGAAAAACCCCGAAACCGAGTTTCCCGACCAGGTGCACCACAGCACCGACCTGGGCGTGTGCGCCGGGCAGATCGACCAGCGTTGCGGCCTGTCGCAGTCCACGGTTTCGGCGCACCTGGCGACCCTGCAACGCGCCGGGCTGGTGAGCAGCCGCAAGGTCGGCCAATGGCACTTTTTCCGACGCAACGAGGAAACCATTCAGGCCTTCCTCAAGCAGATGAGCCACGAGCTCTGAGCCCTTTTCAACCCCCTGTGAGGCATGTTCCATGACCACTATTTTCGACCCGATCAAGCTGGGTGACCTCGAGCTGCCGAACCGCATCATCATGGCACCGCTGACCCGCTGCCGCGCCGACGAAGGCCGCGTGCCGAACGCGATGATGGCCGAGTACTACGTGCAGCGCGCCACCGCTGGCCTGATCCTCACCGAGGCCACCTCGGTAACACCCATGGGCGTGGGCTACCCGGACACCCCCGGCATCTGGTCCAACGACCAGGTGCGTGGCTGGACCAACATCACCAAAGCCGTGCATGGCGCCGGTGGGCGCATCTTCCTGCAACTGTGGCACGTGGGCCGCATCTCCCATGAAAGCTACCTGAACGGCGAAACACCGGTGGCCCCTAGCGCCATCAAACCGGCCGGGCACGTCAGCCTGGTACGGCCGATCACCGAATTCTCCACCCCGCGCGAGCTGGAAACCGCAGAAATCGCCGACGTTCTCGAGGCCTACCGCCAAGGTGCGGAAAACGCCAAGGCCGCCGGTTTCGACGGCGTGGAAGTGCACGGTGCCAACGGCTACCTGCTCGATCAGTTCCTGCAGAGCAGCACCAACCAGCGCACCGACCAGTACGGCGGCTCGCTGGAGAACCGTGCCCGCCTGCTGTTGGAAGTCACCGATGCCTGCATCGAGATCTGGGGCGCAGGCCGGGTGGGCGTGCACCTGGCACCGCGTGCCGACTCCCATGACATGGGCGACGCCAACCGCCTGGAAACCTTCAGCTACGTGGCCCGTGAACTGGGCAAGCGCGGTGTGGCGTTCATCTGCGCCCGCGAGAAGGAGGCCGACGACAGCATCGGTGCCGCCCTGAAAGACGCGTTCGGTGGCCCGTACATTGCCAACGAGCGCTTCACCAAGGCCACCGCCAATGCCGCACTGGCGGCCGGTACCGCCGATGCCGTGGCCTTTGGCGTGCCGTTCATCGCCAACCCCGACCTGGTGGCGCGCCTGGCGGCGGATGCACCGTTGAACGAGGCCCGGCCGGAACTGTTCTACGCCAAGGGTGCCGAGGGTTACCTGGACTACCCGACGCTGTAAACCGACTGTCTGCCTCCTGCAGGACCGGGCGAAACCCGGGAAGGCCTCTGCGCCGTCACACCGACACTACGCAGTGTGCCATTGCCGAGCTTTGCCCGGTCCTGCAGCGGTAAGACAATTGGTTGGTGCGCGTCACTGCCGGGTATTGATCTGCTGCTGCAGGTTCTGGATCTGGCTCTGCAACGTGGTGATATTGCGCGTGGTCTGGCCACGGAACGAGTCGAATTCGGCAGTGTTGGTTGCGGCCGCCGGGGCCGGGCGGTTCTCCACTTCGCTTTTGAGCACCACCAGGTCCTGCTCGACGCTGTCCAGCCGGCCGGTCACATTGCCTTGCTTCTTCAGCGCGGCCACATCGGCCGCCACAGCCTTGATCTGCGTATCCAGCTTGCCCGCATCAGCCTGGCCGCCCTTGAGGGTCGCCACGTCTGCGCTCAGGCTCTTGAGCTGGGCTTGCACCTGATCATTGGCAGCCTGCTGTGCGGTGGCCACCGCCAGCGCCTGATCGATACGCTTGCCCAGGTCGCCCTGCTGGCCAGCCACGCCCTGCTGCGCACGGCCCTGGTCCAGCAACTGCGCCTGCAGCTGCTTGATTTCCAGTTTCAATTGCTCGCTGCCACTGGTGGCGCTGGACTCGGTAGCCACGACCTTGCCGCTGATATCCCGCAGCCGGCCCGCCGCTTCTTCACTGATGCGCGCGAAGCTTTCCTGGGTGGCGACCAGTTGCTGCTCCATCAGCGAAATCTGCTGAAAGCTCCACCAGCCCAGCCCCACCAGGGCAATGCCCAGGGCACCGACCAGCGCCCATAGCGGGCCGGTACTGGCACCCTTCACCTTGACCACCGGCGTGGTGCGCGAATACACCGTGGTACGCCCGCGCTCGGCCGGGGTAGCCGGGGCAAAATCGTCGTCATCCCCCTCCTTGGCGCTCAGGCGAGGGACATTGTCGAAATCGTCGTCACGGGCGTCGTTACGCATGGAAAAACCTTCTGCAAAAGCACAGTGATGGCCTGAAATGGCTGCGAGTATACCGGTTCAGCGGCTGCCGGTTCGGTCCTGGGCTCTCCACCAGCCGCAGAACTCGTCCAGCGCTGCCCACAGGCTGACCTGGGGCTCGTACTTCAGATAATGCCTGGCGCGGCTGATATCCAGGGTGAAATCCTTGTGCATGACCTGCATGCCCAGGCGCGACAGCGTCGGTTGTGGCCGCCCGGGCCACAGCAGGCACGCGCCCTCGTTGAGCGCGGCGGCCGTGTAGGCCAGGCCGTAGGAGCGGTAACGAGTGGCCTGGGGCAGGTTCATCTGGCGCATCACGTAATTGACCACGTCCCAGATCGGCACCGGCGCGCCGTTGCTGATGTTATAGGCCTTGCCCAGCGCCGAATCGTCGGCCAGCAGCGCGCTCATCAGCGCCTCGTTGAGGTTCTGCACGCTGGTGAAGTCGACCTTGTTCAAGCCGTTGCCAATGATCTTCAGGCGGTTTTTCTTCTGCATCTGCAGCAACCGCGGGAAAATACTGACATCACCGGCGCCGGTAACGAAGCGCGGGCGCAGGGCCAGCACTTCGAGGCCGAACTCCGCCGCGCCGAAGACTTTCTGCTCCGCCAGGTATTTGGTCTTGCCATAGTGGTCATGGAACCGTCGGGGCACCTGTTCTTCACGCAGGGCCAGGTGCGAGCGGCCATCGAAATAGATGGACGGCGACGAGAGGTGCACCAGGCGGCGTACCTGCTCCTTGAGGCATGACTCGACGACGTTCTCGGTGACCTCGACGTTGCCACGGTGAAAGTCCTGGTAGCGCCCCCAATTGCCCACCGCGCCCGCACAGTGCACCACGGCCTCGACACCGATGCACAGGCGGCGTACCAGGTCCGGGTCGGTCAGGTCGCCCTGCACGAACTGCGCACCGCGGCGCACCAGGTGCTCCACCCCTTCGGCCCGGCGGCCGCTGACGCGCACCTCCAGGCCCTGTTCCAGCGCGTGGCGGGCAAAACGGCCGCCAATGAAACCGCTTGCGCCGGTCACCAGAATTTTCATGAAACGCTCCGCATCGGGTTCAGCTTGAATAAGGGCTCGGACAGGCTCATGCCACCAACCAGCGGGCTGCCTGACGTGCCAGGTGGTCCGTAAGGTCGCTGAGCAATTGCCCGCCATGACGCCAGTGGTGCCAATACAGCGGTACATCGATCCAGCGCTCGGGCAACAACTGCACCAGCGCACCGCTGGCCAGCTGTCCCCGCGCCTGCAACTCAGGCACCAGCCCCCAGCCCAGGCCGAATTCGGCCATGCGCAGGAAGCCTTCGGAAGAAGGGCACAGGTGGTAGAGAAAACCACCGTCGATGCCCAGTTCGGCCAGGTAGCGGTGCTGCAGCAAGTCATCCGGGCCGTAGACCAGCGCCGGGGTGTGGGCCAATTGTCCCGCAACGAAGCCGTCGGGGAAATGCCTGGCGACAAACCCGGGGCTGGCCAACGCCAGGTAGCGCATCGCACCCAGGGGCAAACTGCGCGCGCCTGCCACCGGCCGCTCGCTTGCACAGACACAGGCCGCGACTTCACCGGCGCGCATGCGCTTGAGGCCCACGTCCTGATCTTCGACTACCAAATCCAGCAGCACGCCACGTGCGGTACAGAAATCGCCAACCGCCGCGGCCCACCAGGTCGCCAGGCTGTCGGCGTTGAGGGCAATGCGCAAGCGTTGCGGCATACCCTCCTCGTCCAGCGCTGGCACCTGCCCTTGCAGGTCACGTTCAAGCAAGCGCACTTGCTGAACATGGTTCAGCAGGCGCCGCCCGATCTCCGTGGGCACTGGGGGGGTAGCCCGCACCAGCACCGGTTGGCCCACCCGTGCCTCCAGCAACTTGATGCGCTGGGACACCGCTGACTGGGACAGCCCCAGCACCTGCGCGGCGCGCTCGAAGCCGGCCTGCTCGGTAACGGCGGCCAGCGCGGAAAGCAACTTGTAATCAAACATCACTTTTCCTAATGAGCGATGAGCGTTATTTGTTTTTCTTATACACCAAAGCCCCCCAGACTCCCACCACTTGAACAGGAGAATGGCAGCATGTGGCACAGTTACGTAAACGGTCTGATGGTGGCGGCAGGCCTGATCATGGCAATCGGCACTCAGAATGCCTTTGTTCTGGCCCAGAGCCTGCGCCGGGAGCATCACCTGCCGGTCGCCGCCCTGTGCGTGCTCTGCGACGCGGTACTGGTGACACTGGGGGTGTTCGGCCTGGCCAATGTGCTGGTCCACAGCCCCTTGCTGCTGAACGTCGCGCGCTGGGGCGGCGCGTTGTTCCTGCTCTGGTACGGCGCCCAGGCATTGCGCCGCGCCTGCTCCCGGCAGAGCCTGCAACAAGGTCGGCACAGCGGCCAGCGCTCGCGCCGGGCCGTATTGCTCAGCGCCCTGGCGGTGACCTTGCTCAACCCCCACGTTTACCTGGACACCGTGCTGCTGATTGGCTCCCTGGGCGCCCAGCAGGCCGAGCCCGGCGCCTACGTGGCCGGCGCCGCCAGTGCCTCGTTGCTGTGGTTCTTCACCCTGGCGCTGGGCGCGGCCTGGCTGGCACCCTGGCTCGCGCGCCCCGCCACCTGGCGGGTGCTGGACCTGATGGTGGCGGTGATGATGTTCGCCGTGGCGGCTCAGCTGATTTTTGCCTGAGCCACTTGTCCGCGGGCCGCAGCCGCTCTGGAACCTCTATCCCACACAGTTGTTGCGTGGTTATGCCGCAGTCCCGGTGCTATGATCCCAAGCTTGCGCCGCAAAGAGTAAAAACTCGCCGGCGTATCTCTGGCCGCCCGTGATCGGCCTTGCGCTCACCGCAACAGACCTGATTAGGAGAATCACCATGGCTTTCGAATTGCCGCCGCTGCCCTACGCTCACGATGCGCTGCAGCCGCACATCTCCAAAGAGACTCTGGAATACCACCACGACAAGCACCACAACACCTACGTCGTGAACCTGAACAACCTGGTGCCAGGCACCGAGTTCGAAGGCAAGACCCTGGAAGAAATCGTCAAGTCTTCCTCCGGTGGCATCTTCAACAACGCCGCCCAGGTCTGGAACCACACCTTCTACTGGAACTGCCTGGCGCCAAACGCCGGCGGCCAGCCTACTGGCGCCCTGGCTGACGCCATCAACGCTGCATTCGGCTCCTTCGACAAGTTCAAGGAAGAGTTCAGCAAGACCTCCATCGGCACCTTCGGCTCCGGCTGGGGCTGGCTGGTGAAGAAAGCTGACGGTTCCCTGGCCCTGGCCAGCACCATCGGCGCCGGCAACCCGCTGACCAGCGGCGACACCCCGCTGCTGACCTGCGACGTCTGGGAACACGCTTACTACATCGACTACCGTAACGTACGCCCGAAATACGTAGAGGCGTTCTGGAACCTGGTCAACTGGAAGTTCGTGGCCGAGCAGTTCGAAGGTAAAGCCTTCACTGCCTAAGCTGCCAGCTTGCTGAAAAACCCGGCCTCGGCCGGGTTTCAGGTTGATGACAAACCCCTGCTTTCGAGCAGGGGTTTGTCGTTTCTGGGGTTCGTATAGCTAAACGAGCAAATCTTTGGGGCATGGGCCGTTTGCGTCAGCAAACGGCCCATGCCCTGTCCACAC